>Ga0065711_1039854_pt1 | contig 17448 bp, 18 predicted proteins | sample Hoacrofraction12_FD_59098 | JGI IMG/M metagenome (GOLD analysis project Ga0065711, IMG submission 59098) | Hoatzin crop microbial communities from Cojedes, Venezuela - Epithelial fraction 12 v2 (version 2) | ecosystem: Host-associated > Birds > Digestive system > Esophagus > Crop | place... | reverse complement strand
TACCTTTTTTTTTTTTTTTGTCTTATTTTACCAAAAGAGACTTAAAACTGAAGTAGGAGCCAAATATGTGTTTCTGTTCCCACTTGAATCCAAAAAGTACATTTGTACTGGAAAGTGTGCCTGGCCTTCTCAGGCTCAGAGATTTAATGTCAAAGCAATTAGATCTACAATGCATCTAACCAGGAAGCTGCCTCTTTTAGTTCCAGTTCTGTTTGCCTTTCTTAATTCATGCTTTGAAATGTGGCACATGGTGGGGGTAGTGTGATGGGAAATGGATGAGGCATCTGTTGGAAAAGGCTGGGAATATGGAGTTATTCATGAGGTAGCCAACTCTAGTACTATAAACATCATTGGCTAAATCCCTACTGTACTTGAGGAAGTCATGCTTTTTTTAAAAAATGGCCTTGTTAATTACTCAAGATCAGTATCTAGTTCCTTTAAATAATAGGCAGCATTGTAAATCTGTTTTGAGAGGGAGGGGACAGACCATTTCACTGCTGGTTTAGACAGAATGATACGTGCCCTTTTTTCCACCAGAGTTTCATACTGATTTGGCTTGGAAGGTAAAGGATATAAAGACTTTAAAATAGCTGGGATCAAGGGACTGAGTAAAATAGCACAACAATATTGCATGTTATTGGGGATGTTTCTCTGCCAAAAAATTACTACCCAATTTATATGTTGTTCTTGTCTTTTTTTTGTTGTTGTTGTTGTTTGGGGTTTTTATTAATTTCCATGGTAACATTGAGAGAGTTGCCTACAGCTAACCTGACTGATGTCCTTTTCGTAGCTGAAGCAACATCCAGGTGCCACAACTTGGCTACGAACAGTGCTGTGGTTCAAGCAGCTCTCTGCATCCAAGTGGGGAGGGAGGCTCGTTGGTTGGGATCCCTTTAAATTGTGGTGGCAGGAGAAGGAGGTCTATCTGCACAACAGCTCCTATCACAGTGTGCAGGGTCCTCTTTGTACCTTAACGTCTTACCATATAATATATATCTGTATCTCCAGTTAGCTACATCTTACTGGATGCGTATCTGAGGCATTGTGTCCCTGTCTCTCGTAATTCTCCCCATTTTTAGTTGTACTAATATGGTAGCAGCCATAAAAGACTGCTGGAGCTGTTGTGAGATTATAATAGAAGTATTATATTCTTCTGCTGGACAGTATTAAATAGAGCAATACATAGAGTTATCTGCTAGATTGCAGTACTAATAGTAGTGACTTAGTGACTCGTATTAATGTTGTTATGATTTATTTTAACAATAATGATGCGGAAGTGGTTCATTATTTTGAATTAATGCACTTTAACAGTAAAAGAAACCAAAATGGAAGCCAATGCAGAGAACTAAGTGCATTATTTAAAGGTGCAGTATATAATTATCATTTTCTTGAAGCACATATTTATTAAGAATTAACTTATTATTTAAAATATTCTAAAGTTTGTTTAAAGACATTCCCACTAGGTCATCTCTTTGGGGGGATGTAAAAGCACAGCTCCCAGATCTTCTGCATTGAGCCACTGAATTCTCTAAGTACGGTGCGGCACAACCTGAGCCCCTACCCAGGGAGAGCCCAGGCTACTAGAAATATTCCCATCTGCATCCAGCAAAGCTGAGCCCAGAGCACCTCTGAACCATGGGAGTCCTTGGAGAGTTTGGGGTGGCAAAGCTGGTTTTGGCAGATGGTTGGGGTGCCTGGCTGTCATGTGCCCTGGGCAAGGCTGGTCCCCGGCAGTTGTGGGCTCACTGCGAAGCCCGGGTTAGAGTGAGGGGTTCGGGATCTCCCTGTGAAGCAGGGCCTGGGTCTGTAACAGACATCAGTCTGTCCCACAGATCCCTTTCCAACTTTGCTGGCTCACTTTTCCAGCTCTGGCTTTTGCAGGGAGGCAGTTTGCCAAGCTTGAGTGGTGCAGGGGGTGACACAGAGTGAGGGTGCCTGCAATGCTGCCAGGGTTTGCTCAAGCAGCAGCCCAGTGCTCATGGCCTAATTAATTAATTCAGATTAATTTATCCCATCTCAAAGGCTTCATGGCCCACTAAAAGGCCAGAGCCCGTAGACGGGCTGCAAAGCCACACTTGTGGCCTCCCTCCTCGTCTACCCCCACCTGCACCAGCAAAAAGGATGAGGTGCCAGTGACCTACCTGATGCTAGGTATGAATATGGGCCACCGCCTGGCACGCCGGGCTTCCTGCCTGGTGGGAAGGCTTCGGTTTGGGCTTCCCTGTATTTGGTGGCTGTTCTGACTGCTTGTGTTTAAAAGGGCACTTTTAAAGCAAATAACCCCCAATGCATTTTTTTTTCCCCTTCCCATCTTACCATTGTCACAGCATCTCTCACTGATCTCTTTTTTTGATTCTTCCAACTGAGAGGTATCAGGAGAAGAGTTATTTCTTCCATCGGCGAGCAGCTAGTTTTGGTCAGCTCCACTGATAGCCAAAATAGCAAGCCCTTTCCACTGTTAGCTGTGAAACAGAGCGAAAGGCCTTAAGCTAAATCAGAAAAGCTGACTGCAGGGCAGGAAAACCTGGCAGGGTGCCTCAGAGGACAGCGTAGTGCTAGAAGCGTTTTAGCTCTTTTCTAAAATGTTAATGTTGCCTTAAGCTTTATTTACTAAATTTGTCAGAACTGACACTGGATCAAGAGCAATATTTAAATGTAACGTACACCTCAGTGAACACTCAATGCAGAAATCAATAGTACTGTTTAAATTTCTCTTTTTCTGGTTTATTCTTGAACCGGATTGTGAAGAGGAAGAGCTCTGCAGGGCTTGGGCAAAGCCGTTTGCAGCTGAAGGGGGCCCTCCTCCGGGGGAAGAGGCGGCCGCTGTCACCGCGTTGCTCTCACCCGCTGTCCGTGCTTTCCAAAAAGTCTCAAATTTGGACCAGCAGAAAACCCAAACTCCAATGCCAGAGAACAAAATTTAAGAATGTGAAAATTGTGTCTTGCTGTATACTGCAACTTTAATAATAATGAGCACTTCTGAGTTCGTTATTGAGGTTTATATAATGCCTGAAAAGTTTAATTGCTGGTTTCCCTTGTCTTCCCTTTCAGCATACTTTTTTGTAACAGCAAGAGTAATACATTTTTGTTTTCAGCCCTTCCTCGTGGCAGGCAATTCCTGTTAATTGTTTTAGCTCTCACGCCTTGCAGTGGGTGGGTGTACTCATAGGTACCAGTCCTTTGCAAGCCAAACTTTTCAAGATAAGAGATACGATGGCGTGTGCTGGGATACTTAAGTGGTGTGTCGGCAGAAGTTTAGATCGATGTGCACAACAATAGCAAATAGACAATAATGAAGGATTGAAGTTGGCTTATGGTTAGACTCTTAAAAATGGAATGTCACATCTGCATGGGTATAGCTAAAAAATGGTTTTGGCCCTTGTGGATACGCACCGCAAAGTCTCCTTCCGTTAGGATGCTATAGAGTTTGACGAAGGCATTATATAATTGTTTTCATGACTTTGAGATCTTAACGAATCGTATTTTATTGTAATATATATTCATTGCTTTCCTCAGTTAAAAAGAAAGTTACTGCTTTTATCTTATATGAAAAACAAGGGAATTTGATAAAGCATTCATTATTTTCATATTACTAGTATTAACAGAATAGAATTAGTACTATTTAATTTTAGATCTTCATAGCTAGCTTGTCAATAACTCATATTTTCCTGTGTTGTATCCTACTAATTTTTTCTATTTTTTTCCCAAATACTCTGCATTCTTGAGAAAAAACAAATCCAATGAGTGGATAAGTGCAATATTCATAGAATAAACAGGCCCCTCATCCAGGACTTGGAGTGGAACGTGCAGTGTGAAATGTTTGCAATTCTCTATTCATGCACTCTTGGGGGAAGGGGAGATGCAGGGGAGGGGGTGGCTGGATGAACACGGGACCCTTGGGTAGGTAGAGACTAATAGTTGGGGTGGTTTGGGGTAGGAATGGCTACTTTTCATAAAAAAGCATCACCTGTTATTGAAAGTGTAAGGATTATGCAGCATGTTGCCAGGATTATGTATAGAGTGTGTGTCAACATCCTTGTCAATACAGGACTTCTGAGCTGTGCTTGAAACGCTCTGTATATCATCCTTGCATGATACTGTCTTCTGGTGTGTCTCTGCTGGGTACGTCCTCTGTTATGTGTCAGAGTCGATGACAACTTCAGAAGGGAAAATACTTGTGCTGGTGCAGTCCCAAGTTTTGATACTGTGTTATTACTTGTATTTATTGCAAGAGCTATGGGAAGATTTTTACAGGTCTTCATTTCTTTTTCTTTCCTTATTGTTAACCTAAGACAAAAAGTCCCCATTTTATCTGGGTTACTTCTCACCTGCAGAATTTCACAGCTGATTTGGGTATTGATTTCATATTTCTTGCTTTGCTGAGGCTGATCTCTTTGGTCCAAAATAAAGTTGAGCTGTAACTTTGCTCTTCAAAAGAGGTTTCGTCTTAAAAATTTAATGGAAGGTGAACTTCCGTCTGTCCAAAATAATGTGACTTTCGAGGTAGCAGCAAAATCTTCTACCTTTGAGAAACTGGATTGTTTTCGTAAGATGCAACAGAAGTGTGAAAGCCAGAGCATTTGATTCTCTGAACTCTGGGAAGTACATCTCCTGGGGCTCTAGTTCATGTCCCTGGAGGGGGGTTGTACCTCAGCTTTCTGCTTAATTTTTGTCCTGCTGTTCTTAAGTTTGTCAAAAAGCCTTAATATTACCGGAGACCTTTGCACTCAAATAGAAAAACTGAATTCTGCAGCTGTACTGAAATAGTATCAATTACATGATTTTTGTAAACCTCTAATACTTTACAAATTAATGTGGTTTTGAGGAGCCAACTTAATTCTTTCACGTGTTTTTGTCTAAACTGGCAAGAAGTCCATGAGCATTAGTAGAATTACACTGACAGAAGGCCCGCAGCGGAGCAAAGCATCTCGCGGGTGCTTAGCATGGACCGTTCTCAGCAAAAGTCAGCACTGTGCCCTCAGTTCCTGCGCCTCCCGAGGGTGAGGACCGCTGAGCCTCGGTGCTGCCGTGCAACGATCGACTTCCCTGCAGGTCTTGCAGCCTTTTAAAACCAACTGGAGCTTTGCTGCTATGTGCTGGTGGCTTCCCATCACCAGCGGCTCCTTCTCTGGCAACTTCAGATGCTATTTAGCCACGTAGCGAAGTGCTGTGTATAAATGCCGCGTTTGATAGCTGCCAACAGCACCGATATGATGGTCTGAGAGCAAATGTTTGTGTAAGTTATTGTTTTTCATTTGCTTTTAGTTGCTTGGTAGAAACAGGGACCACCGATGCGGCGATGCATGGGGAACGTGTCTGCACACCGTTTTATGGCCTCTGCTAGCTCTGCCCAGTGCTTGTGCTTCTCTCTCGCTCCCTCTGTGCTGCTCAGTGGTCATGTCTGTTGCGTGTGTCTGTAATTTCCAAATAAAGTACTGTATGTAGGGCTGGATCCAGAAGCCCCCGCAGTCAGTTGACTTTGGGTTGGGATGTAGGTTGCTGTTGCTGCTTTTCCTCCTCCATCTTAGGCCCAACTTGGAGCAAAGCACAGATGTCTGTAAGAAGTCACCCATAACTCTACTTCGGGGTGTCAGCTTTGTGGGGTGTGCATGCATTGCCAAGGGTGGAGTGAGGGGATTTTTTTTTTTTTTTCTCTTGGGTGCCCTCATGTCAGGGCTGGGGCGAAAGCTGCGCTGCACTGCGTGCGGACCTGACTGGCGTAGGCAGAACAAATTAGTTTCTCCCATTTTATAATTTCAGGGCTGGGCTGGTCCCATCAGCAATGTTCTTTGTTTGTTCTTGCATCAAGATAGGGTTGATTCTAGTTGGAGAGTGCAATTTTTTTGTGTGTTTGATTTTTTTAATAAATAAATTTGGTTTAAAACTTCACACTGGCGTTTTACAGACCTGTTCTTGTCAGCATAAGCCACTACTGTCCTGAGTTGAGACTCCTGTTTGTTACTGAATCAAAATAATGGGAATTATGTTGATAATTTGGAAGGAGGTGAGGTAACTATATTGGCAGGGGAGGGATAGATAAAATAAGGAAAAACATGTTTCTAATAAGGCCATAAATTACCGGGTCTGACACTGCAGATGCTTTCTCTGTATAGATGGTTTTATTACATCACTGCTCTGTGTTAGGATTTTTCATTACTGAGAAAAATTGAGTTTCATACTCCATAATATACTATGACAATCTGTATCCTGAAGCCAATGATCCACCAAAGACAGAGAAACCTGGGTTACGTGCTTGTTGTCGCTGAGGTGGTTTGTGTGTCTGGGAGTTTGCACACACCGAGGTTCGGCTGATGGAGCAGGCGAGAGCGGCTGCTCCAGGCCTGCCTGCCTTGGCCCTCTGTGAAACGACCCCGCGCTAGTGGCCCTTCTGGGCAAATGTTGGGTTTACTGGTCTTTCCCTGATGCTCAGGGTTGTTTGATTCCAATGGTACCTGTCTGTTACGGTCCCTGCTTGGTGGAGGAGAAAAACAGAGGAGAGGGAGAATCACTTGGCACTGTAGGAGAATTTTTAAAATACAACATTTATTATTAAAATACATATTTCAGGCTTTTTCAGATATTCCCCTTCAAAGCTGTGTTAGTGACTCTGATGTCTGAAATTCAAGCAACGTGGCAGCTTTCTCTGTACAAACAGTTCTTTTGTGGTTTGAGAGCTTGTTCTTGAACTGCTTCTGGGTCACCAGGGAAGTGGTAATAAATAAATAAAATCCCATCATCACCGTTGGGGTTTAGGCTGAGGGGGCATCAAATTCTGTTCTGACTCTGGGTCCCCCGAGCATCCAGGTTCAGTTTGTTTCCATCACCTAGAAGCAGGACAGAAGAGAATAGTGCAGTCGCAGGAACTTAGCCTGTAACAACTGGTAAACTGGAGAAAATTTAAAAAAGGAATTAAAAAGAAACATTTTAAAAAATGATGTTTCACTGAATAAGCTGACTTAACTATTTCCTGTCTTGGATTTTCAGGAGGGGTGGGGGGACGGGGGAAGTTATAATTGTTTCCAGTCTCTTGGAGGAATTTTTCTGCAGCATGCTGAATAGGCTTGCTGAAAAGACTCACTCATTACTCATGGTGAGTTTAAACTTGGAGTACTGCAAAAGCAAAGTGCACGTAGCATTACAATGACTTTTTTGTACTGAGGGTCCGAACGGGGTCAACTGCGTACAGAGTAGGTGCATTTCTGCTGTCTGGTTACCTTCGCATTACATCGGTGCCCTTCCTTTATTGCAGATTTAATTGCAGACAGCAGTGCTCATTACTCTGTGTGCAGCGTTTGGGGAGAATCAAGCAGATGAGCCTCCTCAGTTAAGACTCCATATCAAATTTCATATCAGGAGAAGTCTTGCCAGCAGTTTGATTGATTGCTGCTTAGGGTGAAAGTTTAGATGCAGATAACTCCAGGTGGGTGTTGAAAGCAGCTCAGTTGGATGTGTACATCTGTAGCTGCTTCCAGAGCTGTCAGTTAGCCCGAATTGTCTCTGGAAATGGTGGGTAGTCGGTTACTGGGAGCCTAAACCTGTTGCTGAGTGATGTCTGAAATCTGTTTGAGCAGTTGTGCTCCCCTCCATTAGCAGAGCAGTTGCATGTGGCTGGACTGGAAACCCGTGTGGGTTTTACTGTCCCAAATTTGTATTTGACACCCCCCCCAAAAAAAAAAATTGATCTAGGCCTGGTCTAGGTAAGGTTTTGCAGTGGGTTTCCTGGGTGGTTGATGTTCTTAATGTGATCGTGAATATTAGATGCTGTTGTCATTTTTGTGTTGGTGTAGTGCTCCATTTTCTAGTGGTTTGGTGGTGGGAATGTACCTGGTGGGAGCTTGAGAGAGTATGTCGGTGACCAGAGGTAGAGAAGTGTGTGGGTGGTCTTAGTGTGTGCGGTCAAGTTGGTGACGCTTTTTTTATCCTTGTTTGTTTGTTTGTTTTCTTTTTAACATGGGAACCATTCTGTCTGTTCTGTTCGGGAAAAGGTCAAGAAGTTGGTGTGGTTTTTGTTGCAGTATGAGAAGGAATAACTAAGAGCTTTTTTTATTTCTTTCTTTTTAAGAGAGTTTATGAGTGGGAGTCTATTCAGTTTGGTTTAGGTTGCAAGTTACGCCAAGACAGGAAGAAAATGAGTCGGGGGAAACCCATTTTTGGGGTAACAGCTTTGGACCGTATTTTCTTGTGGCCTGTGATCCAGCTCCACTGAAGGTGGTGGAGTGAATATTGTTCATCATGCAGATGTTACAACTTCTGGCCAAGTATTGACTCTTTCAGAGCTGACAGGTATTTTGGCATTCACGGCATCGCTCCTTAATGTACCTATAGTGAATGTGGGCTAGAGATGGAAATAGTAGCTGCAGCCTGATGCATTGTCCAGTGTTTGTTTAATGAACTCGAGATGGTGACCAGTTGGATAAAACTGTTTGTACAGTGAACAGTTCCTGCGAAGGTCCAGCTGTGCTTGGGTCTGAGATGCTTTCCTAGAGAATGAAATCACGTGCCTGGTAGAAGATTTTGCCATCCTCGGTCTTCCCAGTAAAGTCGAAACCCAGGAAAATGTCACTTTTTGCACTGAACAGTACCTTTTGCCACTGATGGCAAGAGTTATCATTGATGAGGGGTCAGATGCCTCAATCTGTCTGAACTGGCACAAAACAGAAGACCTTTTTGTGATCAGTCCCTGAGTCTGCATGTGAACACAGTAGGTTTGATGCAGATTAGAGTACTAGTTAACAAAGATGAGTAACTTTTCCATGAGCCAACACAGAAGATGCATTGTCAGTGGGGAAAACATCGCTTTCCTTGTTGCCAGGTGACCCTGTAGAAATGTCCCTGAAGCTTTAGCACAGATCACCTGGGGACCTGTGATGATTTAGCTGATACGTACGGTACCATGGGCTTGGCTCCATGACTGGGACAATAGAAGTGCATCTCTGTCCCAGTGAGAATTAATGACATTACCATAGCACGATGTTTTCGTTTGCTTGGAGATGCCGGGGGGAGGGGGTAGCAGTTGCACAAAACATTGTCTTCCCCCTAATCCAGACTTGCAGACTTGACTTTAGTGCCCAGTCCACAACTGGTTTCAGAGCTGTCCTTATGGTTATGTGGTAGGTCAAGTGCACTAAATGGGAGGCTGAATATCACCAGACCGGGCCATGTCTGCTCCTGTCACAGGCGTGGGTGGCTGGGTCCGGGTTTGCTGCCCTGTGTGGGGCAGGGGCTGGGTGCGGGGGGCTGCCCTCTGTTCTCAGACTGCCAAATGGCCGCATGCCATGCCCAAGGGCTTGCTCAGAGAACTGCAAAATAAATGTAAAGCAATTGAGGTTTGGGGTTTTTCACTAGAGCAGGACGTTCTGAGGCAGTGAAGTAAAAACAAATGTGTGTTTGGGGGATTTTAATCATGTCTGTGCCTGTAAAGGTGAAACTCTGCATGGGTCCCTCAACAGAGAATGAGAAACACAGATTGTCTTGGGCAATTGCGCACGTGAAGATGCAGAGCAACAACTGCAGATTGCTGTGCCTGAAGTAGGTCTATGCGTTTCTCTTTAGGCTTTTATTAGAGCTGGTCATATCTTGGAATTGAATGGTATTTAATAATGGTTAATCAAGACTGCTCAAAAACTCCTGGAGGAACAGAAAAGACAAATTGGATTCTAGATGCTTATAGAGGAGGGAGTTGTAATAAATGTAAAGTATTTCCAGGTGCTTTATGAATCACTTTTTGTCGTAGGATTGTCACAGATCCTTGAGGCTGTATCCTGGCCCACCCCGGTGCTGTGGCACAGCAATTGGGTATAGACTCCTCTCCGCAAATACTCATAGCGATGCGCCTGGGATGGGCGTGTGTGTATTGGAAAAGTGGAGCCTGAAGGACCTGGAGTAAACCACGCTCAATAAAAGAGCTCCTGATTTGCACGTTCCAGATACGCTGAAACAACTTGCATTCGGTAACTTCAGCTCCTTCCAGGCATCTGCCACTGCACACCCTGACAGCACGCGGGTGCAGCAGTCTGCTGGGTTTTGGAGGGTGGCAAATGCAGTGGAAAGGGAAATTCAAGATGCACACCGTCACCGCCCTTGCCCTTCTTCAGCCATGCCCGAAGTCGGAGCTGTGCCGGGCCAAAGCAGGATCAGGCCCTTGGCACAGTGTTTGCTGTGTCCCGCAGGGCCGGGCTCAGCTCTGCCCAGCGCGTGGTGATGTTCCCTGGCGCCGTGCACTGCTGCACAGCGACGATGCTCTGCTCCGTGCGTGTGCAGGACCAGGGCAGGTTGCGAGGGACTGCCAGAGTTTGAGGGCTGTTTTCTCAGAGTTATTGCAAGTTCTCGCAATGTGAACCTCTAACGTTTTCAAAGACTCAGGCAGAAGGGACTTGCTGTTTAGACTGTACCTGTCATCTCCCAGTTCATTGATTGCTTGGACCAAAGGTGGTGCTAAATCTGATCTTCGTCTGTAATATTTATGTTTTGTTGGACTTTTTTTTTTTTTAGCATTTGATAAAACAGATGCAGTGTCTTTCTTACATGAGAAACTCAGTCCTGGCTTGGGACATGGCAAAAGTCGCTGGACCTTCAGGGTCTGGAATTGTTGCTTGTTAACATTTGAGCAGGCTTGCAGTGTTCTGGGGGGAGGTGGGATAAGGGTACTCTATCTTCAAATGATTGCAGACTGTAAGAATTGACTTGTGATTTTTTTTGTTTGTTTGTTTGTATTTTGTTTACATTGCCTCTTATGCCCTAAGGAAAAATAAATTTTTGACCTTTTTAAATGTGATCCAGTTGGTTTATTTTGGTTTTTTCAATTTTTTCAGTACTGTTTTAATTCCACTTGTGTTTGTTCAGACCTCTGAATTTAGCTTTCCCAGAATAATTTATAACTTATGTGTACATGCAATTGCAAATTTCAGCTTAGCATTAAATGGGTAAAGGAGCTTCTCTCGTCCCCTGGCCCCGAGTGATTTATGGTGTATTTTTGTCTCTTTTCTAATCCACAAAGTTTTATGGACTGCTCACCTCTGCCCTCAAACATGAAGACCTTTTGTCTGTGTTGAGCAAGGTCTTAAGGTTTAAAATGCTCTGTCAGGATGTTTTTTGGAGAGAGATGTGGTGTCAGACCCAAAATAAGAAAGCATCCTTTTACATGAGTGGCCCTTTGGTTCTGTGATAAAAGGGTGATTCTGCAAGTTGGGATGGGCCCTTAACACCCCTGTGTGCAGGCTGCAGAGCAGGCTGAGCTTCAGCACGGGATGTTAAGTTCTGATCCTGCAAGGTTGCTGGGCCCTGCTGACTCCTCTTAACCAGCTTTGAAGGTTGGAGGCCCCAGATAGCCCGACAGGTAGAGGGGTAAAACTGAAGAGTTTCTCATAATGGATCCCCGCTCCTTAAGTGGGACATCTCACGGGCATGCAGAGAGCGGTGGATTGGGGGAGCGGGTTGTAATAGGGGGTGTAATAGTGAGGAAGGAAACGAGGTGATTTTCTAGCATTTCAGTCCCCAGCTCAGCTACAGGAGCCCTCTATGAAGTGTTGTCCCCTTCCTCACCATCGGCCTTTTGCAAACCTGTAGGTAGCAGGGGGCCGTGCCTCGGAAAGCAGCACTGCGGAGGGGCACTGGCCCTGCCCAGCATTTCGTTCCTGCAGCAGAGGGTGACCTCGCATGAATGCATCCCTCATCTTAGCTTGGGGCTACGTCTTCGCTCCGTGATGCGGCACTTCACCATCATCCTGCAGAGAAATGAGTCTCACCCAGGCCCCGAGGTGGGCCGACTCTCATGGGAGGCTGGGTGCTCGCTCACAGCGCCCGTGAGATGTTCCTCCATGCTGGCACGCAGGCAGGTGGTGCAGGAGGAGCTCTGCTTGGCCACCTCAGCCCTCTGAGGGTGCCAGGAATTAGACCTGAGGCAGCACGCAGTCCTGGGCATTTTAAGGCACAAATACAGTGACAAGTGTGCCTGGGAACTGTGCCCCCTCTTCCCCGGTGTGTGGAGTGAGCCAGCCAGCTTAGGGTTGAAGGGTTTTTTTTCTGGACTGGTGCAATCACCGTATAGATAGTACAGATAATAGATAATATATATAGATGATAGATAATGTGTCCTCTTCTATACTGTACCCTGCTGTTAATTGCTCCGTTCGTTCCTCTTTTCACCCGAGACCCATCCCCAGAGCTGTGCTGCCCTCAGACGCGATGCGTCTGGCCCTGCGCAGGCGCGTTCGCGGTGTTCGTGAGGAGGAGGAGGAGGAGGACGTACGAAGCCCACCCGAGGAGGGGGGGGGCGCGGGCGGCTGCATGCGGTGCGGGGTGGGCAGCACCAGGTGGCGGTGCCAGACCGGCTCCGCCGCTCCCGGACCGCTGCGGGAGCATCCCCGCTCCCTCCCGCCCCCCTCCGAGCGCCTGGGGGTGGGCTTGGGAGCGGCGGTGAAGCTGCGGGTCCGGGTGGGGTTCGGTGGGCTGGGGAGGGAGCCCGGGGCAGGGTGACCCCAGTGATGCTCAGCAGACGGCAGCGGCAGGAGGGAATGAGCAGGCTGGGGCGGTCAGGGGGGAAACACGGGGGTACCGGCCCTGCTCCCTCCTGCTGTGCCAGGCGAGGAGCTGAGCTTGGCCCAGAGCGTCAGCACTGGCTTCTCCTCCTGTGTGCCAGTGCTTGGGCTCAGCACGTCTGGCAGGTTATCGTCCCCAGTTTCTAGGGGCGGTCTGCCTTTTGCAGCTCTTCTCCTTGCTCCTGAGGGGACCAGGAGGCTTCCCACAGCTGGGCTGAGGGGCCTTCCAGACCCACCACAGGTCCTCCTGTCCCTGGGAAAGCCAGACCTGGGCACAGCTCTCGGGGTGCAGCACAGGCCTGTGCAGACTTGCCTTGTCCCAACAGCTACGAGTTCCTCAGGGAGGTGGTGGAGAAAGCTGGGGTGCAGAACTGTTTTCGCTTCACCCAGCCTAGGAACTTTTAGGCCACTGGGGAGCTGTTAGAGTGGAATAGCTTCATCTAGAGAGGCCGAGGACACCTCTCCTGGGAAGTCCCCATTCCTTGGCAGATGGAGCACCCACACTGGGGGAGACGATGCCAACTCAGATATGTCCTGTGACAGGAGACGGTGATCCAGCCACTCTCATCTGCTGAATAGCTGAACAAATGGATGGGGAGGGAATCTCAAATGGCTGTTGTAGGTGTGCTCCTGAGCAGAGCCCTGCAGCAGAGGAGCTACTGGATTCTGGAGGAGCTAGCGTCACTCTGCAGAATCCAAATTCCCTTTGGGTCCCTGTGTCCCTTGTTACAGGCTGAGGAAGCAACTGCATTGTGTCTCAGCATCTCCACAGCTTGTCAGTGGGCCTCCTCAACAGGCTGCTCAGTTCAGGGCTGGGATCATCCTGGCAGGTGTTGGGCTGTCATGTCTCTACGAAGCTGGGATGGGGACACCTGGCTGTATTGCTACTGCTCTGCGTAATCTTCAGCCCCTTAGCTGGTCCCTGCCAGGCTGAGCTGCATGGTCCTGAGTTTCCTTGCAGCACACTTTCTCTTTCTTGTGCTGGTGAGAGCTTTTTTGTGGTTACAGGCACTCAGGCGAGACTGTGCAAACAAGGCAATGAGAGGAAAGAAGCTGTGGCTTCTCTCTGGGGAGGGTGTGCAGAGGCTAAGTGTGGGGCTTAAGCTGCAGGAACGTGCTTAGCCCTCACTTTTGTGGCTTCGTTTATTCCTTACGTGTGTATGGGGTCCATCAGCTGTCAATACCCCCTCATCCTCAAGCACTGGAGGAGACCTGAGCTCGCCCACCCAGCTCCCACCAAGGTAGAGGCTCTCATGCCACCACTGCTCTTACCTCAGCCTCTTGCCACTGCGCTGCTCATTGTCTTTTGCCGCGTTTGTGGAAATGGTAAATACTCGGTCGCCCGTGCTGCTGCAGGATGCCTAAATCAGCTTTATTCACAATCACAGTTATCCAATTTTTCACAATGAATTATTCTTCTTCTTAAACAGAACACAAAACATAAAGTAAAGCAATGAAATGCAAATGACACAAGAACACGGAGGAACGTGGGAACCTACACCAGTCAAACAAAACAAAAGGTTAGGATCGTTGTTACTGTTACTGCTTTTGCTGTTTTTTTTCTCCCTGGAGAGAGCCTTGCTCTCCTCCTCCCTGCTCACAGCCGGAGGCCAGCTGATGCCGGGAGCAGGACTTAACCCCAGTTTTTGAGCTCGGATGCTGAGGGATGCTTTCAGCTTCTGCTAACTCCTAGAGTTTGGTCCACAGTAAAACAAACACAGTTATATATTAAAACACTCTGAATTCGTAAGGTGAAAAGGGAATTCACACCACTGCACTGATACCCATGGATGGAGCTTCTTGAAAACTAAAATGTACCCCTTGTCTTGCCCTGCATGGAGGGGAACCAGTCCCACGGGCGTGGTGAAGGCTCGGGAGGCTGCTTATTGCACGTTTCCCCACATCCACTATTTCACCCACACCTTCCTACCCCTTGGGTTCCTTCTCTCTGAAATCTTTGCACTGGAGTTTGTATAACTACTGAAACCGGCTCCCTGTGTCTGCTGGTCATGGCTCTGTCGTCGGCCGAGCTGGAGGCTGGCAGACGCCTGTGGAGCAGCCATGCTCCTGGCATGGCTGCTGTGACCCCCCCCCTGGGCTCCCAGTCCGGCCTCGTCCCACGCCTCAGTGAGGGCATCCAGACACAGGAGCCATGGCGCTCCGGGGCTTCTGAAAGCCGGCCCGGAGGGCAGGGCAGGGCTGCATTAGGGGTGTGCATGAGAGGTATGCAAAGAAATAACGTAAATCCCTGTAACCAGAGCATCAGTGTTCAAGTCAGTTACTGGAGGTGGCTGCAGACCCCCGTGGTAGGCTGCAGTGATGGCGGCGCCTTTAGAGAAAGGCTCTACAACGCGCTCTCCAGCCTGTAGCCTCTGTTTTCACGTCCTCGAGAGGACAGGGCGAGGACGTGTTTCCCAGGCGCTCCTGGGAGCAGCCTCTGCAAGCGCTCCTTCACCCACCGGCTGCCCAGCCGGACATGATGTCCCCTACAGCAAGCCACTGTGCCTGTTCAATGCTTTTATCTCTATGCCACACTGTCCCCTCCGTGTTCTGTCAGCAGCCATGTGCTGGGGCGCAGGAGAAGGCTCGGCGGAGAGGTGTACCTCCATGGCCTTCCCCAGCCTGGCCTGATGGGCAACATGGCGGGGCGAACGCCACTGCTGCCGCAGGCCAGCCCGGTGCCCAGACACCGTCTCTGCCTCGCAGACGGCCCTGGCAGGCAGCAGGACGGGGCCGGAGGGGAGACAGGCAGCTCCTGCTGCTGCGGAGCAGCCCCGGGCCAGGCCAGTGGCCATGGTGGAGCAGCAGATGTCACGGCGACCGTGGGGGCCACCATTGCAGGCACCCGCCATGGGGACAGCAGGGTTCCCAAATGGGGCAGGAGGGAAGGGGATTTATTTAAACAAACCAAAGCAAACCAAACCCCTCAAGCTATTTTTTTTTTTTTTTTTCCTTTCCTCTCTTCCTAACACGTAAGGACAGCCATGTCCTGCCAGCGGGCTGGCTGTGAGGGGCTGCGTACCACCTGGCTGGTTTTGTCTTAAAGCACAGTGATAAAGTTACCAGTAAATGAAACCCGCAGACATGGGGGTTTTTACATTCTTCCCCTGTGGGGCTGGGGTTTTTGTTTCATTATTCCTTTCATTTTGTCCCTCACAAGCGCTGTCTGGGTGGTAGGGGGAGGGAAGGTGCATGGGGCAGAGATGCTGCCGAAGCCCTCGTGCCGCGTGGAGACCGTTCGGGACAAGCCACAGCAAGTCGGTGGTGGCAGGTTCTGCGAGCTGCTTGTCATGCAACACGATGGCGATAGGAGGTGGTTGGACACCGCTGGGAGGATGCAAGGCCAGTGCCAGTGCTGGCTGCCAAACCCACCACGAACGCCTCTGCCAGGGAACAGCGATGGAGGAGCAGGGAACAGCCCTCGTGGGGCTACTCTTCTGCCTGCCGACATGGGGTGGGTTTTGCTTTACAAATCCTGGGTCCTTTTCTGCACTGGCCCCGGCCTTTGCACTGTGAATGCACTCGCTGCACCTCACTCGCTGCGTCACAGCTTGCCTGGCCCCGTCCTTTCTAAGGGGCTTCCTACGGGCAGGCTGGTTCTACATGGAAACACGCTGCTTGTTTCTCCTCTTCTGCTAAGCTGTCCTCTGCACGCGGGGTGTCTCCAGGAGAGGTGTAGCACTGAACCTTTCACTGCTCACTGTCCCTGCTAAACTCTGGAGACTCCCCTCTGCTGTGCATGGTGTAGAAAAGGGATGATTGCACCAGCTGGGGTTTTTTGAGATAAAGTTTAAAATCCACAAGGGAGGGTAGTCCATTGCAACTTCCCTGACACACTGGAGTTCAGTCCCAGGGCCTGCTTGGAGGGTAGAAGAGCATCTAAGCTTGTCTCATCTGTCGTCCATCGAAGAGGGGATCAGGGGGGTGGTGGCTGATGGTTTTTGAGTCTCCTGGATGATGAATAGAGACCAAGACCTGTGTTGTTTCACAGCCTCATCCCCACCTGCCCAGTCCCCACCACAGCATCTGCTGCTGCTCTAAGTGCTGCGGTACGTTTTGATGATATCTTTGATGGCCCGTCTGCAAATGGGGCAGCAAGCGTTGGCCATCTTCTTGAGCTTCAGCCCGCACGAATAGCAGAGACACATGTGTCCGCAGGAGTAAATGACCGTGTCTACCATGTTCTCGTAGCAGATGGTGCATTCATCTCCCCAGGGCCCCGAGACGGACGGGGAGATGGGCGACTCAGGCAAGCTGATGGGAGAGTTGGGCGCTGTGCCTGAAACACAAAGAGCAGGGTCACTCATGCTGCTTAAGCCTTTTAAAAGGCTTCTTGACATCCCAGGGTCATTTCCGCCCTGAAGCCAGCTACAGCGGGAGGAACCATGCCCTAGCAGAAATGGGTGCTCCAGGATCAGAGATCCTTCCCGTGACCTACTGTCCTGCTCACTGAGCGCTGGTTCATATGCCAAGGCTCAGGGCAGCAGAAAGGCAGCATCTTCTGGGATCTGCTGCTCACGTAGAGAGAACCAAGACGCAGCTGTTCCCACGCAGCAGGGACAAAGAGCAGTTTCACATTTTCAAACTGCTGTCTAAACATTAACAAAGGAGGAAAAATCAGGGACGATCAAGCCACCTGCCTTGAAAAGGGAGAGGCCAGGTGGCAGCAGCTCCCAGACAGAATCACAGAATCACAAAACGTTCAGGGTTGGAAGGGACCTCTGTGGGTCACCCAGTCCAACCCCCCCCTCGCCAAAGCAGGGTCACCTACAGCAGGCTGCGCAGGACCTTGTCCAGGCAGGTCTTGAATATCTCCAGAGAAGGAGACTCCACAACCTCCCTGGGCAGCCTGTTCCAGGGCTCCGTCACCCTCAGAGGGAAGAAGTTCTTCCTCGTGTTCAGACGGAACTTC
>Ga0065711_1039853_pt1 | contig 17449 bp, 11 predicted proteins | sample Hoacrofraction12_FD_59098 | JGI IMG/M metagenome (GOLD analysis project Ga0065711, IMG submission 59098) | Hoatzin crop microbial communities from Cojedes, Venezuela - Epithelial fraction 12 v2 (version 2) | ecosystem: Host-associated > Birds > Digestive system > Esophagus > Crop | place... | reverse complement strand
CCTGCTGGCCACACTCTTCTTGATGCATCCCAGAATGCCATTGGCCTTCTTGGCAGCCAGGGCACACTGCTGGCTCATGGTTAACCTGTCGTCCACTAGGACACCCAGGTCCCTCTCTGCAGAGCTGCTCTCCAGCAGGTCCGCCCCAAGCCTGTACAGATGCATGGGGTTGTTCCTCCCCAGGTGCAGGACCCTGCGTTTGCCTTTAGGGAGAAGGGTGTTGTGGGAGACCGTGTCAAAGGCCTTACAGAAGTCCACATGGATGACATCTGTAGCTCTTCCCTTGTCCACTGAAAGGGTGAACTGTTGAAGTGGTCACATAAAAATGTAGCATGTAGAGAAGGATTCAAAGGAGTGAGAAGAAGACAAAGTCTCTCCATGACCCAGATAAAAGACTGAAGAGCTCTGGGCAACTTTTCTGATTTGGGATGGAAAAGTGCTTGACGCACAGAGACTCTAGTCTGGTGTCAGTGTCTGAACAAGTGCTTATGCCGTCCCTTTTACTTTGGTTTCTATGAACAACTGCAGCTCCTGAAAAACAAATGTTAGAGTTATCCTTCTGATTCTGCGTGGCTTGTCTGGCCTATAGGCTCAGCCCAGAGCTATGTGTAATGGGAGTGTTACTTTGACAGGAGCTCTGCACAGATTGGTGATTTGGAGAGTAACGTTTCCTTCCCTCTTGGCCTAGTCTTGGAGGAAATGAGTCACTGCTGTCTGTCTTTCATTTGCTTGGAGGTTGTGCTGGTAGGGAGAACACACTGTAGAAGAGTCAAGTTTCCTATCCTTCCGTCCTATACCTGTTTCTCTCTTGCACTAACTGATCCCATGTAATGCTGAATTAAAAACTAGACTTGGAGTCCATGAACAAGTGGCTCTGAAAGGGACAGATGAGGTGTTTAATTGATGGCTTCTGTTCATCCCTGTCACCCAGCCTTGCCCGCTTCTGTCTTTACCTGGCTCAAGGAGAAGAGATGATGGGGTAGCAGCACTGTACTGTTCCGCTCCAGGCAGAACCTGAGACCGATTCAGCTTTGTGGGAAACAGTGAACCTGCAGGCATGAACCCTCGATGAGATGTTAATCCCGTTGGAAGGATAATAGCAGTGCAAACCTGCCCTACCTCAGCTTAGCAGGAGGGGCAGGTGAGGTGTAGAGATGGGCGGTACAAGAATTCCAGGGCATTCCTTGGGGCCATCCATAAACTGGTGCAAATCCAGGGCCTCTAGAGATGCCTCCCATGCCTCACCCTCAGCTGAGCTGCTCTCACAGCGCTGAGGCTGAAGGCTGGGACAGAGTGCATGTACTGAGGTAAGGTGAAAACAACAGCATACACTGCATTTTGTGCTCTTCTCTTTCCTGACGTAATCAAGTACAGTAAGTTTTACACACCAGTGCACAGATTACTGGCATTTACTAGGAAGCACGAGGAGCAGGCTGGCAACTGCTCGGAGGCACGCGGAATATACAGGCAATTGCTCTGGAGCATGGGGAACACACAGGCAATTCAATTCCCAACTGGTTTCCAGGCAGGAGCTACCAATTAAAATTAAAAGAATAAAAGGCTGCAAGCTTGGGACTGATGATATGCTCTGGAGAGAGGAGTTGCCAACAGCTTGTGCTACAAAGATGCCTCTCTTTCAGTGGATTTCAAATGGCGAAAGAAACTCAGGTAACAGATCATTCTTTTCTTCTGGCTTCCCTGATTTTCATGTACTCAGTCGTGCAGCCAGAATTCCTACAAAGACAGACGGGGCTGCTCCCCATGAATTCCAAGCAACGAGCCAGCCTTTTGAGAGCTGATGCAGTGAATATGCCAGCAGTCAGCTATACCTAGGAAGCGAGATTTTAAAGCCAAACATCAGGTGCCTGAGCAGAGAGTGTTGAATGACGGGGCTCAGATAATCCACTAATGAGAGCATGGGATTTATTTATATATATATGAAATGATTTAGGGTTAAAAAAAAAAATAATCCATCTAATGTGTCTTTCACATTAATTGTTCATGAGTCTCTGAAGCAGAGAGCAGAGCTCCCGTTCTGGTGGAGAAAACTGAAGCCTAACTAGGTGAGATTATTAGACATACGTGGGATCTGCAAAGCCGGGATTTATGCTGTGCCCATCACAGTGGCCCCTGAGGGCCATGTAGGAAGTGGGCAAGTTTTAACTGCCATTACCAAATGGCAGCTACCATGGGGCAGATGAACTCGTACGTCACAGTCTGTCATCAGCTGTGAAGTCAAAGCGTGCTTCCCTTGCTCCTCTCAGAAGTCGTGTGAATGTTGATGAACTAGTCAGGTGGAGGCTGCTGGATGGGAGGATTTTCACAAAAAGCAGTGAGTTTACCCAAATTTTTCAATGATTTATACAAAAGAGGCTAATGCAAAGACCTAGCGCTTCAAGATGTGGAAGTTGTAATGGTGGTGCAAGGCAAAGAACTGTGATCTTACCTAAGCTCCCTGCCAACCAGAGAAAGAGCTGTGCCCACCAGCCACTGAAAAATGGTGGCCCTAATCCAGTCAAAGTGTCTAGAGGTAGCGTATGCAGTGTTTTAAGACGCGTTTTGTCACACGTGGCCTTTACTTGGGACCAGTGTAAGAAAGTGAAAACCTTTCAGGCACTTCACCTCCACCCGGTACCTTGGGAATCGCCAGCCTCCACACCGCGGTACGCCAAAGTCCGTGCAGTACCTCACATCAACACACTTCCTGCTGCCTTAGCGTTTGCTTTGTGAAGGATGAACTGTGCGGCTTTCAGAGAGCTTAACGCAGAAACTGATCCGCTAGCAGATGCAGGACGGAATCATTTATTATTGCTTAGCTTAATAAACTGCATCTTAAACTATGATACCGATTACAATGTTGAATGAAAAGGCTGAGCTGGCGTTATAGTATTTGACACAAACTGCATTTTAAAGTGTTTACACTGATTGCATGGTGCATCAGTATTGTTTTTGGAAAGCAATAGACTTAAAATATGGTGTTGCATAAAGTACGAGGTTCTTCTGAATTAACTGACTTAAATTTTGATCTAAAAACCCAAGACATTGCATGGCAAAAGGAGCTCTCCCAGAGTTCTTGTCCCTGTTAACAAGCACAAGCCAATGTTTGCTGTATCAGTTCACCAAATTAATGACATTAAAGCACAGCAAAAATACGTTTGCAGCAACCCTAGTAAGTTCTGTAGGATTCTCCTGGCACGATAAACATGTCTTCTCTGCCCTCCTTTTTTTCCCTCCCCCCCCCAAACAAGCAATAAAAACATTTTGCATAAACAAATTCCAAATTACAACTAATCATAGGAAAGCTGACAAATGTATGCTATGCTAGTCTGTGAAAATACTAATCAAAGCAGCCTGTCAATTGTTAAAGTTAATGATTTAGATATGCAAAACTCTGACTAAATTTTTGTGGATAATTACATAATTACGCCTGGGTTAACACAATCAAAAATAGCAATTGCATGCTCCATCTTGAAATCACCATGCCGGTTTCCTGCTGTCTTTTAAAGGCCTCTGTACCCTTGTTCCCCCTGCACACCAAGTGGAGTAGGGAAAGGAAAAAAAACCTTGGAGCCACCTGGGAAAGAAAAGGAACTGTGGTAGGTGCCTCCTGCCTAGTCCAGGCACTCTTTGCCCTCTGCAAAGACAACCCCCTGGAGAACAGGAGTGGTTGGAGGTGTGGAAAAAGCTGGGCAGATAACGGAGAATTGGAAACGGGAGAGTTAGGTGCTGTAATGAGCTGCAGTAGCAGCACCTCTACCCGTGGATTAAAATATGTGTGACAATGAGCTTTTCCTGCAGGAGGCCTTCCAAATTGAAGAGGAGGGAGTTCACACGTTATTTTAAAGGTCTTGCTATGATACAGGAACCCAGGACTGGCAAGGCTTACCTAGGTCATTCAAGTTTTCATTAAATTATCAAATGATTCAAAAGTTCCTTTTGATGCCAAACAGTCCCCTCCCAGGTGTTTGGCATAGAAGGGGCTATCAGGCCACCCCCATGAGCTAGGAAATGCCCTCTCCACCTGACCACATGCTTAAAGCCTTTGCTGGAGGTGCCAGAGGAAGGAGGAGCTCTTAGTGGAGGGGAAATGAAAGGGGGTAAGCAAGCCCAGTCCTGTTGGGTGCTGGTCTGTTTTCAGCTCTTTTGAAAATAGCTTAGAGTCTATTCTAAGCACATTTGAAAACCCTAGTCCTTGGGAATCCTGAATTTCTCTCGCAGCACTGTTTCTTCTTTTCTCATGTTGCCTTCTTGCTCTATTTTTATACTTGGTCTAACTGATACAGTGTAGAGATTCCAGATGTTGGGAATCTCAGTGAGGTGACACCGTATAAATAAAATGAGTGTTGGGCTCTTTTGTGAATGTCACATTGGCTGGGATGGAGTAATGACAGTGATGGGGATTTAAAAAGTAATATATCGTGTAATTTTTTTATCATAATTTTTCTATACAGTTTCTATTAAATAGATAAATGACCTAAATGAAAAAGAGAAATAATGTGAAAGCATAAAATCAGTCCCTGTCAAGAACTACATAAAAAGAGTTAGGGCCCCAGCCTTCTGAAAATGGCTGCCTGAGCTCCTAAATCTGCAAGTAGGTGTTCAGGTGGCTTGACTGGCTTTGCTAGTGGTTTACTAGTAGTAGGGACCTAACATGTGAGGAAAGCAAATGGACGTTGATGTAGATGTGTTCCCACCCAGAAAAAAAAAAAAATGCTGTCAAAGCCAGCTCCAGCTAATTGATGTTATGGGCCCCATTATTGCTTTTGGTTTATTTTCAAGAATAACTATGACAAATCCACATGGTGGGTTTCTCAGCCTGTCATAAGGACGTGAAATTAAATAGTAGTGCGGTTGGATGTCTGAATGAAGCCTGAAATGTTCTGGAAACCTCGCAGGCACCTGGAGCAATAGCAGGGCTCTGAGGCACTATTCACCAGTCTCACACTGCTTACTTCTGCTGCACTGATGAAGCAAAAATAAACTTCCTGTACTTAGACAGATTTTAAACATGTTTCTACAAGACAGGAACCAGATGGAATATTTTCACAGCTGACACCAAAATTCACAGTTTTCGTGACTTCTGTGATATTGTGATTTATACAGGGACTTTCTGTATCAGCAGCCCTGAGCAGACAGCCTCTTGCCATTCAAGCTTTTAAACATTATTTGGATTGGTAGGTCAAAAGATTGTATTAGCTGTGTGAAATGGGAAGTATCAGTGGATTTAAATGATAGCTCTGTGGGCTGTTCTGTTTCTGCATCTCAACTATAAGTCATAATAATAAAATATGTTAAAAGTACACTGCTCCAAAATGGATAGCAAACCCTTAAATGCCTTGAAATTAATCATTTCTAGAAGCAAACAAAAAATTCTTGTGTCAGGACAGGAGCACAAGGCAGGCTATTGTCTTCAAGCCTTTGCTAGCTCTCTTAAAGGGAGGACATGAGTGGCAGAAGGCATTCTGCTTGCGGCTGCAGGTTTCACAGGCAATATATTCAGATAAAGACAAAGCCAACAGAAAAGTGTTGAAGCTTGGTTTTGGAGGGTTTTTTTGTTTTGTTTTGCCCTGTTTGAGACTGAGAAGCCAAGCTGAAGCTGCTGGTAAACCAGGTAGAAGGAACCGATGGATAGGGTGGGACCTGCCAGAGCTGGATGCAGACGGGATTTTTTCCCCGCGTCCGGTTTCCTTTGCTCTCCGTTTGTTTCTGGATCAGCTTGTCGTTCTTCGCAGTCGAGATTCTTCCCACCTTTGTGGAAATTCATGGTTTCCTGGGAAACTTGTGTTGACCTGTGCCTGAAGAAAACTTCAGAAACCCATTGATTTTTCTGTTTTTACGGGGCTTTCTCTCCGCACGAGAGCAGTATTTCAGCAACCCTGGTGGCTGCCTGCCTGTTTCCAGATGCAGTTCCAGATTTTATGTTTTCCTTTCACTGTCTTAGGTGATGTGGCTTTTGGCTGTGTGATATCCTTACAAAATCTGGAGCAGTATGTTGGTGTTCTGGTGCTGCCAGTGCTCAAGAGTTCAGCCTGCTGGGGGAGGCAGTGCTGATGGTATTCCTTGAACGTTTGTATTTATAGGATCCCGTACTCTGAAATCCACCTCTCTCCCCATCTGAGAGATCTGCTTTGCGCAGGGCTCCAGAGATCAGAGAAGTGCCTTGTCTTTAATCAGGTGTTTGCTTAGGAAGGGACGTGTTGTTGCTAGGGGATGTAATTTCTTTCCAGCTCTGAGAAAGATGGAGGTATATATAATTTTAGGTGCTTATAATATGTGCACCTTATCTTTATAGGAGGATTTATTGCTTAAATCAATGACAAAATAAATGGTAACAGCTCCTACGCAGACAGGGCAAGGGAAAGGCTCAGTCTCTAATGTGTTTTTCCTGCTCAACCAGTTCTTAAGGCTACCGACATACCAAAGTATCCTTCAGTGTTCTGTAACCAATGTGCCAGTCTCAACTCCAACGCAGTGGTCAAAGTAGCATAAAACCACATTTATCCTTCACGGTGAAATGGTTCATGATGTTGTCTGGACCTGCCGAAAATGTGGCGGAAATATGGTGGAGACAGAGGAGGAGGAGGGTTAAGAATCTGTAGCAAATCTTACCGAATTGTATGCTAAATAAATGTTGGTTCCAATGATATCTGCTGAAAATTGGCATACAACAAAACATTTGGTGATAATATATGGAAGGAGGTAGGGGAGACAGTTAGAAGAAGCTTTACACTTTTCTGTACGTGTTTATAGTCTAGTGTCCTCAACATTATAGGTACTACATATTGACACTGTCTGTATGCAACCTGGCTTGCAAAAATAAAAAAGTGCTGGTATGAGGAGAAAATACTGCCATTCTTAACATCTTATTTCCCCATTTGGACCTGGCTTTTTTTCTTTCTTCCCTCCCCACCCCGCAGCCAGCTTCGGTGGATACAGACACTGTATTACAAGGCTCATGCTAATGAGCAATTGTTTAGAAGGCTGTAGCATGAATCTGTAACGCTCTCCTTCTATAGACAGTCACTGAAATCCAGGAAACCACATTTTAAATATAATGCTGATAGATATCTCGGGCAGTTTAAACAAATGCAGTCACTTTTGCAAGTTACTTGCTTTGGCTACACTGATCTGGCAAATTACTTAAATATATGCTTAAATCCCCTCTGTACTTGCTTTGAAGTCATGGGATTACTTATATGTTTATATACTCTGGTGGTTTGAGGCTTTAAAACATAGGAGGACATTTGGCAGTTAGAAAAGTAGGGCTGGAAGGAGCCTCGAGAAGTCCCCCTTCTGCAGGATAGGTTATATTTATGTCATTCCTGGCAGATTTTTTTTTTCTAAGCTGTTCTTAAGAATATCTGGTGATGGAGATTCCAGATTCCATAGCTTTCCCAGGCTCCATACCAGTGCTTCACTATCTTAATTATTATAAATGTTTTTCTCTAATGTCTGACCTGCATCCATCTTGCTGCAAGTTTAACCTGTTATTGCTTGAACTTTCTAACATGCAAGAACCCTGCGTGTGACAAGCTTTTACACATTCAAAGTCTTAAAATTGCCTTCCCAAGAACTTTTTTCTCTGAAGACCCCAAAGTTTCCAAATCTTTTCTCCTGGACACATTTTCTGGACTTCTGGTTGTTTCCTTTGCTTCTCTTCTGGGGCCCTCCAGTTAGTCCATCTCTGCCTTGCATTCTTCTCCTCTTCATCCCCCGTTGAATTTCATCCCTTTTCTTGACACCAGGGTGATCTGTCAACATTTCTTCAGACTCTGAGCCTCCATACTTGCAGTTGTGCTATGCACACCATTTGTGTAGTCTGCAAGCACATTAAGTGTGCCAATTCACGAAAGTGCTGACCTGAATCATACCTGCAGCGGAGTTCTGTAATCCTCCCATCCCCCGAGATGGCTTGCTTTGACCATGGGCAAATGATAACTTTCTCTACACATCATGTCCGCTTGCTTTTGTACCTGTCTCGCAACCGTTTCATTTGGACCATGTTTTGTTAGGGTGTGTGTGAGAGTGACATGTGAGACGGCACCAAAAACTTTACTAAATCAAGAAACATGACATCTCCTGCTTTGCTTCTGCCACGAGGCCTGTTCCCTATGGCAGAAGGAAATTAAATTGATTTGGCAGGATTTATTCTCTACAAATCCATACTAGCTGCTATTCATTCCCATGTTATCTGCTAGACGCTTACAAATAGTTTGATTACTTGTTCTGGTGTTTTTCTGAGGTCTGAAGACAAATTGACTGGCTCATAACTCCTTAGCCCTGTTTTCCCCACTTTGTAGAGCTAGGTATTATGTTTGCTTTTTCCCAGCCTTTTGGCAGCTCATCTTCTGTTCTTGCATTCTCAGAGGTGGCTGTCCAGTGATTCAGAGATTGCCTAAGTGGCTATTTAAGAATCCTGAGTTGAAATTCATTGTGCCCGGTCAGTCTGAAGACCTTTAATTTATTTAAGGGCATTTTAATCTCCTCTTTTTAGGCCATTATCTTCCTGCTACTACATCTTCTGTTGCTTGTCTGCACTGGTGTCTGTGTCCTTTAGAAGTTTCTCAGCGGCACTACCAATTCTCTTAAACTTTTTATTTTTGCCTGTCGTGAGATCTCCTGAATTTTCGTCAACTCCCAGAGTTTAATACTGCTATCATCAATGGTTGTGTTGCTTCTGGATAAAGGCTTAATTGGAGACTATGGAAAGAACCTCAATTTCTGATTCTTACTTGGACAGTAGTCTTGCTGAAGTGCAAGAGCCCTGAAGGAAACCAAGAACTGCAGTGACGGGACCTGTGGCGGGTTGCTGTCTGGGACCTGCGTAAGGCAGGGTTTGACCTGGTATATTCATTCATTTTCAGCCAGAACAAATGTCTCAACCATCTCTCTGGGAGCTTAATGAACACTTTTGCCACGGAGTCTGCTCCTTTGTTGGAGCTGAGAATTTATTTTAACAAATAATATGTTTAGAGAATAAACTGGCCACGTTGTATTTACCTCCTAAAGTTATTGTTTGCGGTGGCACCTTCTTCTTTGCAGCTCTTCACTGCTGGTCAGTTACCAGAATGGTAACTTCATCCTTTATCTGTTCCCCTGAAAAAAAAAAGTGAAGTAGGGAGTGTGATTAGAAACTTGTGTATATTTTCGTTCATGACAATTTCAGTGATGTCAGCTTTTCCGTAGTCAAAAGAAGAATGTTCAGTTGAGATTACTCTTGCACTAGCAACAGTTCACTGTCTACAAATCAAAACTTTCTGTGCTAATTATATTTATGAGGGCTTTTAGTTTCTCTCCTATAGAAGGGTATTTTTATTCCTATTATATTTTTGCATAATCTTTTTTTCTGAAAGGAATAAATACAAAAAATCTGTAGCTGAGGTTGCCATTTTAAGATGTGCAACAAGAGACTAGGCTAAAAGATACCACAATATTCCATATAATCTCATGGGGTCTTCTAAGGAAATACGCCAATTTTATGGGGGCTGTTATGGAAAAATTCTGATTTCATGTGGATTCAGGTGAAAAGGTAAATTTCATGGGATTTCTGAAAATAGCTGGATTTCACTGGTTCCATGAAATCTGTGACAGCCATTGAAAAATGCACAGTTCTTGTCATGGAGTAAATTTTTATTGCGGTCTGTAGAACTTTTATTTTCTGTGTACATCTGTTCCTCTGACACATATTATGCATTCTGGACCTCTTTCTCATCTTGTAGTCTCTTCCTGTGAATATTTTACTCTTCTTGATGGATGCGTAGTGCTCTGATCCTCAGATGATAGAAATCCATGACTGCCTACAAAGGAGGTTCAGTGTGCGAGTGTGTGTGGGGGGGAAGGGCATGAAAAATAAGAAATACGAAATACAGTCCTGGGGATTTCATATTTTATGGTAATACCAGCTTATTTTATGCAATATAGGAGAGAAAATAATCAGGACTAAGGAATGGGAATGATTTATCATATTCAATGTAAGATCTAAGCAATGTAGCATCAAAAGTGACTTACTTGCAATTTGTAAAATCCTGGCTTGTGCAGAGGGTCCAGCACAAGACCACCCGAGGAGCATACAAAGCTTCAGAGGAGAGCGACTGTGTTGTGGCATCTCAATTTATCCTGTAAGCAATGCCCTCGTCAGCTAGGACGCAAGCGTGACCGTAGCATGCTTGCGTTGTTCCCTGTCTTGATAGAGGCAGGAGAGCTGAAATAGATCTTGCTTTTCAAGGAGAGAAATTAAGACACAGAGGAGAAAAGGAACGCATCCTCAGACAGGGCTTGAAAATCAATGGTGAGATGAGGTGAAAACTTACAGGAAGGCTGTGTCGGAAGGGCATGGGAAATGACAAAGAAAAAGCGATATTAGATAAGCGGAGGAATCGGAAAGGAAAGAATTGTGAAGCAGATTAAGCCAAATCTATGCAGGGTTTTAAATGAAGAAGCCTGAACAGTGTCTTGAGACGAACAGGGAGCCATCTGATTAGCTTTGATTTAATGATATTCTTGAACATCTTTGTGTGCCTGAGCAGCCAGAACTGAGAACATTCCCGACAGTGGAGATGAAGCCTCTCCTGGGGAATTGCCTTCGCCTCGGCTGAGGGGAGACATGGGGAAATGTCACCAAGTACAGCAGGGGCGGTGGGGCTGTGGGTCGTTCCTCACGCAGGAAAAGGAGAGGAAATAAGTATCAGGGTCCTGGATAATGTCCTGTACCACTCCATGAGAAACGGGAAGCAGAGAGCTGAAACCAAGGCTAGCTACTGATGCATGTCAAAGCTTGTCTATATTTAGCGAAGCCAAGGGGAGGTTCTGAGCGGCAGGACGGACAAATGAAAAGCGGTGTCTGGTGTATGAGGGGCTTGTTCCTGTTAGCCACAATGGGCACAGGTATTGATGCTGCGCATTATGCCGTTCTTTATTGCCTGATACACCCTCTCTTCACTGAACCTAATAAGCTCCTAGGATGTGTATTCCCTTTTGCTCAGTTTCTGTAAATGCTAAACAGAATTTTGCCATGTATAATGTTTTCCAGAGAAAACATCATCACCTTTTGTTATATTATTTTGAAGGAGTTTTTGGCCTGCTGGGACCTAGAACTGCTTTTCCCCCTTCCCCATCAAACAACCTACAATCCAGCTCTCCTTTGCATAATCCTATTTCAAATATGAACAATATGAATCCTCCAGTTTATGCTAGCAAGGAAATTTGGGTGGTTATATTTCATCATTGCCTTAGAGAAGAAGGGCAGGGTGGCTGCTAAGCTGTCTTTGTACAGCTTTTCTCTGCTGAAATCTAGTGAAGAAACTGTAGTTGTCTTGATAACATATTCAAGCTTTTATTCCCCTCTTTTGCTAGCTTGCGGTATCAGCAAGTTGTGGCTGTGCATTTTTCTCTGGCAGCAGATAACAGCAGCCTGCCCACCTCATCCCCAAGGCGTACAGGTCAGACAAGGTCCTGCTGTCTCTTTCTCTGGCTGCAGCTTCCTGAAGTATCCGCCTCTGTCCTGGTGACCCTCTGATCACTGAAGCAATGCCTATATCACCTCTAGGATTTCTAGTAAAATGTTCTATACCAGCATGTAGTGAACTAGTTGGAGGCCTACATTTTAGCTTTAATGAGCTTTTCAACATAGGAAAGGGGTGTTCAGATTGAGGACTTGGAAGTGTTCAAGGCCAGGTTGGATGGAGCTCTGAGTAACCTAGTCTAATGGAAGATGTCCCTGCTCATGGCAGGGGGGTTGGAACTAGATGCTCTTTAAGGTCCCTTCCAACCCTTACCATACTATGACAGCAAAGCCCAGGAGGAGATGTGTGTAATCGCATTGACCAGACAAGCCAGTAAGTCAGGAGGAGGCGGGAGCCTTCATGGGGAGCTGTGGGAGGTTGAGGCAGTTGTTCTGCATCTGGCCTCCGCCGTAGTGACCCCTCCTTTGCCAGGGAGCTGAACCATGCTCTGCAGGGTTGATTCCCAGCAGAGCTTCTCCAGCCTCACTTTTCATGTACGGTGGGGCAGGGTTGGAATTTGCGTCTCTTTGGGGCACCCATGCTGCACCCGGTCCTTGTGGTGTAGGAATCAAAGCTAGGTGTGATGTCATGTGGGGTCAGAACAGGATGTACTGGTACTTCTAGTCAAGAGCATGGATCGGTTTTGTTCTTTGACGCTTTCCAGTTACTCCTTTTACTTACTTACAACGTACACTTGCCTGATATGTTTTGTCAAGTCAGGTAAGAAGAAAATGTCCGCTTTGTAATACGTTTTGTCAGACTGTCCCTTTTTCCCCAGCAGCAATTTGTGCCAGTATCTTACTACTGTACCGACTAAATATACATGGCTAATGCCTACAAACGTATTCATGCTGTGGGGCCCTGCTTGCTGAAAGTGTTCTGTTCACACCAGATGCTGCAACCCTGACCATGCATTGGGATTAGCGTGTTTGATTAAACATGCGTACAGAACTGGAGATCACAGTACAAGGGCACGGACTATGCGAGCCTTTAATCTCAAATGTACCCAGTGAGTAAGGTAGATGGATTAGTATAGTCACATGTAATCGTATAATTTTACCTCTCAACCCCCTTGATAGCCCCCACTTTGTGAATCCCCGAATATCCATGGAGAGTCATGAGGCCCCGGGACACCTCAGTTCACATACGCAAAGACGCAGATTTCCTGCGGTGGTTGTTCTTTCCACCAAGGGTGGCAGCCCAGCTGTTTTCTTTTGGGTGTCTCCTTTCAAAACGGTCAAAGGCAGTGGGACTTCGAGTTGCCCAAAGCCCTGCTGTTTGCATGTATCTGACATTGTAATTTCTTCTCCTGAGTAAGCTGGCTAAATTAATTTGATTTTAAAGAAGTGAAGCACTGAGACTGTGCCTGACATTTTCAGGATTCCAGGACGCTGTGTTCCCAGATCAATATGCTGATTTAGTAACATAACTTATGCTCAGGAAGGCCATGTGACACTCCCAGACCCATCCATCTTAGTCGAGCATTTCTATTAGAGCTGTGCAAATCCTTTCCAGGACAGCGAGTGAGATTTTACAAGTTTCCCATTAGAAAGGTATAGTGTGGAATTATAAACACCCTCCTCCCCCATGCCAGATTTGCATATACCCTTTTTCTCACATTTGAGTCTGAAGAAGGCCCTGCACAAGACCATCTCTGTATTGCTAGCAGTCAAACAGACAGGCACACACATACATAGATGGGCAGATACAACAATAGTAGTCTACCACCCATAAAATGTGCACTTGCATATGCAGATAAAGCAGATCCATTTTTAAGCAGGCACTTCTTTGGATTAACAGATGCACTTGAAAAGGTAAAAGGGCACCACAAGTACCAAGACATCACAGAGTTAAAAACCAAGGAGATTTAAGTTATTCACAGACAAACAGAATCAGAATAGTGCACAAATGTAGTCTGAGTTTATCTACCTGAAAACAAACCAGATAACATTTGGTCCTGTAGCTCATTTAATATATATCAGAAGTGTTTGGCTGTAGGCCACTAATGTTTATGATACCCACAGAAACAGCACATTGGAGTCAGTGACTGTTGTGTCACTCAAACAAAAGGTGACTTTAGGACACAGACAATATGAGGGAACTTCTTATTCTGGCAAAAGTCTTGGTAAAACTGTATCAGAAAAAAATGCTACACTCATTTTGTGTGTCAAACAGCTGGCGTAGCTTTCTTACATGACAGGACGCTTAGAGTTTATACTTTGTTTTACTTACAAGGTACTGGCAGCTGAATCTCCTAACAGTGCTAGAAAAATCTTTGTATGTTGTTTATTTCAAGGTGCACAGAAACTCTGTTTTAAATATTATGAGTCAGCTTTCTCTTCTGAACAGAGCAGAAATTAATGTAGTTAGTTGATCGTAGCAGTGAAGTTGCCTAACTTTTAAACTGATACCACTTGTTTCTGTATTGGCCCAGTTTTGATTTGGGATATTTCAATACCGTACTGGTTACCTGTAGGGACATTTGCCTGACTACAACTTTTAAGAAGAGGCTTAAATTAAATTTATAATGGAGAGTGTCTGCTCGTTACCAAAGGATACAATTTTTCTTCTAAGTGCCTTTCTTACTCCAGGTAGCCCAAGTACTTCTGAAGGCATTGCATCCTTTACGCCCATGCTTGCAATGGCTGACAGAGCCTTGTACATCAGAACCCTTTGTGCTCATCAGGGAACCAGGATTTGAAGGATCACTAAACTTAGCCTTTTTGTATATCAGTCCATGAGGCAGCACTTTATTCACGTATTTTCAAGGTTAGAGTGTTCATTTTGGCCTCGTACTTGCTAAGTGGCAGAGAGATGTTACGCATGGTACACGGTAATGCTATAATCTATTGCTTTCTGAAAGCCACCCAAAGTACTACACTGTAATCAAATAGCACTTCTTGATGACATTGCATGCTCCAGATGTATCCTGAAACAGACTGACACAAATAAGTCATTTAAAGATGCACAGCCAATCAGGAAATCTTGCTGAATGGAGGACTTGTGTAAAAATGGTTTTCTATCTTTTTAAATTATGGCTTTGTTTTAAAGAAGCATGTGCTAACAATGAAGCTATGTACATGCATTTGGTCTGTCCCTATAGTCTCAACAAGGTAACTGATGTGGTTGTATTCCGACATGCAACATAGGGCCAGCCTGAGGTTAGTTTGTCTCTATGAGGAAGAAAATAGGCCTGTTACTCCTACTCCTTGCTTGATTGTGGTTGCTGACCAAAAAACTGCACTGTTTTTAGACTGGGGGAAAAAAAAACAACAAACAAACCAGAAGACTTAAACAGATGATGAAAGCTGCCCTCAAAGTGGCTGTTTCTAACTGGTTTGGGATTTTTTCTTTTTTATTCCATAACCTATGAATCTTCCAAAACCTAACTGCTTTCTGCTTCAGGTGGTTCTTGAAAACATTAGCAGGTTGCTTTAGATAGTGTGGAGGACATGAGTTTTGTCAGGCTTGTGTCATTAAAAAAGTCTTCTTTCTCTTGTGTTGTCCTTTGAATGTCACTCAAAGGACAGTCTTCCTCCTGACTTCCCCTTTTTTTTGGGAGGAGTATCAAATGACCGCTTCCCACCCCATTCCTCCAGGAACCCCGGCTGAGCAAGCTCACAGTTTCTAACGCTTCACCGCTTACCTTTGCTGATGTGCTTCCGACTCCTCAAGTGGCCGGTCTTCTGCCTGCACAGCCACCGTGGCTCAGTGGGACATCTGCTGCTAGATGGGGCGTTGGACGGCCCCATCCAGCCATCGTTTCTGCCACACTGTCCCGTCACTCTCCCACCAGTAACGGGAGCTGCTCTTTAACGCCTCGAGGTATCGAGGTTGCTCAGGTACAGAAAACAGCCTCAATTTCTCTCTTTTTCTTGATTGCGGGAGACGGGTAAATCTCGGCGCGTCTTTTCACCGTGATTCTCAGACGAATGCAGAGGTGTTGGTATGGGTCAGCCAGCCTCTGCCTCTGTGTGCGAGAGGCAGACGCATTTACAAAGTGTCAGCCAGACTTTGAGAGCTCTGGAGGACAGGCAAGCCTTTAAGCCTCGTGTGGAATACAAAGCACATACATCAGTACTCGTCATCAGTAGTGTCTGGTAACAAAGTAAACAAAGTTCATAGTATATTCAACATTATACATAATTCTCGGTGTAATATTGCTCTGAATCTCTGCAGAAATGTAGCCTGTATCTAGCGAAACAACAAACCGAATTTGACACTGTGAGGATGTCCAACAATGTAAATACAACTGATGCACCTTAATTTTCAGAAATGTAATATTTAGCTATGTCTGATGTATTTTACAATGCTTTTCAGCACAGTTCACTTCAAAATAATTTATTTTGTAAGACAACTCAGCCAGTGCTACGATTCTTGGACTCCTACGTTCTGTAGCGTAAAGTGAAGCTAGCATATTTACGCCTTCTGAAGCCAATGGAAGTCTGTCTGTTGACTTTCATGGGGCTCTGGATTAGATCTTTAATGAACATCTCCTGATATCATTATAGGAGCAAATATTGGAACAACATCATGAAAACTTCAGATTTAGTCGATACGAAGGATTTATTAAAATTTTTAGAGCATAAAGTAGCTTGAAAATTGCTTTTTCACCTGCAGCTCTGTTCACAGTGACCCGAGCCACCCAAAAGAATATTTTGTCGGAAAGCAGCTGAGACCAAGATTAGGACAAAGGAAGAAACCATGCAATATAAAATCAAGCAGTTGCTTTGAAACAAATAGACAAGTTGCAAATTCAGAAATCAAATCTGAATGCCCCCAAAGAGATGTGGGGAGAACTTCTTAAATCAGATTAGAATTGCACAAGTGTGATGTGTTGGGTTGGGGAGAACTTGATAGTTTTGAAATGTAAACACACAATATGTAAAACATAAGCCACAGAATTAATGAATCATGTTAATTTCACACTGCCCCCGCTTTGGACTAATTAGTGCAAATTAAATGCTGCATTTGTCAGGCAGAGCAGTTTGTGCACCGTGTATTGCATTAAGAATTATTTTTGGATCCATTTGCACAATGTGAAAATAGTGTGAAAATATTTTTATTTCAATTAGTGGTAGTTTTACAGTCATTAAAAGATTTCTTTAATAGGCTTAGACTCCCATGGCCTGCACAGCTGCATGAGGTCTGGTTTGCATTTAAAGGTGGGAAAAAACATAGGGGGAAGGCAGACATTTAGCTGACTGGATTTACTTAATTACCCCCCACCCTATTCTAAAATGCCAAACCAGGCTGATCAATTATCTGTCCCTTCATCAGAGGCCAATTGCTTAATTGCAAATTATCCCTAATAATTGCGGAGTCAAATAACTACTGGATTTATTTTTAATGAATGTGGGAGCCCTTAACAAGGATTTAAATGTACCCACCAGGATTACTTGAAATCGACGGCTGTCAAAGGGCTGGAATCTGCCACTAGCACTTACGTGGAGGAGAATCTCACCCCGCTGGTTTTCTGTTCATTTTCAGTGAGACCTGGGAAAGGAAAGATGCTGTGTCTGTGCTTCGTAATGTTTTTAGGGTCTAACGTTTCTGTCGTTTCAGTGGGACAGACTGAAAATGAGAGATTACTCCAAATGAGAAAGGGTATCGGGACGAGGGATGCTGTGAAGCCAGGGGAGAATATAGGACAGAGCGTGGAAATACTGCCTTTGCCGAAATGAGATGGAGCTCTGCCAGGCAGCAGAGAAAGGGATTGTCGGAACAGCAGCGCGCTCTGCTCCGAGGCATTCCCGGCGCGGGGAGAGGGGGGTCTGCCCGCGCTGCGCTGGGTGGGAGGCCTTCCCCTCGCTGGGCCCACAGCCGGCGTGTAATTAGTGCCGACACAAAACGCGAGACAAGGCTTTTGACGCTGCTTTTCCAGTTGTGACAGAGAGGGGAAACATAAGATAGCTGTCTTTTTTTTTTTTTTTTTTTTTTTTTTTTTT
>Ga0065711_1039852_pt1 | contig 17450 bp, 2 predicted proteins | sample Hoacrofraction12_FD_59098 | JGI IMG/M metagenome (GOLD analysis project Ga0065711, IMG submission 59098) | Hoatzin crop microbial communities from Cojedes, Venezuela - Epithelial fraction 12 v2 (version 2) | ecosystem: Host-associated > Birds > Digestive system > Esophagus > Crop | place... | reverse complement strand
TCGGCCCCGCACCGCGCCCCGCGGAGCGTCCTCACGCTCCCCCCTCCTCGTCGCCGGGAGCGCCAGACAAAGGCCCCCCTCGACCCCCGGGACGGGTACGGCTCGCAGGTAGACGGGAGACAGCCGAGCACACTCCTCTCTCCCCTTACGTAACGAGCAGCAACAACAAACAAACAAACAAAAAAAAACCGGCCATTGCCGGTTTGCCATAAATTCTGTTATTTTGCCAAGTCACTTCGGCGTTGCGGTGGCAGAAGCCCGCGGCTGGACCGTCGCGTACTCTGGGGGTCAGCTCGCTTTGTCCTGGAGGGGAGCGTAGCTTTGGGAGTTGCTGGTGGGAACTTGGGTTTTCAAAACCTCCACAGTCCCAGCCGAGGACCCCGGCCGCTGTCGTTACGTTCAGTACGTCTGCCGCAGGTGGTAGAAAAGCGTTTTAAGAGCAAAGTGTTTTAAAAATGTGGTATTCTCGATAACACGCGTAAACTTTTCTGCCGCCTGGTTGATGGGGTCAAGTACGGCTTTGATTGTGAAGCTGTCTTGGAGTTACTGTTGTGTCAAAAACAACCTTTTTTTTTTTTTTTTTCTTTTTTTTCTTGTGTCCTTGTAACTTGAATGATTGCGCTCGGTTTCATTGTGTTTGCTCCTGTGTATGTAACCTACTTTGAGTCATCTTTGCCCTCTTCGGTAATTAATTCAGTCCAGAGCCTCGTTTTAAAATACTGCTGTGTGCCTCACTTTTACGGTCCTTATTCAATCAAAATGTTGACTTTCATGGGAAATCTGAATGAGTAAGGATTCTCGTTTTGACCCAAAGACCTGATTTAAACCAGCAAGTTCGAGGATTACTGAATAAAGATCCTCAATATCATTGGCGGTAACATTTATTGTTATAAAAGTTCTCGCGTTACAGATGTCTTTGACTGTTGAAGTGCTGACGCTCTTTAGAACGGTCTGCCTCTACTTTTTATTTCCTTTATATTTTTAACTCATCTTATTCTCCAAAGGACTCTTAACTAGCTTTTAAAATATCCAGCTTCCTGGATTTGACTTCAAAGCATCAGGTTTCTGCTGTGGTGGGTTTTTTTGTTTTTAGGTTTTTTTTTAAGGAGCTGATCTGAAAGGTGTCAAAAAGCTTAGAATCTTGCCATGAGCAATATGAACTTGCATGACCTCCTCATAGCTTATGTCATCATAAGAAGGAACAATATTTGCCACACTTTGGCTGAAACTTGTAGAGCGTACAGACGTTATTTCTAGCGAAATAAAGTCTAAATAGAGTCTGTGAAAGATCTTAGTACACGGTGCTTTTTTCAGTCCTTTATCTTGAAGTAAAATGGGTAAATAAAATAAACCTTCAGCTCATTTTAAATTGACTTATTTTAACAAATAGTTATGCAAGCTATCCTTATGCAATAGTTTTTTCCAGACAGCAATCTCGCTGCTGTTATAACATCACTGTGATGCAATAATATGAACAATAAAATCCTCTGTTTGAGTCTTATTACACACAGTTAAGCAATGTATCTGAGTCATCAGCTTAATTGACTCTTCTAGGTGACCTTGCCGTGATCATTACAGCCAGTTATGAGATATAAATGTGCTTAGGATATGTAATAGAAAAAAAATGCAAATAGAAGGCCAATTCCTGTAGTCCGTTCTAAAAGAAAATGACAGTTGATTTCTGTGTTACAGTATCTTACAGTGTTTGAAAATAATAAAAAAACCCTGATTGTTCTTAAAAAAAACCAATGTATCTGTAACTGTCTAGTACTGATGTTAGGCATGACTGTCAAAAATGAGATTGTGTAAGCAAGGGCATACTTGAACTTGACTTAAAATGTGATAGAAGCAATGTTCTTAAAATCTTGTATTAAAAGGTAGATCTGAAATGAGTGATTATTAAGACCTTCTCAGATATCCTGTTTTTTTCCTAATTCATGTGTTCGATTGATCCATGTCCAAATTAGCATACTATGAGACTGAATCTGTTGACAGGTATTACACAAATCTGTCTTCTATCAGAAAGAACGCCTTATTTAAGAGAGGGTTTTTTCTCCCCCCTTCTCGAGTTGCTCTGTATTGGTGTAATTTTCAGTCTGTTCTGAAGTATTTGAATAACTAAGTGTCTTTTGCCACAGAGGTGGCTGCACAGCAGTTAGCAGTATAGGTGCCAGTGCTTCAAGATCCCCTTTTATGAGTGGAATGGAACCCAATAAAGAAAATGGTGTTCAGTATGGGCGGTGGTCTTCCTGCCTGGACCATCTCACAGAACAGGAGCTCTAAAGATTGCTGTTTCTCTGTTCTCTTTGCAGTGAGTGGTAGATGCCAACATTTTACAGGCAGTGTTTGCTTTACGTGTTTGTACTTCAGTTGTTATATAACAAGATGCATGTTTAGAGCATCAGCTGGGATTAATTGACATAATTCTGCTGCCTTTAAATAGCGCTATATAAATTTAGGTCAGCTGAAGGTCTAGTCCATGCTTGGCATTTTAAGAACACAGTTCAATAATAGAAAGCCATTTGTTGTCAGAATAATTAACTTTTTTTTTTCATGGTTCTTAACTGGAGGAAAGCTGAGATTGTATTTCAAGAACATTGTTACTATTAAGTTGTAGCTTTTTGCAGTCTTAATTTTTCCTGCTGTCAAGTAACTATTGAAAGGAGGAGAAGCATACTGTTATAGTACTGTAACTTCATTTCTATTGGGATTTTATTAAAAATACGGGGAAATGATGTGATATTTAAAATGGCATGATTTATACACACGTGCTATATATATTATATATATGTAATTAAATATTTTGCAAGTTATATATACACACTTCATTTTGCTCCTCAGTTTTAAAGATTTTCCTGATGTTTTGAGTAACATTCTTAGATTTTGTGTGTCCATCTCCCCCACCTTTAAGTCACAGCAGTGCACAGCTTGTTTTGGAAAAATTGAACAGACCTGATAGAATCATACTGTCTTCCTAAGGAAATGGAAGAAAATATAGGTCAAATTTGCACCTATTAACCTTAACTGACCTTTCTGACCAACAGCTACCTTTAACGTGTGTTTCATGCTCTACAAATAATAATTTTATTTGCATAGTTTTTGTCGTTTACCTCTGGGAAGCAGGCTGTACTTTAATGAGTTATTTTGTAGTTATTAAGATAAACAGTAACTTTAATTTTCCTAAGAATGAAAGCCTTTTGTAAAAATTACATATGACTGCAGCTTGGAGGTAGCAATAGTGTTCCAAGTTCCTTGACAATCTTATTTTTTTTTATATTTGATTGAATAGTGTTGTAATAAATGATTTTCTATGTTCCCAGTAGACTGTATTTTGTAGACATCCCCCATTTTTTTCTTTCAGCAAGATGATCAACCTTTCAGCAAAAATGGGTCATCTTGTACAAAGCTATCATCATCAGTGTTCCACTGACCTAATTACACGTTGATCCTGAAGCCGTAAGCACTTAAGATGCCCATGAAGTTGTAAGAAAAGGGAACTGTGTGCAGGATCAATGGTTCTGCATTGCTCTGTGCCGTTGCAGTAGATTCATGTGAGTGCAACTATATAATGGCAGTAATTGGTGGTAAAATTTGTATGGTAAATGCTTTTCCTCTTGTGACCATGGATAGCCCATCTGTCATAGCATTAAATGCAGTCACCTAGTTTTTTTTCCCAGAAAGTTTTAACTTCATTTGCTCTACATTGCCTAGACCCTCTTGCCCACAAATCTATCCTGGGGACAATACCACTCTGCCAGTGGAGCCAGCATTAAAGCTTTTCTTCAAGAGGAACGTAATTCTATTAACGCTGCTAGATAAAAGGCAAGAAAAAATGTGTTGAAGGATTTCAGTGGAGGCTGGAATGGGGCCGCATCCTCTGTTGGCGAGGATTTCCGAATTGTGACAGTCCTGAGAGGTGCAGAATTTCATGGCATAATTTTTGTCTGTGAAAAGTAGTAGAGGTAGATTGGCTCCAAAGTATTTCATCAGTGTTTGGGCAGGCTGTGCATTCACCACCTAAGCTTAAACCCAGCCCACTGTCCTGTGTGTGCAATGAGGACAATATTTTTTCTGTACCTCACCGAAGTCTTGAGACAGATAGCAACTGTTCTTGAAACGCTTTGAACATAAAGTGCAAACTATATTCTTCAGGTTTTCGAAGTTTGGAATGCAAACCGGTCATTTTGGTAAATAGGAGCCGATTCTACACCATCTCTTCTGGTACGTAGACAGATTTTCAAAATAGATAACTTGTGACGGAACGGTAGCAGTAATATAATTAATGATACCTATGCAAAACATGGATGACAACAACTGAAAATATGCACAGACACGTATCAATATGAGATTTTACTGTCTTTGTGCAGTTTGTATAGTGGTGGTGGTGATAGAGGCATGGTTCTTTTTTTAAAAGAAGTTATACTTCACTGGTATTTTCTTCCATTTTTGAAGGACTGCGAGAGAAATTTTTTGGATGCATAGTGGTACAAAAGTGAATTGTGTTTGAGCATCCAGCTTCTAGAAATTGGATTTCATTTAGTTTCATAGAATCAGTATAAGAATGTTAGCACAATAGAATTAAACAATTAGTTATCGCATTCTAGGATATGTTTGAAAAATTGTGCTTGGAGGTAGCATGAATTATTTTGCTAAATAAAAATAATAATACATGATTATTCTGTGTTGAAGCATGTACATGGGGAGGTCCACATGCATTCTATGAAGCAGAAATGACTTATGTAATTAAATTACACAGAGGAGAGAGAGAGGAAAGATTGTGGCCCTGTCCTTCAACCTTTTGAAACATTTAAATTATTACAGTCTGAATACACAAATCCCCAGGATCAGATCCTTAATCTAATATTTTGACAGAGTCAGATCACTGTAGTGTTTTTTAAAGTCCATGGATAAATTAACTTTTCATGATTTCTGCATATGTAATTTCTTGCTTCAATAGCATGAGTTATATATGACAGTTTCATTAATACTTGGATCTGGGATTGTATCCTGCTTCTGTTGAAGCCAATGGCAGAACTGCTGTGGGAGCAAGACTGGGTCTGTAATTAAGTTAATAGGGTCAAGTGTTATTACATTGTTGTATTGGCACTCAATGCCATTATCATCAACCAACCAAAAAAAAAAAAAGGTCTTTAACAGTGACTAATGTAAGGCAGTATTAAATGCTGGGTTTGTAACTCTTTATGAGGGAGTGATAAAGCAATTGAAAAATTAATCATAAGGGAAAATACTGGAATTTGAAATATAGTCAGAGGAATCATTACAGTTCATTAATTTATGTGTAAATACTGATGTTTTCCAGTGGAATTACAAAATGCAAGTGAAGTGAAATGGCTGGTTTCACTGAAGGCATTTTGCCATTATCATCAGATGGAATTTAATTTGTTTACAGACTTAGCATTCGGCTGATCCACATGGAGAAGTATTAATAAGTGAGGGCTTTGACTCCCGTTTGTAAAGCAGCAGTTCTAGTTACCATAATAAAAGTTCTCAAGGAAGATGTGGAAAGAGCTAAAGATTTATTGTTGTTTTGTTAGTTCACTAAAGTAATGGCATTAGAACTAACTGTGTAAACAGCAAACCAGTAAGACTATGTCAGTGAGTTACATGTCTATCTTGACAGCTTTGCTGATGGACTCTGGCAAAGTTGAGTACTGCATGCAAAAACATGGTCGTTTTGATACACAATATTTGCTGTAGACTTGCATGCTACTTACGTTCCATCTGTTTCTGCCAGGAACAATGTGTACAGGAGGGAGACTGGCCAAAACAGGAGTTACCAGTGCTACAGTGAGCATGTTGTACGCTGGAATGGCCCAAACTGCAGAAGTCCCATGGACAAAGGGACGTGAACTCTGCAGGTTGTGGGGTTGTGAAGTGCAGCTCAGTGCCAGTGTTAGGCTGCAGGAGATGATGTTTGGATGTGCAGTTGAGTTTTTACTCATACATAGATGGTTATACTGATGAACTATGCCATTAGTCGACAGTCAATTAAAAAAAAAAACAGCCAAACAACAAAGTAAGAACTTCTTGTTAATTATTATTACTATTACCATTATTATTATCACTGTTAGTATTTTTCCTAGATAGCAGTGTTGGACAAACACCAAAGTGAGATCACTTTGCACTAGAGACCATACAGATAGACACAAAGTCACAGTTCTTATCCTGAAACAGTCTTGTTCAAGACTAAACATGTTGTTCTATATTGTGTGGAAATGGAAGATTGGAATAGAAGAGGAAATTCTGTTAAATCCGTGTAGGTATAGTTTCAGTCTTCTAAAATATGGACAAATCCTATGCCTGTAAGTACTTCCTTGCTGTTGCTCCTGTTTCAAGTAAGTGAAGATGTTTCTAGGTATATGACAGATAAATACATAGAAAATAATGATGTGTGCATATTAGTATCCCTTTTCTAAGACAATAAATATTTTTATTTGGGTTTGAGTGTAGCTCTCTAGTAGTTAAATTCAGTGAGACCTCTTTATTGGTAAGGCTCTCAAACTTCACAAAAGTTGTTTTGAACCCTTTTGACTTCAGTAAGGGTTGGCCAAGATGCATACTAAGAGACAAGTGATGATTTCTTAGGTATTCAGTACATGTTATGCTGCTTCCCACTGTACGACGTACAAGGTGTATGCATTTTCTCAGAAAGACAGAAGTTGTTAATAATACAAGTGAATATAGTGATTGTAGTATATCAAGACAATTATGGATCAATAGCTGTGCATTCCCAGTGCTACAGGATAGTGAAATAAAACCCCAGTATTTTTCTTCTTTCAATGTAAAGTCATGTTACAGGGACTGAATGTTCTACAAATGCCATAAAAATGCAGGTAGCCTTGTCTTGTCTTTTGTTTTATTTTTAAATTCTGTGTGTCCAGCAACAATTTTTTTTTTAAGCAGGGGGTTGCACTAGATTTAAAATGGTGTGCGTATTAATTAAACCATTGATTATAGTAGTGAAACGGGCAGAATGGCTATACAGCTTCTTCAGCAAATCAAATTGTACTGAATGTTTGGACAAACTAATGTTGCTTTGTTGTGGTGCTTATTTTTGGTTTTAAACCTGATCCAGCTTCTATTTAACTTGACAGAAAACTCTTTGATTCTAATTTGAATTTTGGATCAGGATCTAACTATGTAATTGCTTGCATATTAGAGCTACATTTCTCCTTTACAAACATGGCAATTTGTGGTGCTGCTTTTGCACTAGAATGTTAGATGCTGTCTTTGGTGTGGCTGGCTTCTAGCTCTATTTTCCATTAAGTCTGTATTATCGAAGACAAATAGTTACATGTCAGTAATTAACCATGGATTTTAGGAAATTCTACTTAGCTGTTCTATTAAATGTGTTAATTTTTCATGACAGAAGAGTTGGCGTGGTTTGATGGAACAGAACCCAGCTTGAAACCTGAGTCTTTATGACCCTGCTTAATTGTTATTACATCACTCACTCCTCTTTGCCTTCTGGAAAAGACAAGAAAAACTGGCAGAATACATTTCATTAATTCTTTTATAACTTTCCCAATTGATAATGTTAAAATTAGTTTCATTAGTCATTGTAAAAACAGTCCCAATAAACAGTGACATTAATCTGAAGTGGCTGGCGGGTTTTTTTTTTGTTGTTGTTGTTTTTTTTGTTCTGTTTTTTTTTTTTTTGTTATACAGGCAAGAATCATTGCTGACTCGATAGTCAGTTCTGTAACAACAGTTGGCATACTAGATTTACTTTACTAGGAACATGACTGACTGTGGAAAATGAGATATTTAGAAGCTATATCTCAGATGAAGACCAAATAATCTTATGGGAATAAAGTATTTTTGCATTACGAGGGACTAAAAACAAAGACCAAAGTAAATGCTAAGTTCAAATTTAATGATTAAAATATGTGAAGCTAAAGGTTAAGCTAGTTTTCCTTTGCTGATGGTAAGACCTTTAGATCTAAACTTCCATCTTGATACAAACACTGTTTTCTAAAGGTGCAGATTCCTCAATGGTATTAAATTTTGCTTTGATGTAATAAGACTATTTTTCAAATGAAAATTACTAATTAGGTGTTATTTCTTTAACGTATTTTTCAATGCTGGTTTTAAAGTTTTCTTTGTAAGAGACAAAAAGAATTGCATGATACATTTTTTTTTCTTGTCAATATTTTTTTAATAGTTAAGTATTTGCCCAAATTATGTGTGTGCATTTACTAGTTTAGATTTGATACGATTGATCAAAAAAGCATTTTAAAGTTCCAGATGTGTGTGTATAAACATTTATATATAGAAATATGTACATGTCTGTATATGTTTTTAATAGGATGCAAAAACAATAATTAAATCTTTAGTAGCCTTAATGGGTAGTGGTATTATTTAAAGACAATAGGAAGCACTCCAGCTTCTCTATATCAGCTTATGTTATTTTTAATCCATGGAGGACACAAATATATAGCATTTCCAAGTCACACACCACAGCTGTTTTTGGAAGAGATGTTTTAGTGTGGAAGAACAAGATATTTTCCAGTGCTGCTCATCAACATGCCTGGTGTCCTGCAGTGTTAAGTGTTGGAGGTTTAGGTTGGTCAGTGGTATCACGGAAAGTTCTGTGACAACTTTACTGTAGGATCAAAACTCATTTTTTAATTGATTTTTCCTTGGATCATACTGTATTTGTTCTGGAAGCAAATCTGCTACGTAGGTATCATAAAACTTAAAAATATCAGTTGTTTCAGTGTTGAGCTGTCTTCCTATTACAGCAGGTTAAATGAGCCAAAAGCTTGTCTAAGCTTTTTATCAAAAGCTACTTTTGCATGTCCTGAACCAGCAGTTCCTAAATAGTAATAAAATTCTCTGTTTATTCCAGGTTTTTAAGAAGAGTCTTATTGCCTCTGCTGAGAAAATTGGTTCTAGACACTTCTGTCTGAAAATATGAAAGAAAAGGAAGAATGTGTGTGGATTTAAAATTACTGTGTCTATCAAGTTGTGGAGTGAGAAGTACTGGGGAAATAGCTTGCTTTGTTGCTCATTGTAGATCTACTATAAATTGTTTCTGATGCAGCTGAGAAAAATGCAGACCCTTAAAAAGGAACACGGACCTGTTGACACAAGTAGCAATGTGGACAAAATCATGGTACTGAAGTCTACTTTAGCAGAAGTGTCTGAAGAATTGTCTACAAGTGAAGATATACTACTTACTGAAGCAAGTAGCGGAAAAAGCAAATCTTCAGCTTGCCGGAGAAAGCGAGAATTCATTCCAGATGAAAAGAAAGATGCTATGTATTGGGAGAAAAGGCGGAAAAATAACGAAGCTGCCAAAAGATCTCGTGAAAAACGACGACTGAATGACCTTGTCTTAGAGAACAAACTAATTGCACTGGGAGAGGAGAATGCCACTCTGAAGGCAGAGCTGCTTTCATTGAAGCTGAAGTTTGGTTTAATTAGTTCTGCAGCCTATGCCCAAGAGATACAGAAACTTAGTAGCTCAACAACTGTGTATTTCCAAGACTACCAGAGTTCCAAATCAAATATTAACTCATTTGTAGAAGAACATGAACCATCTATAGTTGGTAGCAGTTGTATTTCTGTCATTAAACATTCTCCTCAAAGCTCCATGTCTGATGTGTCTGAAATATCATCTGTAGAGCATACTCAACCAAGCCGTATACAAAGCAACTGCAGGAGTCCTGAAAATAAGTTCCAGATCATAAAACAGGAGCCCATGGAATTAGAGAGAGAGCCAAGAGATGACAGAGGTTCATATAAAGCATCCATATATCCAAACTACATGGGAGCTACCTTTAACGTGTACTCACATTCTCCTCCTCTCTTGCAAGTTAATAGGTCCTCCAGTAATTCCCCCAGAACATCAGAAACTGATGATGGTGTAGTTGGAAAGTCATCTGATGGAGAAGACGAACAGCAGGTTCCTAAAGGTCCAATCCATTCCCCAGTTGAACATAAAAATGTTCATGCAACAGTTAAAGTTCCAGAAGTGAATTCTTCAGCTTTGCCCCACAAGCTTCGAATCAAAGCCAAAGCCATGCAAGTTAAAGTGGAAGCGATGGATAATGACTATGATGCAACACAGAAATTGTCATCGCCCATTGACATGTCCTCAAAAAGACATTTTGAGCTTGAAAAACATGGTGCACAAAACTTGGTGCATTCTTCTCACACTCCTTTCTCGGTTCAAGTGACTAACATCCAAGACTGGTCACTTAAACCAGAGCTCTGGCATCAGAAGGAACTCAATGTAAAAATTCAGAGTGGTTGCAAAACTGGAGTTGTTGAAATAAAAGACAATATCTACAATGTCTCTGAGTCAGAGAACCTGTATTTGAAGCAGGGCATAGCAAACTTATCTGCAGAGGTTGCTTCCCTTAAAAGACTTATAACTACACAACAAATCTCCGCATCAGACTCTGGTTAAGTTACTACTGAATAAAAAGGCTTACTGTTTTAAAGGATGTCATTTGCAGTAGATCAATATGTTTTGTATTATGCTGAATTTTCACTGGACTTGTGATGTCATTTCACTGTAATGTTCACATAATGTCTGATTGGTGTCTTTGTGCACAAATTATTATGAAGACTAGGTTGTGTTACGATCACTATGCCTTGTGTATAGTCAAGTAGCCTGTACAAAGGCGTGTATATAGTGAACTTTATTTTCTTTTTGTTCTACTATAAAGTGTGCAAGTTACCAGTTACAATAAAATATTGGTGACAAACACAGAACATCTACTCCAGTTCAGTTGATTTTATGAACTTGTAAATAAGTTGTTAATTAAAAACTGGCTTTTTCTTACACTGTGCTCAACATCACTTACATATTTGGTTTTTACAGCCTAACAACCAAATTACAGTGTCCAACATCTGTAATCCTTCTGGCCACCTTTTTCCTTAACATGTTTTTTAGAAAATAATAGAAACAAAGTGAATATTTATAAATTAAACAGTACCAATTTATAGCCTTAGCCTTCCTTAACTTATTTATTAGTAGAAGTTAACCAAAAGCCACGCAAATTCTAACCCAGTAACTAATATCAACAACCTTTTTCTCCTTGTATCTCAAATGAGACAGTAATGAGTTTCCTGAATGGTTATTTGTGACGAACAATTTTTTTCAATATTACAACTTGGTGTTTTAGATTAAATAAGTTAAGTTGGATTTGTGCACCTGCAAGGTTTTCAGAGCCTTGCAGTGACAGAATTGGACAATGCTGTCTTTGTCAAGGGGTGACTTGTGTGTGCAAGGAGTGCAGGCATGGGAAGAAGTATGCGCAAAGGCTGCATGAAAGAGTCTGTCCCTCTTGCGTACCATGGTTCTTTCCTCCGTGGGCCACCTGTAGGTGAAGGATAAGGCCACTGGATCTGTGAACTCTGAGCTCAGCTAGGCAAATATCTACAAAAGGGGCAGGCAATAGCAGTAGCAGAGTTAGAGGAGATCATCTGCTGTTTTAGTTCCCAGTGTGGGACATGAAGTAAGTCTCACCACCAATTTGGCCTTGGTTTCAATGGCTTAGTTAACTGAACGGGGATCCCTGGCTCACTACAGGGCATTTTGCAAGAACTTCTTATATGTAAAACAGAGGCTATGTGAAGAACTGCACAAGCCAGATATTACTAGCCCCTTACTTGGTAAGTTCTTCACGTGATGACTGGACAGAGCTTCGGTGCTCTTTGTCGTTGAGAAGAGCCATTGAACCATGGAGACTAGAATTGCATCACATATTTTTGGTTTGGCTTACCAAAGTCTTTAATTTTAAAACTAAAAATAATTTATAAATAGAGCATAGACTTGGCAGAGGTTCTTTTTGTGATACTTCCCCCTTCTTTTAACGTACTAATAAATCAGACTAATAAATCAGCTTTTTCTGAAAAGGCCTTTTATTAATTGCCATACTGTATGATGAATGGAACCTTTCCATAGGCTTAAAATACTAATTAAGAAAACAATATGTAGGTATTGTTTTTTAAATTCATACTTGACTTGAGTGAGAGGAAGTTTGTCAATTTTTTGGGGATATGAAGAGGAGTCTGAGTCACTCCTGATAGCTCTGAAGCTTAGTCCAGCAGTCAAGACAAAGGCAAAACTCCCTGATGTCAGCAAGGCCAGGATTTGATTCTGTACCTTTTCAGGAGCTGATGATTTGCAGTTGTGTTCTGGGAGGACCTTGGCACAGAAATCACTGGTACTTTCTGAGCTTTCTTGAGCCTTCTAACTGCTGTGCTGTATTTGTGGCATTCAGAGCTAATAAACTGTTATTCTTTTTTCATGCCTTAATAATACAATAGATCCCATAGCCGGGCTCTGTATGTATTTGGTAATTAATATAGATGACATTTCAATGTTACTGAAAATAAGCTCAGGATTATTGCATGAAATGTAAAAATTTGCATTGAATGATGGGGATATGAGACATGAGGCAGTGACTGCTGCTGTCTCTTTGCTTGCTAAATATCTTCTGTAAGCAACAATAAAATTCTTTAAATATTTTGCGTATTATTTATCACATGTAATGTGTTCCAGGAGAGGACTTAAAGCTCTCAGTGTCGCCATCTGTGTAAGCCTAGATCTATTGGGGTTTTTTTCCATTTCTTGTTACAGTTGTTTGTCATAATGGAAGAATGTTGTCCTCTTTCTAGCTCATTATATATTTTGTGTATCTGTTTTGTGCAATTAATACTTAACAGTAATGATGTAGTTAATTTGTTGAAGGATGTCATTGCAAGAAAGTTATAGCATGGAGCTTAGGAGCACAATCAGATGTTATTTATACTCCCTTTATACCTTAGTGTTATGCTTCATTTGAAGAAAGAAATAAATAATTTGTCTTTTGTTCAAAACCATATCTAATTACCACATGATTTTCTATTCCGTTCATCATCCTAGTCGAACACAGAGGCGATAGCTGCAGTTGATGACAAATCCTCTGGTGCAGAAGTTACTACTTCTGCAGCTGATACTTGGAGCATCTTCCACAGGCGTTGTACGGTTGCAAAATATGGATTGTGGGTGGTCGGTGTCAGGTGCCGTTCCTGGCCACGGGTGCAGGCTGGTCAGGTGAAGCTCTGAGCCGCTGCGCTGCAGCCAATGCTTTCCGTTGGCATGGCAGTGAGGAAGATGGGGAGTCACGCCGACGGGGGGGAGGGAAGGAACCCCACGGGACTCTGCTCCCCTGCTCCAGCGCTCAGTGGGTGTGTAGTTCCGTGTGGCTATACACGGAGGGGCTGGGGAGCCGGGTGTTTATGTATAGCTGCGCCCTTCCAGCCGGCCATCCCTGTACTGTGGGAAACAGAACCGGCCTCCACGGAGAGATATGGGCTTTACCTAAGTGGATATAAACTGGTACCACATCCTCTAAGTTACAAAAACTCTTGTAAGCTCGGCGATTAACTGACAAAACAACATAAAACTTGCTGAAAGTGGAATCTTCCTCGTGAAGGAACATGGATGACTAGAAGGTACCTGAAAAATGACTGTAGAGTGTGCCTTCAAACAAGAATGCTAAGAAGGACGACATACAGAAATGGGGAACTCCAGAGACTTGTCAATATAAACGGTCATTTTTCATGGGAACACAGGAATTGCCATGCTAGATTAGTTTGGCCAGTCCCAGACCTCACCTGTGATAATTGTTAGTACAAAGGGCTTCGTGGAAAGTTTGAAGAAAAGTCCGTGGCAAGTAACCGTGGATTAGCAAGGTGGTTTTTCCCAGTGACATCAACTGGTGGCAAATCAACACTGTGGAGTGTGAGCTTCAGGTCCTCTGTTATGTCTGCCTAATTTAATTATGTACAAGCACAGTAATATGTCCTCATGTTCTACCAACACCTACGTTTTCGTTGGTACAAAGATTGAATATGGATATGCCCATGTGTATACTGAGTCCATACAATTTTCCGAATCCCCTCATCTTTCTAGCTTCAGTAAAACTTACATATTGAATGGGATATATTTAAATTTTGTTAGTATTCTGCACAGCCAAATATCCCCTTGTTCATGAATAGGAGACAGGTAACTGGCAATTCTGGTTAATCTCTTACTATTTTGAATGTCTTCATTATGGCCCTTACGACCACGTGAGCAGTTTATGAGACTAAAACCATTTATTTTCTGTAGGACTTAACAGAAATGTAGAACTGCACCATAAACACATTTCTGAAGTTTTATTAAAATACTGCCTTCTAAAAATCTTTCCTAATAGCTAGTGCATAAATAATGCTGTTGAAAGTAGGCAGTGTACAATGAATTCAGCAGAAAACTCACAGAGAATCCAGTTAGTATGGCCTTTATTAACACCGTATTGTTTTAAAAATACTTCTACAGTTAATTGCACAATATGAGCTTGGTAACTACAAGAATACAACAGAACAATTTTTGTTGTTTATTGCGTAAGAACAAGTAGCGCATATTGTTCCGTTACAGTGCCAAATTAAAAGTTAAAAGTACTAGGCCAAATCCTAAGGCTTTTAACTCAGTGTTAGATTCTGTTTTCCTTAATGAAACGGAGTTTTTATGTGTGCAGTAGGGCCTGACTCAAGATGAGTAAAATTACCAAGACATAATCTTTACAGTTCACTCACGGCGCGGACTCCTACTGATTTTCCTATCTCTAAGGCTGACTCCCTTGTGACACGGCAGTGACATATGAGTCACTTTAACCAGATCACTGGAGTGACAGGGATCTTGCTCATGTACGAAAGAGAAGGCAGCCAGATGTTCAACTATTATTTATTCAATGACAGCTCTAAAAGGACTCGGTGAGTTATGAGCAAAGGTTAGAGTAGAGGTGTAGTGTTTGTTTGCTCGAAAGAGAAAGCGTCAGAAGACATTTGGATTTAGGACTCCAAAAAATAGCAGAAATGCAGCTATATTTTTTATGATTTGACCAGCTACTACCTGTGTGGCAATTCCAGTGGCCATGACTAGAGTTATGGTAACTCCTCTTCTTTCAATGCTACGGAGCTGCTCGGGGTTACAAACAGAAGTGCTCAGGAGGACCAAAGGCAAGGCCTGCAACCCTGCCATGATTTTATGTGGGTTTTAATCTCCTGCACGCAAGCATCCTTCCTGTTGTGCTGCATGTGAAAGCCTGCATCAGTCCAAAGGTTCTGGGGAAGCCAAATGGCCATCTGATGCTACCAGCATTTAGATAACGTGGTCAATTTTTCCTCTGCCATCCTTTGTTCCCACTGCAAATGGACACACAACGTAAAATGTCAGGCAATGGTTACTCTTTTCCATGCTATTCAGATTCTTGTATGTGCAAACACCTGAATGGGCATCTACATTGGTAACTTACATAAGTAAAAAGATCAGTCTACTTCGCGATCTTTATGTACCAGAGTTGGCATCCATTATGACTACATTTCTGAGGCATGATACTAAACATGTTTCTTTCTAACAATTTGGACCTCTAAAAATTTTCCTATGTTTTGTATGTAAATATGCTGAGAACATATTGCATTGATTTCCGTAGGATTTTTGCTATGCAGCCCGGAAAGCCAGAACATTAATGGTCTGTATAACAATCAGAAAATACCAAAACATTATATTGTATCATACAAAATAGCTGAAAAGAAGATAAAATGCAATGAGGGCCATTGTAGCAGAACACTGTTCCTTTCTCTGGGCCTTGTTCCCATTAAGGATTTAGAACTACTAGAGGGAATTTAGAGGAGAACGAAAATAAAACAATAAACTCTCAGGGGCTTATCCATGACTTAAAAGCACATGTTAAGCTATAAGTCCACACCATACACATCAATAGTGAATACATTTGCACAAAGTGTTTAGTTCCCATTCTCAAAAAAAAATTTGGCAACACATGCTTTTTAAAAGCCTGCTAGATTAAAATGTGAACAACCAAATGTCAAAAATATTTATCTAAGAAAAACTATATTGGACAAGAGGCAATAACAGTTAAACAACATATATGGCAAATCAATATACTATGAGGGTGGAAGGAATTGTTTGTATTTTCTCATTTTCTGTAAGAATAATCAGATTACTTTAAAAAATAATATTTTTAGCTTCTTTCATCAGATAATGTTTATTGCAGAAAAAAATGCAAAAATTATGGAAAGTAAAACAATGCTGACATGATGGTATTGAAAGGTAGCAGAATAGAATAGTTCCAGCGGGAAGGGACCTGCAATGACCATGTAGTCCAACTGCCTGACCTTTCCAGGGCCGACCAAAAGTCAAAGAACCTTATGAAGGCTGTTGTCCAAACACCACTTTCTTAGGCACTGACAGGCGTGAGGTATTGACTACTTCTCTAGAAAAAGTGTTCCAGTGTCTGACCACCCTCCCGGTAAAGAAAAGTTTCATAATATCAAGCCTGAACCTATCCTGATGCAGCTTTAAACCATTCCCACATATCTTGCTGCTGGATCTGCTGGAGAAGAGATCAGCAGCTCCCTCTGCACTTCCCCTCCTCAGGAAGCTGTAGGGAGAGACGACGTCGCCCCTCAGCCTCCTTTTCTCCCAACTAGACAAGCCCAGCATCGTCAGCCCCTTGGCATCCATCTGCTGAGCATCTGCCAAAGATGGGTCCTTTCCAAGAAGCGGTGAGGAAATGCCAGCACCAAGGCTGGATCTGGAAGAGCGGGAAGGAAGCCTGTGCTGGAGGGCAGCAGCATGGTCACCTCTCCCTGGCTTCTTTCCAGCCGGGCAGCCCGCCGCATGTGCTGGAGCCTGGCGTTGTCCCCTCCCCAGGTGCAGGACTTTGGTTGAAATTGTTGGGGCTCCTGCCTTGGCAGGGCACGAGCCCGGGGTGATGCCGAGAGCAGCCCCAAGCCGTGACTCCGTGCGGGAGCTGCAGAGCTGCAGGCCTGGATGCTGCACTTGCCTTCAGGGGGATCACTGAAATGGTAGCTGGCACGTGTAGATCAACCCCTCAGCGTTAACGTCCCACTCCTCGCGCCAAAAAAGCAAAAAAAAACGAGGATAGCCACTCCACCTGCACTGTCAGTAACACAGAGACTTTTTCTGTAGTTTTCATGCACTTATTTTATTAGGATAATTAGATTTGGGGGGAGCTGGGAGCCCTTGAGGGCTGGTGAAGAAGCCAGTGGATGACCCAGTCCTGGTGTGGCCATCCCCCGAGGCACCCTCCAGGGTCAGCGAGGTGGTGCCGGCCTCTTGCTGGCTGGAGAGCCCTGGGACGTGCCGGTCCTCCTCTTCCAGAGTCACCATGTCCGCCCAGGGGAGCGATGCCTGCTCCGGCGGGAAGTGGATGGCCTGGGCACAGCCTCCCCTGGCTCCTGCTGGGGCTCCTCTTGCTCCGCAGGGATGGCAGCGGGAGCAGAGCCCCAAGAATTACGACTGCCTCAACTAAAAAAAAAAAAGGAGGGTCATTGTCATAGGTGATTCCCTTCTGAGGGGAACAGAGGGCCCGATCTGCCAACCGGACCCATCCCACAGGGAAGTC
>Ga0065711_1039851_pt1 | contig 17450 bp, 7 predicted proteins | sample Hoacrofraction12_FD_59098 | JGI IMG/M metagenome (GOLD analysis project Ga0065711, IMG submission 59098) | Hoatzin crop microbial communities from Cojedes, Venezuela - Epithelial fraction 12 v2 (version 2) | ecosystem: Host-associated > Birds > Digestive system > Esophagus > Crop | place... | reverse complement strand
GCGCCGCCCCGGCCGAGGGGGGGCTGCCGGCCGGGCCAGGCCGGGGGCCTCCGCGCTGCGAAACCGGGGTCGGGGAGCGCTGGCACCCGGCTGAGGCGTGGGAGGGGGAGGAGGCGCGGGTGCGAAACAGGGGGTGGTTGTGGAGGAGCTGCTCTCGGCCGCGTTAGCCAAGCTTTGTTTGTGCGGCCCGGGCCGGTGATGGCCCGCCGGAGCGCAGCTGCGCGGCTGGCTGAAATACCTGCGCGACCCGTGGCTTGAGAGGCCACGCTCGGCCGGGAAAGCTCCTTGGCACACAGGCCCGCTTTGCGCACCGCGGGCGAGACCGGAGCCTGCTGGCGGTGCTCGGGCGCGGGAAGCCGAGAGGCGGGACGGGCTGAAAGCCGTCCGTTTCCCAGCCGTGCGGTCCTGGCGCCGGCCCCTGCCAGGCCCTCGGGAAGGGGTGCTGCTCCCCAGCGCCGGTGGGACGTGCCGTGGGCCCCAAAGCTTGCTCTGCCCTGCGTAGCTGCTCCTCAATCCACCGGTGGTTTGAGCGCTTTGTGTTTCTTAGGCCTGGAGCACAGTCACAAGCTTCACAAGTGGACACCCCTTGGTTTGCTACAGTGTGCTGCCCCATCCTCAGCTGCATATCCTTTTGCTTAAAGCAATGGAGACAAAAAGGAGGGGACGGTGGGGAAGCTCCATTTAGAACCTATTCATATGTATGTGGTGCCTTGACTACTGCAGCAGCAGTGACCTTTGCTCTTAACTCAGAGTGAAAACCGTGGAAAAGAAGTGCTCCTGATCACATGTACTGGTTCCCAGTAAGTTCTACATCTCTGTGATGTTCTCCCCACAGTCCTACCACTTTCTGCATCATAGCACTGTTAAGGCTGCCTCCAGTTTGCATAGAGTAAGGACAAGTAATAAATACAGTAATAAGTTTTACAGCCAGCCAGCCTTTCTACAGCTGTCGCTCCAAACGCACTAGAGAACCCACACAAACCACCTTACACTTTATCACAAACTATTCTTCACCTGTTTAGAAAATACCTTAGTCAGAGATAAATTCATCTATTTGGGAAGAGAAAGTGAAGCTATTCTTGGGCGTTCCTGTGGTCTCACAGCTCTATAAGCATACCCAAAGGTAACACTTCAAAGTTTCTAAACCCAAAATAGAAAGCTTTCTTAAAATAAATGTGTATTTGTAAATGTTATACCAGACCTCAAACTTAAGAAATACAAATACATTTTCAGTATTTGTATTTCTTAAGTTTCAAGAAGCCCTAACCAGTAGGCCGGTGGTTGAGGGATAAACCAGTCTACCGCATTTGTGAAAGATTCAAAGGGAAACTCAGATTTTATCTGCAGGGAGTACCTTAGCTGCAGATGTAAGGAACAGTCATAGGGCTGTGTCCTTTCATCTTCGTAAACTAGATTATTAAAGAGCGAGTGAATAAAAAAAACCCCATTTTTTTTAAATTTTCTGTCTGCGTATGGGAACCATATGTAAGTTAACTTTTGTATCCTGTAGTTATACAATTCAGCTTGCTACTCTCTCTCTATATAAACTGGTTGTAATGGAGGTGAAGAGTTCATGACTTCCAAAGCTTTCACCAGTTACCACTTTTTAATTCTACTTCTTGCACCTTTTTCAGAGCTTTGTTTTTTGACAGAAGCATGTTACAGGACAAAACTTCATTCCTGCTAAACACACTAGGTCTACCAAAAAAGCCTACAACTAACTAGGGAGATTGCTGCATCATTACTGTTTGGGGAAGGAGCCATCTTTCTGCTGTTTGATACAAACATTACCCTGGTGTGTGCCTAGGGCAAGTAGTTACTGCTCGAAGAGGATGAGGTCAGAAGCATATCTGAGAGGCGAGATCGGTCCTCCAGAAAGAGGGCTGTCTGTCTAGTTACGAATGCCTTGAAATCCAAGGTGACTGTCACACTCTGGATTTGCTGTTGGAGGGAAGTTTGTTGTACTGCTCTGGTGTTCTTTTAAAAAAAGGCAGCTAAAGGTTTGCAGAGCAGTGCAAAGTGAAACAGAACAGAGCTATTGCTTGTGACCGTTTCTGTCTGCATGACCAAAGAAGATAGATGTTGGTGTGCAATTTTGTGGATAGTTTTGGAGCTTCAGAGCCCTGTCAGGGTGGAGAAGTTCCAAAATAAACTAAGGCAGCTGCCAAGCACTCTTAGACAACTCTAAAGACATAAGCAAACTGCGGGGCTAACAGACTATTGGCTATTATAATTTCTTTTCACTACCACCATTTAAGAAAGATAAAGTTGAGACACAGGCATGTCTTTCAAGGAAAGCTGCATTTTCTCCTGTGGTGACAACTGATGCGTAGACTCTATTCATCTGTACTGGCTTTTTCCTCAGGTTTTGCACCAGCGATGCAAGCCTTTCCACAAGACTGTTTTCATGAATGAAACTGGTTTCAGCAAGTCCTCTCTAACTTTGAAGACCCTAAGTTGCAGCTTACGGCAGCCTCCAAAAAGCCTTTCCTTTTTGTTCTATTTAGTAGCTGTCAGCAGCGTAGGACAGGAGTGGGTGCACACAGAATTACTTTGCTCATTTGCATGGTACTTGGTACTACCATCAATCTTATATTTAGGATGGAATCATTGTCATCAGTCCTGTTTAGCAGGGTTCATTGTTTGTTCAGTCACAAGGCCCTAAACTGAACTAGTTAATCAAGAAAAAAAGCTTCTAAAGGAGTTCAAAGAAATTAAATGGAGGTGACTCTTTGACGTGCACTAGAAGAACAGCAAGCCCAAGAAATGGTTGGAGAAGGTGACTGCTGGCACACAGACTGTGCCTTTCATACATGTCATTACCTGGGAACCAAATAAGCTTTCCTAAGCTTGCATATCTCAGGAAATAACTGAGGAACGTGCTGTTTGTATTGGAACTAAGCAGTCACTAGATGTGTCAAGTGCGCTACACAGACAGCATATCCAGGAGTGACTTATTCCCACAGACGCTGTAGGGCTCTAGTATGCCACACCAGCAGAACTCCAGGCTGTTGACACATTACCCCAAAGGTCTGGTCTTCGGATCGACATCCCGCCCGTGCAGATTTACCTGCTCAGCTAGAATTTGCCAAAAATACACAGGGATTAGTAAAATCTGTTACAAATAAAAAGGGAAACAAAAAGATTGTGAGTTTAATTCATACTCAAGTACAATTCACTTTTCTCCTTCAGAAGTAAAGTGCTGCTTTTGCCTTCCCATCCAGCTATTTTAAGTCAGAGTATTAATACTGCAGCATTTGTGTCATGTTAAAATTGCTTAAACATAATGAGCTAGAAGAAAAATGGAAGCGTGTAGGAGCTGTTTTAATTAGGGATATTAGCCATTTCAAAATAGTCAAGTGTTTGAATTTAATGCCATGTATAAATATCTCTAGTAAATGTAAGAATTTTTTCAGCTTCTATAATACCACAAGTCAGTATACCAACTAAACTCGTAGTCTGTATATCTGCCACTGACTCTACACTTGCTGACTCCATCTTCAGAATATATTTGTTTAATACTTGCTTTTACAATGCATTCCAAAATGCGTCACTGTCCAATCTTTTAAAACATTTGTCATGAGGAAAGTGAGAGTAGGAAATATTTTCTCTTTGTTTATGTATTTCACATTACCTACTGTACACATTTCTGCTCTGTGGAGGTAGTTGGTAGTTCCATCAGCAAAATCATCATCACATTCAATGGCATAAAGGCAGTGAAGTCTTCATTGCTGAGCAACCTTCCCAAAGTGTACTGTGAGGACAGTCCAGCTTAATTAGATTCAATTTTATAAAACCACTGAAAGAAGTTCTTTCACTACCATGTGGATTGCTGCTTTAATGACTCTTATATGAAATTTAGGAACAAAGCCAGTTTAATTAGGTAATGTTTATTTTATATAGAACAATCTCCAAAGAATATTTAAAAAAACCTAAATACTGATTTTATTGCATTTATTTTCTTACAAAAAAAGACAGACAGGCACAATTTACGTATTCAAATACTTCAAACTGAACAACTGTTCACTCTGAAGATTTTCCCCAATGCCACTCCAAAGGCTGTGAAAGTAGAAAATGTTGTTTTACATGAGGCAGTAGTGCATTTAGTAGGAATGAATCACAAAATATATTTTTGTACAGCAAGATGTTATTGTCACTTTATAATTACCTATAAAAATTTTTGAATTGCACAGTAAGTTTGCTTTACAATTGACAACTGCCAGAAAATAGGCTTAGTATGTAACTAAATATTTGCCCAAACTATCCCTTAAAAACAAATTAGGGTTTCTTTTGGTAAATACTTAAAGCCTAATAAGAACTATATAATGTATCTGAGGTCATGTAAAAATGTTTTAATAGGAAGAGGTTTATATATTCAGCTAAATTCAATTTCTGCCTAGCTTAAAATCCATACAACCACAATAACAGCTGAGTGTCCTAAACAACATTTTGATTTGAAAGTACCAACACCAATGCAATCTGGAACTGTTTAAACTAATCTATTTCCTATTTTTCTGCTTCATTATCAATGCTGAAAAGGCACTGTGTACATTCCTCTGAACATTTGGTGTTTTAGGGTTTTTTTAGTTAAAAGCGTCCAACAACAAACTTCAAACAAATGCGTAAAAGCAAAAAATACTGAATAGACTTCCGAATGATGGATGCAGTCCATGATATCTGAAGACACTCATTTTCCATAGAACTTCTTGTTCAATAAGAATATGAGCAAATTCACATTCACTTTAGCTTTGTCAAACATTTTCATTACAGCCACACCTTCATACTGCATCTGAAGCAAATCCTGTAATCGGAAGTAAAATCATTAGTCTCTGTCTGAATCCATACCATACAGCAATAAAATGGAGTAATTTTCATCATGTGATAACCATCTCAAGTTCAAGGTCTTTCACAATTTAAACAATTACAAGCAATTATTGGATAGGTATAGAAAACACTACGTGTCCTCTAGATCCAAAGTTGTAGACTGTCAGTAACAGCAAACAAGAAGAAATACTGTTTTCTCTGTATTTTCATTTTCTTTTGGTATTTGCTGCTTGCCACTGAATTAATGTGGCATTTGGTTTCATGGAGCTGGCCTAATATAACCATTAGGCTCAAGTCCACGCCCAGCATCCTACAGAAGTTATGTAGTTATTACCCACATAATCTGCTGCTCATTGCTGATGGAATAGTTCATGAAAACATATTAAAAAACTGAAATAGTTTATATTTAGAGGAAATGCAACAGTGACTATATAGCAAAGTAACAAAATTCAAACTCTACCTGGAAATGAAGCTGCACTTTTTCCATCTCAACCCCCAAAAATTTTGCTTTGATTTCAAAGTCACCCACTTCTTCTCCAGGTGTGATATCAAACATCACATTCTTAAACCTCAAAACAAAAATAAGGGTAATTGATTACGTATGCTGTGCAGTTTTATATAGTCCAGAGACAGTTTTTGGGAAAAAGCCTGCAGAACACAAAAGAATTTTGACTGTAAGCAGTGTAAATGGTGTCAAATGAACCACAATGTCTTCTTGGAGACTTTCTGGTGTACATATAGTATGGAATACAGGGCACTCAAGCTTTTTATATCAGTGGGAGATTCAGGGAACAAAGATGACCAAGCGTCCAAAGCACAGAAACAGAGCAGCCAGATTTTCATTCTTCTGGGCCTGAGTGCCTCCTTGCAGGTGTATACGCACTCTTCTCTGGTTTCAGTTTGCCACATGTGGCTTCCTCTGTCTGATGAATCCACTTGGAAAACAACTGCAACCTAGAAAGCTTTTATCTATGCAGAAGATGAGTGGAAGGGTGCAGGGGATGGAAGATTTTTCACTACAGTGGCCTCAAAATGGATAGATACAAAAGGGATGTTACACCACCACATCCATTCACCTTGTCAAAGTGGAAGAGGAAGGCTCTTATCTGAGTAAAACCAAGTGTTTACTCAGATATATGAAAGTTATTGGTCAGTAAATGAAAAAAACACCAACCTGCTACAACTGCTTAACAAGTCAGTCATTAGCAGTGGGTGTGCTGCCGTACTTGTACTGGTTCCATCTAAGCTAATGCCAAGGTAGACTAATTCAAGTATTTTCCCAAGGTCATCATATATAGCAAGGTACAAGGGAAAACATGAGTTATGACAATTAGGCTTTATCATTCTTCTGAATGTAAAAGTCTGAGGTAATTTTAGGTGTGACAGGAAATTGTGAAGATTTCTTTTAACAAAAGTCAGGCTAAGAAGCTGTTGATTAGAAAATGCTCTTACTGGTTGGTTTGAAGATCTTCAATTTCTAGGATGACACCTTTTTCATGAAGTCTTGCAGCTGTGTACTTTAATGAGGCCTGCTTCAGCTTTTTGCTTCCCTTCACCTCCTCTTTTCCATCTAGTTTAATTGACCTCCGTGAATTTCTGGGAAGAGAACAAGAAAAATGGCTTTTGATTTATCTACCAGGTCTTTTATATTTCAGCTACTCTTCTAGCCATATTTAGCTTTCCTTCACTCTTTGCCTTCTTGAACTCTATTAATCAACAGAGTTAACATTCAAAACAAATTATGAATTAGAGGGAATTTTAGCACACAGTGAATAGTCTAAACATTTTGGCAGTGATTTTGAATCAACATTTTTTAGAGTTTTTTAGAGTTTAAACTCTATTGTGAAATGCAGCCCTGATCCAAGACAGTCCACAATTGCCACTTTAAAATAGTGTACACAGGTGTTAAAACAATACAGTGACAGAGGTGTTAAATAAGATAGGCCATCAGAGTTCATTTTTGGATCAATGAGGTATGTGCTGGGAAAGCTCCTGTTCATATCAGTAAAATGTTTTCATTTTGACACTTCGGTGGCATTGGCAGGGGGGGCTTACTCTCAAGTAACTGCATCGTATCTGAAAAGTAAAATTCTTTAGGCATATATTTCCCTCTATTCCACTCTAAAGACAAAACCAGTCCTTTTAGTGAAGGAAGAAAATCAATAATTACTTCCCAAAGCTGCATGACTTCAAAAGATGCTAATGGATCTGCAAAGTATCACCAATTAAATACACTGAAAACATGTATCCATCTCAGGCCTCTTTCCGTAAGGCAGCTTTAAATAAATGCAAGACTTTGCTTTTCAGGTTTTGTCTTGGGTCATAGTGACAACTCCCATAGACTTTTCAACCTGTGGACTGTCAATCTTTTGGGATCAAAACTTTCAAATACTGATTAACACCTGCTCTCCCCTCCTGATAAAATACAGTGAAATATTGAAAGACAAGACGACTCAACTCACTTTCTTGTTAAGTTGTCTAAACAAGTTTTTATATAGGTGTTGTAATAATTAATTTGTTCTTCATAAAATGCTGTCTTCGAGTTAAGCGCATTCAAAGTCTGCTGGAGTTTCACCAATTCAGCTTTTCGATGATGTCTGTATCTTCTTTGATTCCGGATATCCTAAATAAATTTATTAAGGTAACTGGTTTATTAATTTGATATTTTAAAAAGTCTCAGCTTATTACCATTCAAATTTGTAACTAGGCAACCTGATTTAATTACTGGGAGAAAGCACAAACATTCACATTGGTTCTTACAAGCCCAGTACCAGTAGTGAGTACTACAGTTTACATCACTGTACAGAAGACAGTCACATTGCTACTCATGTATACAAGTGGTGACATCTTGAACTCTGCTATTGTCTCCAGGGCATGACAGACAGAAGTCATAAGGAAGACGTCATCTTCATGCTATAAATGGAAGCTTTCTCATAGCTAGTTTCTGGTTAGAAGCCTAAGAAACAAGAGCTTGAGCTTCTAACAGGTAAGAACTAGCTACTGCTAAACTAGAGTTTGGTTTGAAGGTAACAGTTGAGTTGAGGTAGTCAAAATTAAAACAAAAGAAACTTCGAGTCTTAAGGCTCATCCCAATCTTCAAATTGCTGTAACAGTTCAGAACAAAGCATCTGGGCTTATAGAGAAGAAATAAAAAATAGGGCACCGAATACATATGTAGAATGGTTTTGTCTCAGGTAGAAGCAGATGCAGACATCTGAACTGAGCAGGGCTTTAAAACGGCACTTCAGAGTAGGTGCAAGATGGCATACTCTAATTATATTAGAGACTTAGCTCGCATGAGTAATTTACTCATTTATATATTCAAGTATATTTGCAACTTTAAAAAGATACATATTTATAATATGTAAATCACTCATGTGAGCTATGAGTAATTTACTCATGAGTAATTAAAGATAATCCAATATTACTCATGAGTAATTAAAGATAATCCAATACACTATGATTCTTACAGCCAGTATTGGGTGTGGATTTGGAACAGGATTTGCTGATTTGTACACAACAGGCCCAGTGCTTTATCAACCCCAGGATGGGCACTGCATTGACCCACCATTCTCCTTGTGTCCTACCCAACCACTGCAGATCGTTGTTAATACAAATCACAGCATCTTTTGGAGTTTTTTAAGGTATTTTTAAACTTTATCAAGACTACATTAATGATTAATTGAAAAACTGATGGGTAATGGATAATTCTGATTCCTTTATATATATAAAAAGCGATACTGAAACACATTGTACCGGAGAAGTTAAACTAGTGACCATATCAAATCTGGATAACAAAGTCTACAGTTGTATGCTATTCAGTTCAGGTAGTTATGCATGAAAATATTCTTTCACTTTTTTTGTCAGCAAACAAAGATTATGTGTTTCTTGTGTGTATACTTCAGTGACTTAGTGTAGCATTCTCTAGTAAATGTATATTGTATATCTCTAGCTGAAATGGATTTAGGCTAGACACGTAAAATCCATCAATATACAGGGAAGCATGTTCCATTTACCTTGGCAATCTCATTTATAATTTCTTGGTACTTAGTTGCTGAAGACACTAGTCCTGCTTGTTCCAATGTCCGGAGATTTCTCTGAATTTTCCTTTTCTTTTGTTCTATTGGTAGCTGCCCATCTTCAAAAATAGACTGACTGTGCTTCATTTTCTCTGGAGTTTTGGAATCCAAGATGGCACGTTTTTCTACAAGTTTCAAGTGCGCAGATTCCTGGGTGCAAAAAATATCTGGAACAGTTATTTTCCAGCTGACGATAACAGTTAAGTTTTCAAGTACATTGAATTGTCAAAGGAGATTATCAAGAATGAAAGTATAGGCTTGCTTTATATCCTCTCACCACATGGTTTAAAATGCTCCATCTACTATGCCTTTTGATATATGTTAAGGAACTGATCACAACACCTAGGGGTGTATTTCAATTAAAAACATGTCTAAAAAGATCCAGACAACTCAATGACTTCACTTCGTTGTGGGAAGACTGTCCAAATGTCACAGGTGTCCCCTAAATACATACTTGCACACTGAGGTGAGCTAAAATGTGCACATTGAGATGTAGCTTTGTGTGTCGGTATCCACTGGGAGATCTTCCCACTCAATTCTCATACCAAGGATAGCAGTAGTTTCCCAGGCAGATGTTTGCTTGTATTGCTTAAGCAAATAAACTAGGTGTCAGGGAACTTGAGTTAAGATACTGAATTTCATGAGAAAAAAAAAAAATCTAGCAGAAAGATTCACCCTCAGGCTATTTGATTTTATTATAGCATAGGAGAGAAAAGACCCTGTTCACAAAAAATGTAAAAGAAAAAAATTACTATTCTAGTTGTGCTAGTTGACAGCAAGACTTCATTTTTCTTTTCATCTGAAGCTGTTACCAGTTATGAAATGAAAGAAAGTTTGCAAGTCTCACATTTTTCAAGGCTCTAGATCTGAATAGTCTAAAACCAGCAACAATGATTTCATCATTATAACGTGGTAGAAAAAGCTGTCAGAGCCTCTTAAGGCTTTCAAATAGCTATAATAAAATATGTACTTTCTTCCATATTCAGGCACAGTATAGCACTTACCTGTTGTGCAGTGGCTGGTATTTCTAATATTTCTAAAAGCGTATCCCCTGGCTGTGTTCGTATCACATCCACAGTAAGTCTTTTGGTCCTTTTAAAAATGATATATGGATATTACAAAACAATTGTTGCTGGATCAGTTGTGCACTTCATTACTTCAACAGTAAAACTAGCAAGCTCCCCCTTTGTTACGGATACTGGGTAACACATGTTTCCTAGCTTTTTATGTTTCAGAGCTTCCATTAATGACATTGAACATCTGGCTTCTACACAGTTCTGAATAGAGAAATACAGGCATACTTTTCCCACTTCTATTTTAGAAAACAGTTAACCAACTAGCACAGTAAAACAGTTACTGTTAACGTAATAAAAATCCAAGCAACAACTCACATGTGGGTTTAAATGATCATGACAAAACAGCAGACAGGAATGTAATATTTGCAAAGCCTGAGCTATGCATAGTTCCATTAAGAGTGATATTTACTGAATAAAGTGGAAATGCACTCAAAACTACTGAACTTCTGAAGGAATTTTACATCCAACAGCGCATTTCCGCACACAACTTAAGGGCAGATAGTGCTTTATGGCAATGGACAAGGAGCATTTCCTTGCTAAAAAAGAGAAGCTGCTACACCCCGATATGTAAACCAATACTTTTTTTGGTAAGAATTTATCTCCTTCCTGCTGCCTCTTCATCCATAATGCTTCCAAGAACATCCTGCTACAGAATTCTGTTAATTTAGAGGACACAGTTACAAATGAGGTGTAGCTCATTATTCTTAAAAATTAACACAAACTTGAAGATGCAGCTCAAGTTTCCCCAGAAAATGCCCCAATGTGATAAAGACTTCTGTGACAAAACCTCATAACTTGGTTTAAAATGATAGTTTACCTACGTAAAGTTGGGGTTTTTGTTGGTGTTTTCAGAACTTGAATTTCTCATAATAATGCAAAGAAATGAGACAAAAGATGTACTTTTATATAGGCAACATTATCCAGAAACACTGAGTATTTGGGTATGGATCCAAGCTTCCATGGAAGGGGCAGCAAGGTAGGAATGACTGACAGCACAGGCAGACCTGAAGACTGCTCCTTCTATGTTAAAAAGCAACCTGCTAAACCTCCTGGAAACTAGTTTGCTCGTCCAGAATTGCTGTTAACTGCACTGAGTGGTTCCAGCCCATTCAACAGCTTCTGAAGGACTTCCATTAAATGTATTTTTCCTTCACAAACTGTCTTGGAATCCCCTTCAGTTTGCCAGGCAAAAAAAAAAAAATCCAACCAAAAACAAACAAACAAACCAACCAACCCAACAAACAAACCCAGAAAGTTTTCTTAAAGTTGGTTCACTTGGGCTACGTCAACACATTGCTAGCGTTCTCTGCCTGACGCAAACTTTGTCAGTCCTTGGTGGTCACCACCACAGACTACATTAACATACGTGGGATGGCATTATCGTTTTATGCACTGCCTTAGAAACAGGTGCTGATACGGCTGGTAAGACACGAGGCTTATATCCCCTTCCTCTCCCTGCGCACCCGACCTGCTCAGCTCTGTTGTATTCCAGAAGCACCTCACTTGGGACTGGATGCCTCCCCTTTCACCTGCCACTTGGCACGCAGCACCTGCCCACCTTACGCAGAGTCCTCTAGACAGGGGTCCCAGCAAATCTCAGGGTTCTTCACAGAAGCTTTAACAAAAATGTTTGAAAAGCAGATATATTGATAGTTCTGCAGAAGAGGAATGTCACTTGCAGAGAAACAAGGAACATCCAGTGAGTCAGCTGCGACTTGAATTTTAGCCAGGTGCTAAAATTTCACAGTTGCAGTAAGAGACTTCTCTGCAGCTAAGGTAGGAAAGCTAAGCATCTGTATTTACACATCTCTTGTGTAAAAGGTAGCAGTATGTATCTGAAATTTCAATATTGTTGCAAATTAAAACAGATTGCTCATTATTGTTCTGTTATATTATTTACTAAGTTTCATCAAAATATAAGAAATATTACTTGAAAGCACTTACGCAACAGAGAAGTTAAATTCTTTTGTTAATTCTCATGCTATTGTTTCAACATGTTTCCACACAGTGTGGAGGACTAAAGGCGTTTGTTTTGGCCTTGATTTTGCATATTTTTAGAGATTCCATTAAGAGGTAGCATTTACTCCTACACAGAGGAAAAAAGAACAGGAAGCACTTTTTTTTTTAAAGGGACAGTAGCAGACATATCCATATTACGAAACCAGCTTGGGAACAGCTCTGAAGCCTTGATCTCTGGAATACCAAGTGACCAACACAGTTTTCATTTGAAATTGTCATTGCAGTCCCTTTACTTTAGATCTCAAATCATATTTGATAGCAAGTTACAGAAAAATGTCGATATTTTCTTGTTTAAGATTCAGATCAAATATACACAATTACAGTAGAAAAACTCTTCCTTTTGGGATAAATAGTAAGAGTTTTCTTGCGCTTAAAATTATATTTCTTTTTTCCCCCCCAGACTTTAAATGGCCATTTATGGCTTTTGTAGAAATTACACTACTTACTACAGACATTATAGATAAGAACTTTCTTCAAATTTAATCTGAAATATTAACTAATAAATTCAGTTTACTGATTTTTTGATTTGAAAAAAAAATACCAATAATTAGAGGTGAATTACAGCCTGTATCTCTGCTCCTAGTGCTTGCAAAGGTGTAAAATACTTATACTGTATTTCCCTTTAAAGTGAACTTCGAACTTTCACACTTGTGGGGTAAAAGTAAGGATAGTAATAGAGGAGAGTAGCATCCCATTCTCCCCCTTGTTCAGGAAGGGCCAGCATCTTAAATAAGCCAATTCTTCTGGACAGCTTGAAATAACTTCAAAAGAGGGTGCTAATAGTTTGATACTGAGTGATTTCATAAAAATATTTTTGACTCTAAACTAACTTATATCCCAGGGTATCCCAGCAGCCATTTCTTAATTTGCTCACCAAATAGAATAAACATCATTTTCTTTCCCTGGATAAAAGCACGCACTATTCCTGCTGAAGTGACAGTCACACCCTGTTCAAATGCTTGATGGCCGTATGTCGGGAAGAGTTTTCCTTTGAGGGGAGGAGAAGACAGTGTGATACTGTCCGTCCCTTACAAGGATACACAGCTTTTCATCTCTGCTTTCCCAAGGCTGTGCTGTTTTAAAGCAGAATGCTTTTACAGCATCATCAAAAGCACTTACTATGTTCATAATGATCCAGTCACTGTCCAAAACACAAGTGGCAGTCTGTTCATCTGTAAGGTTTCTGGAAGAACTGACAATTTCTCTGACTTTTGCAAAACTTTGAGTAGGACTGAACACAAGCTGGCTTTTGAAAACTGAGTGTACGCAGCACCTCAAAAACGCATCTAGGTCGGGCAGCAGGGTGGAAGCAACTTTGTTTTTTTAAAAAAAAGAAAACAACCAACAAAAAGACCACAAACAAAAAGCATCGCCAGAATGTAGGCTTTTGAGCAAAACTTACTTTATCATGAGGCTTTTGAGATCCTGATCTTCACCTTCTCGTAACTCATATTTGCTTGTCAGAGACAGTGAAATCTCTGTTTTTGCAAGTTGATTCAGCGTGCTTTCCCTGTTGGGATCGTTGGGATCAACAGCTCCTTCCCCTGTAACGAAACATCTTTTACTTCAAGTTTGCCAGCTTTCCCATGATTCAATTCATGAAGTAAACAAGAACCTAGATAAATAACTGTAAATCATCAGCAATATTAAGTTTATTAAATAGCACACCCATTCCTACTGTTTAGAAACAGTCTTTTTGGGACATTGAACAATCAAAACTATAAGCCAGCTACTCATAAGCCTAGTTAGATTATTTTGGAAATGCCGCAGATTCTCACTTTTCAAGCTAAATATATGCAAGATGGTTACATATCTTCTCAAAGAAGAATACGAACAATTTAACATCTTTTGTCTTAACATTCAATGACAGTATTATCCATGACATCCTAGCTACTTTCTAGACAGTTCACACCTTACTACAATTAAGGCCAATTAAATATCCATCACATTCCTTATAATTTCCTAATAAATTTGCATCATTTTAAAACCTTCATTTTTAATTGGATAATTGTCAAAATAAAAATGGCTTTCTTTAAGAATTCTCCATGCACTTTTTTGTAAGTTTCTAGCAAAAACACTAGTGAATCTTAAGGTTATTAAAAATCACTGGTTTTCCATCTGCAGTTTGAGCACAACTGGATCATTCTGCTCGAAACATTATTAATGTTTGGATTTTGAATCACATAATGAATCTTTAGAATGAATATTGCAGTTAGAAGAAACTTCAGCTACAGGGAGTGATGTTATAAAAAGTCCTCAGAAAAGAATTCTATTGTAGTTTAAGAAGCTGTCACTATGAGAGATATGAGGGTATTTAAATCAAGTCCCCATTTAATTCTGCCTCTACAGTGAAGTCAACCATAAAGATGAAGAATGGCATACCAAGGAAAGACTCTACATCGGGAACAGGTCCCAGCCCTTCCAGCAATTCATTCAGCAGGTCATTCGGCTCAGTGGCAATAGCGTCCTGGTGTTCTAATAGTAGCTATAAACAAATGTAAATGAAGTCATCATCCAAAAAAACCATTCCCAGTGTCTTTATACCTGTAAATGTATCTGGAGACTAAGCACTGAAAAATACAAACCTACTGTGATCAGGATTATGGAAGACCCAAGGAGGACAAGTATGCTTAGTTCTGGAATACAAGATTAGAATTGCTCTTGCTGTAAAACAGCTTGCTGTGCTCCTCTGGCAATCATCTCTGGAGTGCTGAACATTGCAGCTGAGCAGAACTTTAAGATTTGCCTTTAAGACTAACAAAATACAGAGTAAAGGGCGATAATTCCAAGCAGAGCATTTCACTGCTGCATCCTGAACTGAGCACACAAAGGAATGAAGACAGGGTTGGCAGTCTGTAGAAAGATCCCGATTTTCTGTGTATCCATTACAGGATCTTACAATAGCATCAGTGATACCTTTCAGAAATAACTATATTTTGTAAGTGAGAAACAAGGTATGCAGCACCTGGTCCACAGTTTCTAATAGACTTTGAAGTTGCAGGAGATTTGTAAACGTATTCACAATAACTTCCATTGCACCTGGGCACATTCTCAAAACTTTAAGCCACAGAAATATTGGTAAGCCAAGTTAATGAATGGCATGAATATGGCAGTAACATTTTTCTTGAAAGCAGGCTCTTGTATCTGTGAAAAAAGTAACCTCATGCTGAGTTAAATAAAGCCAGCAATATTAGTGACTGCCAGATTTGAAGTCCATTTCCACAGAAGCAATATTCCTTACTTGGAGGACTGGTGGAAAGACATAGTGCCACCAAGCTTCACTGAAATTTAGCTACCACAAAGCATGCACACTAGGCATGGCTTCTAAGTGTTTTAAACACCGCAAGTTATAGTCAGTCAAAAGGTACTGGTTACTAGAAACTTACTGATAAAAAGCTCATGTCCAGGCATTTCAGACCTGCTTACAAGACAGAAGTGAGCATTATAAGCCCATAACTATTAACTTGTTTAAAACAAGTTTCTCTCCTATGTGCAGCAGCTACAACACACTGAATGTAATGTTGACTACGATACCACAAGAAATGTTGAGAAACACTATGTGTACTGATTAAAACTCCACCATGCTTAATGCTATACAAGCACAGAATGAAGAAGACATTCACAGGACAAACTCTTTGGCCTGAAGGCAAGAGATACATTGGGAAGCACCAAAATATAAAGCTGATGAATACAAGAGATCCCTCATTCCTGTTACATCCTACACAGAAGTGTGCAATGAAAACTAAGCTCAGGCAAGTGCCATAGGACATGAGGACAGAACTGAGAATTTCTGCTAAAGCTGAGCCACACACGACAACAGACAAAATATTTATGCATCTCTTATTATTCAAACTCTTTTTTTTTTTTGAGCTGTATGACCAGAATGGAAAGTTTAATTTACCCTTGCAGGGAAGGTGCAGTGGGAGAAGACAACTCAGGTGAAGGCTCAGGCTCTCAGAGAATGTTTGATGGAAGAGGTGGCGTGGGGCAAGGAGGATCGGCTGGTAAATATACTGCACACAGATACTGTACGGTCTTCTCACCTAGTTGCTTTCTTCCCTGTTCTAGGCAGGTAAGTGCACGTAGTCACGTTATCAGAAAAGACCATCTCCTTGACCTCCTTTGTTTGGCATTTTACTTTCATTAAATTACTTCGTATTTTGTAGAGTATTTTATCAGCTAATATAAAATTGCATAGTAATACTTTGTCACATTAGGATCAAAGAACATATTACACATGCAACAGACCCACTAAAAGAAATATTTTACCAAGACTGGTGTTTAAATGTAACCCCTGATGATAAACATGCAGGCACAGGTCTATGCCTTAAAAAATTAAAAGAAAGGATAGGCACAAAGACAATCCAGCAAATATATTTTTATCAGACTAGGCTATTTGTTTTCACTTGAATAAAGCTAACTTGCAATGTGGTATACTGGGAGTTGGATGTTCTACTTTCTCCATAGCGTATCTGACAGTATTTGTTGGAGGTCCTTTATGGGCTTTCTGGAGGGGTGTTGGGGTTTTGGGGAGCTTGGGGGCAAGGGGGTGGGGGCAGACAGGAGACAGTTTGCAAGCCAGAAGACAGATAGTAATATCTGAGCTTTTGGAGGACCATGTGGTAGACATTTAACTTACACCCTAATGAGTCATACTACAGACTGCAGTTAATCTGTTCTTTACTGATTTTTCCTCTATTCCCAGAGTCAAAGGAGCATCTTCAAATTGGTGTCACTTTCTTAGCCAAGACAGGAAAGTATTTGTAAGTATTTAAGAGATGGATTGAGAACTGGCTGAATGGCAGAACTCAGAGGGTGTCATCAGTGGCGCTGACTCTAGTTGGAGGCTGGTAACTAGTGGTGTCCCTCAGGGGTCAGTACCGGGCCCAGCCTTGTTTAACTTCTTCATCAATGACCTGGATGAAGAGTTAGAGTGTACCCTCAGCAAGTTTGCGGATGACACAAAACTGGGAGGAGTGGTGGATACACCGGAAGGCTGTGCTGCCATTCAGCGTGACCTGGACAGAATCACAGAATCACAGAATCACAGAATCACAGACAGGCTGGAAAGTTGGTCAGAGAGGAACCTGATGAGGTTCAACAAAGGCAAGTACAGGGTCCTGCACCTGGGGAGGAACAACCCCATGCATCAGTACAGGCTTGGGGTGGACCTGCTGGAGTGCAGCTCTGTGGAGAGGGACCTGGGTGTCCTGGTGGATGATAGGTTGACCATGAGCCAACAGTGTGCCCTGGCTGCCAAGAAAGCTAATGGGATTCTGGGGTGCATTAAGAGGAGTGTGGCCAGTAGGTCAAGGGAGGTTCTGCTTTCCCTCTACACTGCCCTGGTGAGGCCCCATCTGGAGTACTGTGTCCAGTTCTGGGCTCCCCAGTTCAAGAAAGATGAGGAGCTACTGGAGAGAGTCCAGTGGAGGGCTACGAGGATGATGAGGGG
>Ga0065711_1039850_pt1 | contig 17450 bp, 12 predicted proteins | sample Hoacrofraction12_FD_59098 | JGI IMG/M metagenome (GOLD analysis project Ga0065711, IMG submission 59098) | Hoatzin crop microbial communities from Cojedes, Venezuela - Epithelial fraction 12 v2 (version 2) | ecosystem: Host-associated > Birds > Digestive system > Esophagus > Crop | place... | reverse complement strand
CTCCTGATAACCAGTAGCGTTTAGCCCATAGGTGTAAGCAGACGGAAGTGACGCTGTAAACCTAAGCTATATAATACCGTGCTACCCGTCAATAAACGCCATTTGCCGTCCACCACATTGGTGTTTGCGAGCTGATGGCCCGAGCGGCCTGGGGTTGGTCGCCGTGCCGTTCCTGAACCAGGTCGCCACGCCAACAAAGGCAACAGCATGGCTTTCTGCTTTTCAAACAGCTGCCAAAGTGAAATGGAAGGGAAGATATTTGTGTAGGTGCAGTGAATAGTTTGGTTCTGTCACATGCCCTTAATTACATGCTAGCTTGTGTGACCAAGGAAGGTCTGTGTGAAGGAGGGCTTGCAAGACTGGCTTCTGTAATTTGCTTATCAGTGTTTCTGAGTGCTTGAATGACTGAGCAGTCACGAGGGTGCCTGTAACTCCTGTTCACATTAAAGAGATTAATGCGGGGCATCTGACCAACCTACGGTCCCTTATGGTTCTGGCCTGACCTCTAATTTTAGAAAACAATGACCGTGTTTTGTGAAGAGGCTGTACTCCAGCTTTTCAATAGCATTACTTTTATATCATTGTGGCAGCATCCTGAAGCGGATCCATTAGCTTTCAGTTGCTGCTGTTTTCCATTGTCCTGTTCTCATAATATACACAGTGAACTAGTATCTTTTTCTGATACACAAGTTTGCAGATAGATTTCAACATGGTTTTCTTTAACTCAATTTTTTTTGAGCAGAAACAGCTTATGAGTTCCTTTTCTAAGCTCAGCATTGTCTGTGCATGGTTGACATACTTATTCACTGCAAGTCATAGTAAGTGAATATTGCTTCTCTGTGGATAAGGCATTATTACGTAACTTGTAGGCCTGGTGGGAAGGTTTGAAGTACTTGCAGGTAGGCCATATTAACCAACTAATCTTCTGCATTTTAGTTACCTTTATTTTTTGCTTCCCAAGTAAAAGAAAATATTTTGGTGTTTTGTTTGATCATGTATTTTTGACTAGCCTAAGGGTCAGATACTAAGAGCTGTTTCTCAGCCACTGAGACAAATTAGCCTGTCCTGCACATAAACAACTTCAACTCTGTCCTGTTCAGACTAGTTTCTGTAGCAGATCTTGGAATAAAATCTTTTGACAGCCAAGAGCAAGCTCCAGCTCAAACAGGTCACGTTTAGTTGTTCTGGAGGGAATTAACTGGAGTGTCTATGACAGGGGGACAAGGAACCAGAAGAATAACAGAGTTATAAGTTGATGGATCCACTTAGGTCAGCAAATCTACCTTTTGAGAGTTCGCAGATAATTTGAAAAATATCCCTCCATTCTGAATCTACGTTCATGCAGCCCCTTGCAGAAAGGTGCATGGCACTATGCCAAGTTAAAAAGTCCTCTTAGAGTGCCACTGGACTGGTTTCCACTCAAGCTGGGTGAAAAAGAAGACGTAGCATGGTACTTAGTGCAGATAAGAACATTTGCAGCAGTTAACTGCATGCTCCAGCAAAGGGAGGACTCTAGACAATCCTCAAAATATAAGGTTTTTTTAGAGACCAGATTTTTTTTACACTAATTTCTTAATGGTTGATAACACTTTCCTCTGAAATCTGCAGCCTAATAGAAAGAAGATTAAATTAGCAAAAAAAGTGAAGTATACTGCAACAAGACTAGACATTGATTTAGGATTTTAAGTGGGAAGGCCAGCTCAATCAAGTATCTTTCTTTCCCTCACTCCCTTCTTTTAAAAGTTCTAGGCTGGAAGTAATAGTCATGCAAATTAGTTTTGCAATTACAACACAATCTAGTTTAAATCTCCCTTTTTACCAGTGATTTGCTGTGATAGTAAGCAATTTGATATTAATATTTCTTTACGTCCTCCATGGATCTATATGTAGAAAGGTACATGTACAAATTTGTCAGCAGATTTCTCAAATAGGCATTTCATCACTCAGTGAGGTCTTTCATACTTTGACTGTTAATCCACAGGGAGTCCTTCAGTGAAAGAAAGCTCATTAATAGACTGAGTTTTCTTCACTTGGCTGCTGGTTTCATTTTGCTCACACTTCTAAATAATAAAAGGCAAATCATTTCAGTTTAAATGAAAGAGATTCTTTGCTTGACCAAAACCAGAACAACAACAAAAAAATTCTGACTTCAAATTACTTTAATTAAAAAAAGGAAATGCTAAGTGAAATGTAAACCAAAACTATTATAACATACTTTAAAATGACTGATCATTGTTAAATAGATTGCAACTGAATGGTTCAACGACTTGTAAGTTTCATCAAGGGATTCTCTTAAAGTAATTTAAAAATTATCAGTCATGTTCAAAAAACATCATTCTCATGTCTACAGTTTATATCGCTTAAATTGCTACTTAATATTAAACAAGATGTACAACGTGTTGTGGACTGAAGGTGTAGGAGACGGTAGCACCTTCCCAATCTAAAATTGTTTTCTTTTCTTTTCTTCTGCTTGACTAATTGTACCAGAATACAGCTGGGCATTTAAGTTCATGATGTACCTTTTTAAAATGCAAGATCCTTGACTCCAGACTTTGGGAACTTTGGTGAATGTCAGTGGAGAATCAAATCCTAGAACTTCTCCTTTCAAATGCTTAACCAAAAAAAAGAATGATAGCACAGAAAACAGGAAAAAAGACTAGCCAAATCAGAAATGAGCATTCTGGAGTGAAGGTTGCAAAGAAATTCTGTACCACCTTCCCTCTCTAGGGGAGCCATACATCTCTAGATGGTGACTATAGTCATTCCATTTTGACAAAAAGAGTGAGGGGAATTTGGATGAACAAATACCCTGAGGTTCAACATTAGGATTAGTTCATACTTCTTGTGCAGCTGATACAGCGCTGTGCATGTAAGATGCCAAATTCATAGATTTCACTCCCCTTCTTAGTCAGACAACGTACTAGATATAACCTAGTGCATAGTGTCTTTACTTACTGAGTCTATTTTATTGCCCTTTAATGGAAAGAGATTACATGGCTTTCTGAGGCCAGTATTTGTCATAAAGAGTTGTCAGTGTGGGAGACAACTTGCATTACTAAGAATATAAAGACATTAGATGAACATGTTCATTTTGAGACAGCCTTGCTTTCCTCAAAAAATACTCATTAGTGCCAGCAAGCGTATCTCTTTTTCAACTCTCTGACCTCCATTTTATGAGGGAGCTACTAACTTTGCCATAGCACAGAATGTGAACTTTCTCTTTAATTTTTTTTCCTAACTCCCAAAATGCTAGGTCATTATGCATTTTCTTGAACAATGTGTGGGAAAAGAGAAGGTTTTATTGTAAGTAACTAGAGAAGAAGGTACTGTTTGGCAGAATTTCACATTTCTCAGACAGAGTCCCTCTTTTATAAAATCATATTTTTGTATTATGTTTGGAATTTTTTGTGAATGATGCACACATGTTCAACGAAGTTACTAGTTACATGAACAGTTGAGAAATCACATCTGCAGCAAAAGCAGTCATCAGCAGGAATATAATGTAGCTGGAATATGCTAAACCATTGCATAGTACTTGTGAACTAAACTGCATTATCCTGGGTTCTTTACAGGAATGAATATTCAGATCATTGTGCTGTTCAAAGAGATGGTGAAATCTATATAGACACATAAGTAATTAGTGGCATGTGATATTATTTTCATTCTATATAAACTTAATAAATAAGGACCCTTCTAGAACAGTATATCAGTGACAGAAAGATGACCTTCAGTAAGTTTTCCTGTAGTGGTCTGAAGTTCCCTGTATATTCAGCATAGGATGATAAAACAAATGTCTTTAAACCATCTGCTATGTGGAAAAGCTTTTAAGTTTTATTAGTGTCTGTGACTGGTGTGGAGGACTGGGATCAAAACACATTAATTTCTTCTGATTTTTCGTTTCTCATTTTTCAGAGCTGTGAGGCCTGTGATGCTTGCTGACAGGGAAGTTTATTAATACCTTCAGACCTGTTGTTATCTCCTGGAGCCTTACTGGTGAATTAACAGAAGCATCAGAAAGTTAAAAGTGCTTGAAAAAGGGCAATCTTTTGCTTGCAACTTAACTGTAAGAGTTAATTGGTATTTATTGCTACCTACAACATCAGTGATAATTTATTTACCTCTAAATCTGCATGCATACCGAGAACCATCTCTTACATAGATCTGAATTTTTTATGAATTTCTGAAAAGGAGTGAGGAGGAATGATAATATTTTTTTAGGGCATAAATTTTGCTAATTGCCCCTGTGTTTACACGTAATGTAAGACTGGTATTTTTGCCAATTAAGAATGTTGGGTTAACCCTTAGAGTTGCATTTAAACAGTATGATAGACCTCTGGCCCATAATCTAAGAGAGATGGAGTGATAACAAAAATTCATTCAATTATTTACTTTCTTGATATGCTCTCTGGGACTGACATATAACAAAGGTCACATAAAGAGAAAGAGTAGCAGAATTTATTTCTTTGTTAAGCAAAATTAGTTAGATGTGATTATCTTTTCAGGGTCTCTCTGTTCACAACTTGCCTAAATATAGATTGAAATTTAATTGGTAAGTAAAACAACTGCCTAAATTAATTTAATTTAGATTTTAATCTGGAAAAAAAGATGTGTCAGTGTATTCTATGCATAACAAGTAGTGTTGCTTCCAAATAACAGGAGGCCCAGCATTTTCCATTGTGGGACTGATTTTCATTTGCTTCAAATGTTTTTAAACAAAAGGATGGTGAAGATTTTGCAACAAAAATTTTAGCGATAGAAATAAAACATCTTGGTCAAAGTATAGTGTTTTGCCTTATCAACAGTTTTGCTGAACTTCCCTTCTAAAAGTGCTCTTGGGTCTGTACCTTAGAATAAGAATCTGAAACTGACATAGGAGTGCAGAGGTGCAATTCTTTATTCTTAAGAAGGGTCCAGCCTTTTCTGCTCATTACAGAAATCTCAGTTCAGAAGAAACCAACCAACCTATCAAAAAAGCCCAAACAAACCAGTTTGTATGTATCAAACTTCACTTTCTCTAGCAGATCAAACCTCTTTAGGTACCTTGTTGTGGTCCTATTTTGACTGAACATGTTCCATCCCAAAGCACCATTAGACTAAGTAATGCAGAGCTGATACCTCCTAACAGAAGTGCTCCTAGCACCTGGAACATGGTGTCCTTTGTGTATTCACAAATGAACAATTTCTTCATGGCTATTCATCTCCTTTTCCTGCCCTGTTCTTAAACCCAAGCATAAAAAAATTAGGTCTACTGTTAGGCACATCTTTTCTGTTAGTAGGAAGACAGTAAGTATAGGTCTAAATGCAAAAAGTCCAAGACATACTACTTTTACTGGAGATGGGACATACATCAGCACAGGTTTGAATTCTGGCACACTGACAACACTTTAAAGTTGGTGCACTTCCACATAAATTTAACAGGAGAGGAAGGTGGGAGAAGAGAAAGAGCTGAGAACAATTGTCTACTTAAACATCCTGGAGAGAACGAAACAAAAAAAAATTAGTGAGGTATTTGCTGGACAAGAGGACTTGATGCAGAGGTTTATTGCAGGCTATGCCTTTGAGCTGAAAACAGGAGAGATTGGAGTATGCTTAATTTGCAGCTGGGTGGCTTGAAAAATATATCTGGGAAAGGGAAAATTCATCTGAAGTTGAAAGAGAAAAAGAAAATACAAGGCTAGAATTTGGTTAAGAAAAAACCTTAAGTTTTTGTATAGTTTAATACGGATTCAAAAACATACAAAATGGAGGGGAAAATATAATAGGGAGTTAGACAGTTCAGAGACTAGATTTCATTCTCAGTTAAAAAGAAACCTTGGGATTTCTGTTCTGGCTTCAGAAGGTGACAAATAGTGCAACTTAAAAATAGTACTTAAGTGCTATTGTATTTAAAGATAAAGTGAAAATAATGAGAAAGTGAAGAGTAGACTTACTTGATTGAATTTCATTACAAACAAAATATTTCTCTTTCTTTATCAAAAGACAGAGATGGTTGTAAGGAAAAATTCTTTTTTCCCTGTCCTCTCCTGAGATCTTGAAATCAGTGGAAATCACTGAAGATGATAGCTAAGTATTAACTGGGGACTGAGTGCTTTGATTTCCTAAAGATTGTGTAACACTACAGTTTTTAACTTTGTGTCTTAGGTAAAGAGAAAGAGAAGAAAAGAATTGCATATCAAACACAACATGTTAATCATGTTCCAGATGATAAGAAGCTGAAGAAAAAAAGAACAGCTGTAAAGAAGGATCAAAAAAATAGTGGAATAGAATAAAAAGGATAGAATGACCTCTTAAAGAGATGAGGTTACTGAGTGCAAAACTTGTGGAAGACGTAGCCCATAATATTACAGCAAGCAAGTTCTGAACCAGGTAGTAGGAAAAATAACCTAATTTTCTGAATGGTTAGGTGTTCCTATAGCCATTCCAATGGGATGTTTCCCTTTTTCCCACTAGGAGTTGTGGATATGGGGAATGCAACAGGAAACAAGTCATCTTTGGATTACAGTTCTAGTGAATTACTTCACCAGATGTATTTAAAACAACAAGGAAGGAAGAAAAATGACCTAACTAAAAGACTGCTAGAGCACAGTATTATCACGAACGTATTGAAGTCTACTTACTTGGGCAGCTAATTTACCTGAAGATTTTTTTTATGAGATAATAACTTGTTTTCTTCACTTCTAACTCAAAACAACTTAGGCAAAAGAAGAATATTGGGATTGCCTAATTTTATAGGGGAAAATTGAGTTGAAATACGATAAAACACTGGCAAATACTCTAAAAATGTGTTTTACATGTGTCTGTGTGTGTCCTTTTGCTAAAGACCTAAAGTTATTCTGTTGTCCTAAGAGGTTTCAAAATAAACCCATCTAATAAACAGAATCTGTTGAAGGAATGATTAATCTGAAAGAGAGTAGATATTCTGTACTATGTATGTGGAGTAGAAACCAGACTGTTCTCTTCAGTTCTGTCAATTTTTTTGCCCCATCACTTAATCTCTTAATTGTCATGACAATATGTGTGGATATATATATAACATTGGTCAGAGGATATCTACAGCTTTTAAACCTTGTGTGACTATGGCCTGGCTGCTTCTATTACCAAAATACCTCGCCTATTTTGATGCAGAAGTCTGTATTTTAGACTTCCATCTTCACTAGAAGGAGAAGAAATTCCTGTAATAAAACCCTTTTATCAAACAGGTTTTTTATCAGCCTCTATAAGAGAACATTGTTCACCTGCAATACAATTAAAAAAATAATAATAATAAAATTAAGCTACTTTCCTCTAATCTGCAAAGATTAGAACAGAAAATAACGTAGTCCCTGCTCAAAAGAAAGTGGAAAAATCTTACTGGGCTTTAGAAGAATATACATTTTCAAAAGCCTATGTGTGTTCCAGCTCAGTCTTTGTTACCTGTGTACATTTATCCCATTTTTCTTAGCTCTAACAAGAGCAGTGATCTATTATAAGTACACCTATAAATGCAAATTATATTAAGACAGAATCTACATTAAGTCTTATAAATTAAAAATCACAGCAAAGGCTGCATTTGAGGGCAAGAAATCAGGTTTTAAATCAGCCTATCCTTGCAGAAAGATTCTGATAACTGCAGGACCACAAAGAAATATTTTATCTCAGATGTACTTCAAGGCTAAGGTGCTTTTCAGATCTCACCTAAACAAACATTGATCACTAAAGTTTCTATTTGTATTAAATATGCTGATATTTACACTCAAAATGAGTATTAAGTTCAAAAGAAAAGCATTCAAGGGGAGAGTGTGTTCTTTGCTGCATGCTGTCAATTCTGAATTCCATTGCACAGAGTTTGCCAAGTAATTGATGGGAGCACAGAGAAAGAAAAGAAAAGAAGAGCAAGCTGAGCTGAAGGCAAAAGCAATAAAGATTTTCTTAGACTTGTTAGTGTATTTACAGGCTGCTTCTTATACTTATTGACCAAACCTTGACCAGGTAATAGGTAAATGAAGTCTCTGAATAGGAAAAGCAAGTTCTCTAGGAAAAGTAATGAGTAAGTAAATTAATTCAAGTATCCAGATGACCATATGGCCAGTACTGTAGTTGTTGTCAATTCTACTAGCAAGTTTAATGCACTTATATAGAGCTTCTGTCCAAAATAAAACACATACTTATCATTAATTTTCCTTCAAAAAGGTTTTTAGAAGTCACAGGCGGCTTTACATGCAAATCAAAATAAAAAAAATACAAATCTGTCTGGCTGAGTATAGATTCAAAATACATTCATGTTTAACAACAGACAGTTATTACCTAGCTGAATAGAAATGGAAATTGAATATAAACTGAAACAGAAAGTTTTAGAGACATTGAAAGGACTAGGAAGTTATAAAGATGGTGTTATTCATTACTACATTCATTTTCTAAAGAAACAACAACATAAGAAGGAGAAGACACTGTATAATATCCTTAACAAGGGCAAGCTTACAACAGGTTATGAAGCACAGAGTTTTCATTTGGTACTCAAGAAGCCAGTAAGTGACAAATTCAAACTCCAGAGGTGAAAAAAATAAACAGTGAGATTTTTACTGATGTATCTATTTATCCAAAAATATTTAGGGAAAAGGAAGGGTAACTTTGGTGAATCACAGTGTTGCTGTGTGTTTTTGAGAGGTTGATTTGAGGGAATTTTATGCACTCATGAGAACTTAATGTCCACAAGATGTAAGAAAACTATGAGCACCTTCACTTTCAGAAACAACTTCTGAACTTGCTTCTGCAGCTGAACTTTCTCTTGACAAACTAGTTTAACAAATAATTTCTAATATGCTTATGCTACCCCTTCTTTACCAAGTAAAGGTATAAACAATCTGTGATCTATTAACTCTATTCCTCAGACCATTTGGAACACTGACAAAGAGAAGAAAGTACAAATACATCCTAAGTAAAGGAACTTACATGTTCATTTGAAAAGAGAGAAATAGATAGTGCCTTTAGACTACTCCATCCAGCCACTTAAAGATAATTTTAGTGTGTAGAACCAAAAAATAATTAAAACTAAATTGCTGTGAACTTTCAGACTAATTATAGTGACTGTGAATTTGTTTTTCCATTCCCAGTCTTGATGTTCCATTTATTACTTGCTCTCTAATCTGCAAAAATGTGACTATATTAACTTCCTTGTTGAACAATGGTTTGGTAAAAAAATCCCACTCTACTGTGTTTGTTAACTTTGGTCTGCAGATAAAATGTTCTCATACTGAAATTAAAATACAGAGATGCAAAGAATAATTTTACAATTAGGTGCTTAACAGGATCATCCTGGGATTCTTCTGGTTTTATCGTATAGGTGATACCTCGCCCTCTACTAAAAAGTTAATGTGTGTTGAGAGAATCTTGGTCCACACCCAGGAAAGTTGTCACAGCATTGACTGGATGCTGTGCTAGATACTGTCAGGGCAGGCCCAAAACAGCAGACAAAGAGAATAGCAGGCATAAGTTGAAGAAGCTCAGATCTGCCTGCTAGCCAGTTTTGCTAACTCTTCTAATAACACACCAAAGGAGTCACAGACATAAAATTTATAAAGCATCATTCACTTTAACTGGTAGCCATGTAATCCTGACACACAACAGCATCTTCTCTGTTTGAAAAGAAAGTCAAATTCTCTAAATTTTCTTTAGCCACAATTCCACTTACAAATATAGTCCCCATAAAAGAAGTATAGTGACTTTTCAAGCTTACTGTCATAGTGCATTTTTTGGATAAACATGTCTTCAGATCTACATAGTTATGAAAATTGGAATGACCTTCCTAGGCTTCTGATGTGATGTGACTTCAAAGTTTTAGTACATACTGATAAGAAGGTATCATAATTTACTCAGAAAAAATGCTGCTGTCCTGAGTTCTCAGGGTTTGAATAGTTTTTAATTGCATCTATTGTAATAGATTATGGATATTTTCTTTTTTACACAGAATTACGTATTATATGGACTTGAAGTTATATGCAATGAACTTCTCTGTTAAAAAATTAGACTCTGAGCACCTTGAATTTGTCACTCTGTATTTTCCAGCCATTTTTACCTGAACTGATATGCAGTTTTAGCACATTCCCAAACTACTCTGCTAAAGGTAACATTCCATTCATCCCTGCATATAGATATCTTTCCAAGGAACTATGCCTAGTCATCAGTATACCTCTTCATACAGGTAACGTGCTACTCAGGATTAGACTCAAAAACCTTTAGCACCACCATATGCATTCAAAGGGAGTGAAAGGTTATGAATTTTTGCAGTTTACTATCTGAAGCCTTGAAAGAGAAGGTAACAAGCCAGAAGATCTTCTTCAGAAAGCTAATAATTTGCTTATAGTTACAGAAGTGGGAAAGGCAGAATATCGCATAGAAGTTTCTCATGTGAATTGTTTAGATTGAGCACATCTTTTGTCCAAATTCTTTTAAATTTGTATATCTACTTCATGTACAAAAGGGTTTCTTTGTGAGAGCTAATGATAGAAGACAACCCAAAGGATGTAGAGTGGTTTCTGGAGCAATTTCTAAAAGAGGACAATATTAGCTTCAGTGTATATTTACTATATATTAGAGCATACACTCAGTATATATTCAGTATACAAAAATTTAATGTCCTCTGAAAATTCGACTCCACTTTGAAATCCGTATAGCAAGTAGATTTGTGTGTGTGAAGAAAGTCACACAAGTTTAAATCCAGGTTTTATTAAGTTTTATTGGACCATATGTGTTTATTTCAAGTGCTGCCCCTAGAAAGGAGTTTCCTCTGAACTCAGAATATTTCAGAGAAATTATTACCAACTCGTATCTTTGAGAAGCTCTTTAATTCATAGATTTTTTTCATTCTTGAAGAAAGCATAGCAGTGCCAAAGGGCGTGTCACTTTAGCATATTGGTTTTGTATAAGACAATAGCAGGAACAACAGGTTTTAAAATATAAACCCAGCCTATCTGGGTACATGAGGTAGTTTAAAAGTTTCATTAAATTTATATTAGCATTAAAACAACTGACTCACTATCAGCAGCCTACCTGGCAAGCTTATGAATTTTGTCAGAGCATTTATAGTAACCACAGTCTATTGCTTCTGCAACAACCCACAGCAACCACAGTTTAATTCTACCTTAGATTAAATATTTCCCATATAACCCAGAAGGATTACATTTATATTGTATAACTACTTGCCTAACTTATTGTGATATTTGATTTTAAATTGTTAAGTAACTTCTGTTTTCCCTGTGTCAGCTGGAGTTTTCTATTGTTTGGTTTTGGGGAGATTTGTCTTTCTCTTTTTTGTGGGGTTTGTTGTTATTTTTTTTTGTTTCTTTTACAGAAAGAGTTCAAGGAAGTTTGGCAGTTCAGAAATCAGATTCCAGGTCTGGCGCTTAGCAAAACATTTGGATATCTCAGGGAACTGAGGACATTTAACTCTGAAGTAAAAATTGAGAATGGCTTTATATTTTAAGTTCTTGGATGTTGGCTGTTAGACAAGACTACTGATCAAGGTCAACTAATAGTGGATGTATGTTTGGGATTTGGGCAATGATCGTACATTTGGATAAAATAGCTAAAGAATGTTCACTTTTAAAGTCTGGAGTTGTTTCCATGCATAAAGATAAATTCCTACGAGTAAACCCCAAGTTTTTCGTGTGCTCTTTAAGCAATGATAACTTCTTAGAGCTCCAGGATGGAGCAAAGAAAAAGAGGACTCTGTTTAATGGTAGCTATTTCTGTTGTGGCAGATTTTAATACTCTTCAGCTGCAATTTGTGAGACAAATATGTGGCATTTGAACTAAAGTGAAAGTGTGACTATGCTTAGAGAGGGAAGAAAAATACAGACATCTGCATAAACTGAAGATAGGGTTTCGTTTCTCCCCTGCGGTTACAAGAAAATTGCCCTTGTCTTAACTCCACAGATGCTCAAGGGCCTGGGATCGTTTCTAAATTAATTATTAGTCTGACTTACCATACCAGTGGGGCAAAACCTAAACACATTTATTTTCCTCTGCTGACATCTGTGGCAATTTTGCACACAGAATTAATATAGAACATACCTCTTCGACTTTCACTCCACGAAAGGCATCAAGATCCAGTAGCTGAACTGTTGTTTCTAATTTTAATGGAAGTTTGTGGGTGGAATGAATGGAAAGCACTGCCCTACAGTTTTAAAGGTTAATTTCTGGCTTGTATCTTTGTCAGATACACAAGAGATTTTGTTTTTTTAATAGGAGAAACATCAGTGTCTTTCCATTAAAGCAATGAGTGAAACTGCTCTGTAATGAACAACATCTCTGATTTTATTGGGCATATCGAGTAGTCATGGTCTACTTGCTATAAAAGCTTTTTATAATGTGATCTTACACAGAAGGATGTGTTGTCTTTAAATTGTACAGATTAAATAAAGAATAAATGCAAAATGTTATACAAATGTATAGTCTAAAAGGGCACACAAAACTTGCTTTCTTCCTAGTGAATTGAGTAGCACGCTATTAACAGTCACGAAACATTCTAGTGCATGTCAATTTGTATCATATACAATGTATTTCATACAAACAAGCAACAATGCAAAAAGTGACTTTAGATTTTTAGAAAATTTCTGTCTGCATCAATTCATATACTGGTTCTTGGTAGTAATATTTAATGCAGTGCCTAAAATCCTGTTAGAGGATTACCATAATAAGATCATCCGCTGTGTCTTACTACTGACTTACTGTGGATTTGTGACCCTCTTGACTTTTGTAATGCAGTCAGTTCTCAAGTGGTTCATCATGTAAGTTGTTGTTGTCTGTCATAGCAGACAATTTTGATGAGAATCTTTTTTTATTAATGGTGTTTACTTACATGGTGGAGAAGCAGAGAGAATAAGTAAATCACTAAATTTTCCATTGTTCAATGCAAAATATCTGCTGGAAGGAACAGAGTACAGCACAGTCCATCAAGCGGCAATTTGATCCCCTTTGTTTTTGTATAGGTGTATTGCTTTTATCTCTCCAGTCATAGTTATGAAGATACCCTTTTCCCTTAAGTATCAATCATTAGTTTATTCTTTGAGTCTTCCATCATCTATTACAGATGTAACTTAGAATGACAAGTTCATAAATATTGCAAAAGACCAAACTTATGAATGGTTACCTGTAACAGTTTTCTGTAAAATTTTAAGTGAAAGAATTAAAAAACAACTTGTTAGGCTTGCTGCAGACCTATTTAATAAGATATGGCTCCTTCTATAGTTGAGGAGATCTATTATAGCTGACAACTCACAGATGTTCAGGGTTCTGTAACAATATGTACTGGAACATATTGTAGGTATTCAGATATCTTACACAGGCCATGTTGGTTTGTACAAATGAATTACCTTGGTTTCATTCAAAACTTTTTCTAGTTACTATTTCGAATTATGAAACTGTTTAAAAGAGAAAAAAATAAAAAGAGGTGAAATCAAAATGGTTATCTAAAAAATCTAGGTAGAGTATGTTGAGTACAGGAAAATTCTTTTTCCAACCCTAAATCTGAAAAGGTGTGGTGTTCTTAAAATAAAGCATAAAATTCCATTTAACTAGAATATAACTTTTAATTATTCTTTTTTTAAAAATTAGAACATCTTGACTTTATGGGCTTAAACTGCAGGAAAGAAATGTTGGCAACTAATACCAGTGTTTCTGAATGTTGGGAAAACCCTGAAACACTAGAACACTCACCTACTCCTCTTAGAAATGTACTTATATTTTAAATTTTTTTTAAAGCAAGCTGTTCATTTCCTGCTTTTTTTTGAGTTGGTATAAGCAATCTTTTCTCTCACAGGCCAATGCTGTAATTCTTGGATAGGGTCACATCAAACCAGACTGTTAGTCACTGTTAAAGAGCAAACGAAATAAAAATTCACTTATGAAAAGTGCACTGTTTACTACAACCAGAAATAAGATGGCTGTGCTTTTCCTAAAAAGACATTGAATAAAGCAGTGAGAAAACTTAGTGAAGTGCAGGAACATTTAGTTAGGTCACAGGAAAGTTATTTGTGGAAATTTCACAGTATTTCAATTCTCCCAAATCAGTGCTTCACAGAAGGTAATGTATGAGAAAGAAAACAAGCCTGAAGAAAATTTTCATTGTTTCTTCCACTATAATACGGTAGTTAATGTACCCACTAAATCTCAAGACTCCCATTAAAAAGTCTGTTTTACCTCTGAGCTCTCACTTGTTCATTCTACCCATATTGAAATATACCTTGTGAGTTGAAATGAATTTTGGTTTCTCTATGAAAAAAAATCATGTTATGGATTATTCAGATAATTCATATGCATTTCTTTAAGACTGAAATTTATCTTGTAATTTATTTATGAATAGAGTTCTCTAGGTATTTTCAAGGAAAGAAGTAGCCAACAAATTAGGTCTAAATAAAAATTTTTGCAAAGTAGATTTTGTATTGATGTTTCCACATAAAAGGAATACATGGCTGTGTTTCCACCAAAAAGACATAGTGGTTCACTTCTGATATGTTAAAGATCTGTGTTTTATTAAATATACATATCTTGGAATATAAAATAGAGAGTATTAGGCAAGTAAGGGATTTGAAAATGTGTATGCTTATTAAGTTCTATATTTACCTGGACTCTGACAGGTCTTTTGATATGTTCTCTTGGTTACAAATAATAATCATCCAAAGTCCTATAATTAATAGAAGACTACCTATCCATTTCAGATTATACCCAAGTTCTTTCAGGTCAGGCTTTTTAAATGTATACGCAAAGTACTTCCAAAGATTATTACTTCACATCTGTAAGATCTAGTAATTCAGCATTTCACTGAGACACCGCCTTCCTCTAAGTCTCGGGAAGAAAGCTGGAGCATTTTTCTCCTGCTTTGAATTCAGTATAAGTCAGGAAAGAAGCTTAAGACAATTGACAGTGTGTAAGTCAGGAAGGAAGGCAATGGTGGACACAAGGGTAGAAAAAAATCTGCATACAGCTTTCCATTATATTTTTAAATTAAATATATGAGACATTGCGCTTCAAAGAGGAAACTGAGAGGAAAGCCAATGTTCATGTTTCTCTTTCCTCTCATAGCTGTCTAATTTCTGAGAATGGAGTTCTTTCTCATTTCTGTCAACTTTGACCTTGGATTTTCAAAGACACTAAAGGCTACTTGAAAATCCCTGTACAGATCTTCTGAGTGTACACATGTGACGAGATCCCTGACAGCAGTCAAAACATTTTAAAGTGCATATGCACACGAGGAAATCAAACTCAAGATTTTAGGAGCAGGGTGAGCAGTGACACACATGATTTTGGATGTCAATAAGTGTAAGTGTTCAACACCCGGCTTTCAGATGTGCAGAAGCTGTGTAATCCACTTGGCCCCAAAGCTGATTGATTTGTAGTGTATCAGTAAAGTCTGTAGTAGTAAACTGATCTAAAAAAAAATTATAATTTTCTTCGTCATAAAAAAAACATTTTATGACTTTTAGATACAGTGTAAGAAGACATTTGAAGACTACAGTGTAAGAGTGTACCCAGTTTGTATAATTCGTGCCACCCTCATGTACTTAAAATTTACAGAATCACACAGAATCACAGAATGGTAGGGGCTGGAAGGGAACTCTGTGGGTCATCTAGTCCAACCCCCCTGCCAAAGCAAGGTCACCTACGGGAGGCTGCACAGCACCGCGTTTAGGTGGGTCTTGATTCTCTCCAGAGAAGGAGACTCCACAACCTCCCTGGGCAGCCTGTTCCAATGCTCCGTTACCCTCAGAGGGAAGAAATTCTTCCTCATGTTCAGACAGAAATTCCTATTCTTCAGTTTGTGCCCACTGCCCCTTGTCCTGTTGCTGGGCACCACTGAAAAGAGTCTGGCCCCCTCCTCCTGACATCCACCCTTAAGATATTTATAAACATTTATAAGGTCCCCTCTCAGCCTTCTCCAGGTTAACAAGGGCAGCTCCCTCGGTCTTTCCTCGTAATATTTCGCTTATGCCAAAGAACTATCTAGGTCCTACCTAGCTGAGAATCAGGGGAACAGAAGAGTGATCTGTTTGCCTTACCTGTGTTGAGTCCAAAGTTAGAAGATGGGATAATCTGGCCACATCAACTTTAGATAAAATTTAATGCATGAAACTCATACAAAACTAAAATAAAATTAAGGCTTTTATGTAAACAACTGAGATACAACAACTGGTAAGTACACAAAATAAGTTCACTCGTAAGTCATGACTATATAGCTTTGTGATTTCATATACTAAAACTGAGAATTATCATCTGCAGCAAAAATGTGCAAAGAAGTCTGTGTCCATTCTATAGTGTTTCAATTATCAACTACAATTCAGAAGCAATTAGGTATGAAAATAGTTTTATTTTTCCTTTTATTGACAGTCTCCTTAAATAATATAATATAAATGTAAGACCTTACCCAGGATATGTTCCATAGCATATTCAAAGTACCTGCCAATGTATTCTATAAAAATATAGCTTTCCTTATCTAAGCAAATAAGATTTTGTATTACAAATCCATCTCCTCTCCCCATCAGAAAAAGAAGAAAACCTCAGGAAATAGTCACAGGTTTTCCAAGCAAGTGGTCTTTGAAGTGCTACTGTATTGATGCTAAGAAAGTTTATTAAAATGTTTTTTTAATAAATAAAGTCAGATACTGCACAAGAATGTCTTTAAGACATCCCAGACTTTGTGATAGCTCACAAAAATTATGGCAGATAGAAAATGGACATGATTTTCATTCTTGTTTCTTCTTAAACAAGTTAGCTCTTTCCATTCTTTCCAACTTACAGTTATTACATTATTCGGTTAGCCTTAAAGTTCCATGGATTCTATTTACATTTTGTTACCTTTTTACCTATAGTTTACTAGCAAGTTTCACGTGAAATGACAAACATTTTTTTAACTTCCAAGAGTTCCTTGTGGAAATCAGGAGTAAAAACGACATTGCATATTTTGTGGAAGACAGGTCAGGCTTTAGGGTAAGATTACAGAGCCATCGTTTGCATATTCAGGGAGAAGACACAAAAGGCCTAAGCTCAGCTAGAGCTGAAACTGGCCAGTGTTCTGTCAGACAACAAGAAAGGCTTTTTAAAGTATGTTAATAGCAAGGGGAGTACATCCCAACAGACTATATTTTTACCTTTATTCCAAAACCTACCCACAGACGCTGAGTCAAATTAATGACAAAATGGTTTTGTGTCCATAAGAACTGCTTTTCTGACATGCTTTGAAAAGTCATGATCTTCACAATATCGTTGCCTTCAGCACAGCAAGATGTTACCTGCTGGAGAGCAGCTCTGTGGAGAGAGACCTGCGTGTCCTGGTGGACGACAGGTTAAACATGAGCCAGCAGTGTGCCCTGGCTGCCAAGAAAGCCAATGGGATCCTGGGGTGCATCAAGAAGAGTGTGGCCAGCAGGACGAGGGAGGTTCTCCTTCCCCTCTACACTGCCCTGGTGAGGCCTCATCTG
>Ga0065711_1039848_pt1 | contig 17450 bp, 20 predicted proteins | sample Hoacrofraction12_FD_59098 | JGI IMG/M metagenome (GOLD analysis project Ga0065711, IMG submission 59098) | Hoatzin crop microbial communities from Cojedes, Venezuela - Epithelial fraction 12 v2 (version 2) | ecosystem: Host-associated > Birds > Digestive system > Esophagus > Crop | place... | reverse complement strand
AGGTCCCTGGTCTGGCAGAGTCCACAGGCAGCAGGTCCCTGGTCCAGCACAGCCCACGGGCAGCAGGTCCCTGGTCTGGCAGAGCCCACGGGCAGAAGGTCCCTGGTCTGGCAGAGCTCACAGGCAGCAGGTCCCTGGTCCAGCACAGCCCACGGGCAGCAGGTCCCTGGTCCAGCAGAGCCCACGGGCACCAGGTCCCTGGTCCAGCAGAGCCCACAGGCACCAGGTCCCTGGTCCAGCACAGCCCACGGGCAGTGGGTCCCTGGTCCAGCTGAGCCCTCAGGCACCAGGTCCCTGGTCTGGCAGAGTCCACGGGCAGCAGGTCCCCGGTGCGGCAGAGTCCACAGGCACCAGGTCCCTGGTCCAGCACAGCCCACAGGCAGCAGGTCCCTGGTCTGGCAGAGCCCACGGGCAGCAGGTCCCTGGTCCAGCACAGCCCACAGGCAGCAGGTCCCTGGTCTGGCAGAGCCCACAGGCAGCAGGTCCCTGGTCCGGCAGAGCCCACGGGCAGCAGGTCCCTGGTCCAGCACAGCCCACGGGCAGCAGGTCCCTGGTCCGGCAGAGCCCACGGGCAGCAGGTCCCTGGTCTGGCAGAGCCCACGGGCAGCACGTCGGCAGTGAGAGCTGCCCGTGTCCCTCACACCACACCCAGGCACAACAGCCGGGGTTTGGGGGAGAGCTGCTTCTTTCGGCACAGACGGTCTCTTTGCGTGGCTCCCCTCCTGGTACCTTTTCAGCCTGAAGTTACGCTGAACAGCAGCAAGCAAAATCGCCTCAGATGTAGAATTTTCCTGGTCCATGTTCTAGCAGTACCAGCCTGTAAGTGCACCCCTCAGACAGGACCGTCCTTCGCTTTCTGACAGCCGCTTTCCCGTTTGCAGGTACGTGCGCTCCGTGCTCCCATAGCTCAGCCCGTCTGGTCGGGGACGAGCTGCACTCCGTTCGCTGGTAACGTGCGTCTCAGGGCCGTCGGCTGACTGAAAATCTTCACATTCAAATGTGGATACCAAAGGATATAAATGAATTTTGTGTGGCTTCCCCACACAGAGCTGTAGTTATCGACTGAGTTATCAGCTAAAAGAGTGAGTGTTTCCATGAAACCTGTCCGTGTGAGACATGGGGACAGGGCAGGGGCAGAAGGACGTGGGGGTGACAAAGGTCTGCCCTGGAGGGGTGCAGGTGAGGGGCAGGGCAGGGGTGGGTGAGGGTAGGAGAGGGGTGGGTGAGGGCAGGGGCACGGCAGCCTTTCTCTGGCCGTGGGGCGATTTGGTGCCGCTGCCTCTGTCAGGCCCCGGACCTTGCCCGCGGCGGCTGCTGCTCTGGTTTCGTCCCAGTGATGCCCACGAGCAGAGGCAACGGACAGCACGTTGTCCTGGACCACTTTTAGAACCGAACAGCGTGGCTGCTTCCACTGCAGCTTGCACTTCTCCTTTTAAACCGTTTTTACATTCGGAATGAAAAGGCAGCAGAGTCGTCACAAAGAGCAGTTACTAATTTGTTGTATTGTTTTGTCTGAGGATCTCCACAGAACATCTGGGTACAGCAAGTAGCAGGTGGGCTCAGCAACACGGGTGGGACTTCTCACAAGTGCCCTGAGATAAAGCTTTCCTGCCAACTCGGAACAAGCCCCAGCGTGAGCTCTTCTGATCTGAGATTTGCTTGAGGATAATCAAGGTTTTTAATTCCTGTGCAGGTTTGCTGCAGTAGTTGATCTGCTCTCAAAAGCCCACTTTCTGGGACGCGCTCCTTGCCGTTTCCTTGCCCATGTGTCGTGCTGTGCCGAGCTGCCGTACAGCGTTGTCTCACGGAGTGATTTTCAGTGGAAACATACCCCCAGCCCCAAGGGACCTGGGAAGGAGAGGCTAACGGAAAGGCATGGAGATCGAGAGCCGTGGAGTGCTGCTTTCTGCCAGGAGCTATAGAAAATCTCAGGCAAAATATGCTGACCTTCCAGTGCATTCTTTATTTTACCTGGAGACCTGGTACACTCATGGACACTTCAGGGAGCGATCTGCTCTGAGCAGTAACGCAGTGCACGCAGGATGCAATGTTTTTTCAGTACAGCCCATCCTCTAAGTAAGACTGGCAAAGGCATGCGAAGCAGCCGGAGAGATCTTTACGGAGTCTGCTAGCCTTAAGGCTGGACTATCAGAAAGCTGTCAATCAGAGCAATTGTGAACTAGTTGTCCTTTATCAGTTTATGCAACCTGTGTATTAGAGAAATGGATGAAGGATTACCCGCAGCACTGACGGCCTAGAGACAGTACGTATTTCCAACACGTCTACAAGTATGTATGTTAAAAAAAACGCTATTTTGAAGCAAAGGCATGACGGTCGCTGGGTGGGGAGAAGCGGTGCTGTGCGGGTGGGGGGCAGGCAGCAGAGCCATCCTGGTGCTCTGCGTGGCTGTGCCGGGGGCATCGGGGTGGGCAGGGGCGCAGGGCACCGCGTGGACCGGGCGAGGTGTCCCCGGGCACCGGGCACGCTTCGGGCCGTGCTGGAGCAGGGACCGGCGATGCCGCAGGACTGCCAGCCGTGGGGACGTTCCAGCTGGGCCGCCAGGCTCTGAGCAACCCGGCCACAGCCTGGCGTCGGATCTGAGCCCCAGCCGGCCGGATTCGGGCAGAGGACTGGAAGGGCTGTCTGTCAGAGACACATACACATACCGTGTACGTACTACACGTGCATCATATAGACATATGTAATTATGATACTTTTATATATTTAATATATACGTACACAGATTTACTGTATTTCCAAAACTACAGTATTTTCATCAACATAAATAACCAAATAGTCCAGCCTGTGGCATCATGCCGACAGCATCAATACTCCAAGCCATCTCTTCAGATTGTCCCAAGCCTTCTCTGTACTGGAAAGATCTCAGAAGTTTTTGCTGTTGTAAAATTTAATTAGCACAGTCAGAACATTTTACTGGTATCTTTCATGACAAATCTAAAAGAAAATATACTGGAGCCTGACTTTCTTCCCTACAATGCTCCCCACTAAACCCCCCTTCCCTGCTAACACCTGCCTTCTGGAGTAACACAAACTCGTCTCCTGTGTGGCTGCATATCTGGTTCGCTAAGGATTCTCAGATGGATGCAGTTTTGAGGGTGTCCTTTGCCTAGAAAATCAGCTCTGAGCTTTGCTGGGTGTCACTTAGCTTCAGAAAATGCATGCTGCATGCTAAGTCCATGTCCTTCATTATCCTTTTCTTCTAAATTACTTTAACACCTTGCACGTTGTTCAAGTCACTTTCACAGGCTGGCAGTTGCCCGCATCGATCAGAAAACACCAGCCTTGACCTGAGATGCTCGTTAAGGAAGCTCACTCCCAGACCTCCAGCTAGAACATCTTAATGGAACTGGGACACTTTCACTTGTGCTTAGCCCATAACTGTAATATTTTAATGCTTCCACTAGTGATCTCGTGGCTTGCTTCAGTTCATTTTATTCCTCATTTCTAGACAGTGCCTGCAGCTCAGCGTGCTCTGATTTTCCTGCAGGGAGCCATCCTTCACCCACAGTGACTTCTGATGAATGGCTTGTTGTACAGTTTCCTTTTCGTGATGGCTATGTGGCGTGTGCATATCACCATTACTTCCTTTAAGCCACTTTGAAGAGTGTTTGCTTGTAAATAGATCAAAGTTGTAAACTCCAAGCTTTCTGAGGTTTGGTGGCATTTATGTTGCTTTAATTTTCCATGTAGGGATTACAGTAATTATTCCACATTTATGCGGCACAGAAGTAGTGCAGAATTTGGAAGCTCATTAACACCAAGCGTCGAGCATCTGTGCCCGACTCCTGCATGACGTAAAATGGCAGAAACGGGCACAGCTCCATCGCAGATCCTTACAGCCACCCCTGTTTGTGACGGAAGGCAGAGCTCTCCAGAGGACGGTGCGTAGCGGGTTCAGGCACCCGGGCGAGGGCCGACGGAGAGCGCGCTGTTACCCAAGCACAGCTCCATCTCCGGCTGTAAACGGAGTGCAGACCAGGAGAGCAGCGACCCGAGCCGTAGGAGAACCCTGAGCCCACTGAGCCGCCCTTCCCCAGGCACCGAACGCGTTCGTCGCCGTCCTGCTCCACGTCAAACCACAGCAGACGCACGCGCCGTGATCTGGGAGTATCTGTTCAAGGGTCTGTCTGCTTTATCGAGAGACAACTTCTGTTCATCCTCTGATGCTGTCTGGCAGAGGGCGGAATTCGGGACAGTGCTTTTCTCTAGAGATTTTGAATGTTTTCTCGAATTACTGCTTTCAGGTAGCAGAAAGCAAGATTGCCTGATGGAAGCGCTGAGGCTGCTTTCAGTTGGTAGAACTGAGATGAGGAGAGGGCAGATTCCCATTTTGCAAGACAGGCTTGGGAGCAGCTGCTCTCTGCGCAGCTGCAGCCAACCCAGCACAAAATCTGAGCTTCCTTCTCGGGTTCCCCTCCTGAGGATGTCTCTCCTGTCAGCAGAAGTCTTGGAGGGGAAGATATTATTCTGTCTCTCACTCTCTTTTTTTAGTACCTGGAACACAGTCATCCTTTTTAAAGGAAAATATATTGTTGTATCTCTAATTATTAAATGCCAGGCACACGTTCTTTTGCTGTGAAATTTTCAGAAAGATGCATTGTCCTGGTTTTGGTTAAAACAGGACCGATTCTCTTTTAGTGAATCCTCCTTACAGCTAAGTTCTTCTCAGTAACTGCAATTTTCTGAAGCTTGCTGTGTATTTTTCAGACTGTGCCTGCTCCAAAGCTGGTAACACCTAATGTTTATAGTCTTACTGAGCTAACGGTAGGATTTGAATGCAGAAAAAGGCCCCTGTTTTTAATTATAACTTTAGCAGCCAAGGCCACCGATAGACCTCTTACGCTCCTCAAGCGAGGAGACCTAAAGGGCCATACTCGCAGGGGGGGTGGACAGAACAGGGGACCCGATGTTGACCAACGCGGTGTTCCACGCCACACACATCACACTTGGGTTAAAGCTGGGGATCACGAGGGTCTCGCTCCCTTCGTCCATGGCCAGCTGCTGAAGAGGACCCTGCTCCTTGTCCTGCCTGCGATCCTGATCCGGATCCCGACCCGTGCATCCCAGAGTCCAGTTCCCGTCTGCTGCGGAGTCCAGCCCGGGGCTCCCCGGTGCCCGCCCGGCACCCATTGCCGGGGTCCCAGCGCCCGCTTTGTGTGTCTTGCATTACTTCTCTCCTTATTAATATCACTAGTCTTGTTAGTGTTTTGACTAAAGCTGGTTTAATATTCCATTCGTAGGCCTCTCTCCGCTCCCCCCGTGCCCTCCCCGGGGCGCAGGCAGCACCTCCCGCCCCGCGCTGCGCTGCCCAGGGCTCCGCGGCCGAGCGCGGGACAGGCATCGGGGTTTCGAACGTGTAGTGATACTCCCAGCAATCAGCAGGGAAAAAAAAAAATCATATAAACCAGTATAACATTAAATTACTGGGCTGCCCGGGAAGCGTCACAGCACCAGAGCGCGGTGAGATGTTTTTAAAGGCTGGCGTGAATTGGCTCACTGGCTGCAAAGGGGACTTGTAGGTCAGGCTGGTCCCGGATCCCGCCCGCAGCTCAGGAGCAGTCTCCTGCTGTCCCGGGCAAGCATTTCACGCGTGGTCAGTGCTCGGCACTGCAGCACCGTGCCTCTGCCAGGGGAACATGTTTTCTTCTCACGCACGAAGGGGCTTTAGCAGTCTAACAGCATCAGCACCACGGGTTGCTGGGCCGTCGTTCAAGGAACCTCCTTCTTAATGGCAATAACTGCATCACCTTCTCCAAGAGAGGCTGAAATATAGCTGTACCCCTTGCCCTGGGAAATGACAGACAGAGGGGCATTTAAAAAAAAAAAAAAAAAGGCAGAAGGTAAGAGCGTCCTACTTGTGGCTGCGGCTTTGTTTTCCTCGACAGCACCACAGATCTGCGTAACTGCTGCTGCCGTGGGGATGGCTAGGGCACCCAGGAAGAGCTGTGAGGTCTTGCCCTACCCCAGTTGCCCATTAACCTACAAACAAAGTGGAAATATTAATTACTAACACCCAGCCTTACAGGGGAAATTACCCATAAAAGCCAGGCAGAATGAAACTCTCTGTGAGAAAGGCCCGCTGCCGCCGTGCCCAGGCTCCCGCCGGCGATGCCCAGCGCGATCGCCACACCTTGCCGCGCTGTCAGAGGCCTGGGAAGCAGCGACAGCACTGCCGGGCCGCCACGTGCAGCTCCGCTTCCCATGCCTTGCATGAGGTGCAGGACAATCTGAGCATAATGTGTGCAGAATTTCTACCAGCTTTCAGTGGAGATGAGCAGCGGAACAACATGCTACTGGCATAAATGTAAAGCAAAATTTTGTTCACTGGAGAGGGAGAGAAAGATCTCTCCAAGTGTTCAAATCCACACTGTTCTTCCAGGTGATATTTGTACATTGAAGGAGGATTTGCACGTGGCAATCCAAACGCCGAGAAAGATGGCACTAACCCTAGCAAAGAGCAGTGGCCAAGCAAGGGTCTTCCCGTGGATTTACGCATGGCGACGCAGAGAGCTGCCACAGGACCTGTCGCAGGCAGTACAGACCCTTCAGGTCGGTGATGTGAAGGTGGCCCATCCATTCCGTCACAGCTGCACGAGCTCCTCCGCTTCGCAGGCAGCCTTGCTGCTGGTCACCAGGAAAAGGTCTGCTTTAGCAACTCAGCTGCCGCTGGAATACCAAACACCTTGGGGTCTTGAAAAGAAAACGCGGGTGTTGCCCTGTTCCATCTAGAGAGACTCAGCCTGAAGTCCACTGAGCTACAAGCTTCATTCTCTCGATTGGCTAAATCTTTAAATCCCAGAGTGTTAAATGCCCCAAGAAAGGAAAGCAAAGCTACTATTAATAATTCTAATGGCTAAAGAGCATATTATTTTCAAGTGGCTTGTTAATCAGCATGGGGTCTGCCTGCAGCTATTGCAATCAGTCATCTTTTACCAGTAGTAGCTGGTGTCTTAATAAGAGACAACAAGGCATTCAAGGGAGGTAAAACTGTTCAGGCTAAAAGGAAGTTAACAGAAACGATTAACCAACTTGGCTAAAAGCCATCGAACAAGATGGGAATGCTGCTGAAAGGGCAGGTCATAAACCCCCGATGCAAACAGACAGAGCCGGAGAACAAGCTTGTGAGGATGGCCGGTGCAAAGCTGCTTGCCTCTGATGAAATTCCTGTCAGGAGTTCAAAACGGGAGGAAGGATGTTCTTTCACAATGCATCCGATAATTGCTTAATGAGAACGGGTGCATTTTTCTACTTTCCTTGCCAGACCAAAACTCGTGCCCGTTATTCACAAGCTAGCAGGAAAAGATGCACCGCTGCGCGTGTGAACGGCCGATCTCGTTCCCCTCTCACCGAACGGCTGCACACCATTCTAAGGGGAGCGCGGAGGGAGCTGCAGGCCAGTGCCTGCGGGCACGGGGTCCGGGACCCGCTGTCCCTCGCCCGGGGCGTCCCGGGGAGCACGGGCCGTGCTCCCCCCCAGCTGAGCCCTGCGGAGCTCTTTGCTCGCTCTGCCTCCCCAGTAACTCTCCTTTCTGCGACCCGGCGCGGTGCCGCCTGCCAGACGTCTATCGTAGAGATGGCTCCGGCACCAGGCATCTGCAGGGGCTGCCCGTCCCCGGGGACTGTGATGGAAAACACACCCGCAGCAAACGCAGCCACGCAGCAAACCGCATCCCAGCCCCTCTCCGGTCAGATGAGCCAGGTGAAACCCAGCGCTGGTAAATCTTAAAATGATGGACATGCAGGAGACAATCCAAATTGTACAGAGACCTTGATGAGCTCTGAAAACTGGTCACTGCCATTCGAGAATGACAACTTGGAGTTATAACAGAAGTAAGAAAACGTCAACTCAGTGCTCATAAGTTGCCAAAAAGCAAATTCCCTGCCAGAAATTGTTAAAAGTAACACTACGTCATTATGCACCCGACAAGACGAACCCAAAGGCGCTGGTGTCCATGCGTTGCCGCTCTCCAGCTCCACCGCAAGCTCCTGGCAGCCGGGGCAGTCCCCAGCAGCGCATGGCCCCGTCCGGGAGCGGGGCGAGAGGGACGAGCAGGACCGCAGCCGGGCAGCTGGTGGAGCACACCCTGCGGCAGCCAGGCCCGGGGTCAGGGACAGCCGGCACGGCTTTGCCAGAAGCGGATTACACCTGAGCAACCTGACAGCTCTCGGTGGTGAGACAGCCAGCTCTGCAGGCAAGGGGAAACCAGGGAGCACTGGGCACCACTCACCCCGACCCCAGCAATACCCCAGCACAGCCTGCCACAGCGCCGGGAAGCCACAGCTGGAACGTACGAGCTGGCAGGGTGGAATACAGCGTGGGTGAAACCATCCTCCCCGCTTGGAGCAGGCACTTGGACCAGAGGCCTCCAGATGTCCTTTTCAGCCTAAATTAATCTGTGATTCAAAAAGGGGGACAGAGAATAGAACTACATAACGAGTAAATACGACAGGACTTCTCGAACTGTGAAAGAGAAATGAGTGCAAGGAAGTGCCAGAGGTCTGGAAGAAATAGCTACCATGGAGAAAGCAATGATCTCCTTGCTCTTTCTTTTGTGCAAGAACTGGGAAGATCAAAAAGGACTATCAGGCGACAGTTCTGAAGCAACAGAAGTAATGTGTAAATAAACGGTGCTTTTTGCTGAGATGGACTGTCAGAGAGACCAAAAGTATACATAACTGCGAAAGCAGTGAGACAAATTCTCAGAGGAAAATTCCACTGAGAGCCTTTAACCTTACATGCAGAGAGCATTTGCCCCAAGCATCGAGCAGTGGAAAGCAGGAGATGAGGCTGCGTAGAACCGCTGCCCGTCGCCTGCCCTGCCCACGGAGGGAGGGCGGCTGTGGGCGAGACGGAGCCCCGTGCCAGGCAGCGCAGCCTGGCTCGCAGCCCCCTCCCTCACGTCGCCGCTCTCAGCCCCCCAGACCCCGGCCCCTCCCGGCCGCAGGGCTGTGGGTGTTTCACCCCAGGGAGACGCTGCTCGCTCACTCCCTTGCACCTAGAAGGGATACTGGATGATTTCGAGGAATGCAGGGACGCGATCTCTGACTGCGCTTGCAGCCGGCTGCAGCGGTGAATTTGTCTGGGATTCACCTGACATTGACTTCTCCAAAACGTGCAGTGTTTCACCCTCCCCGGCATTTCAGGCTGCACGCTTTGGGGAGCAAAAGCCCACCTCAGCCACCTGTTCTTGAAATGGAGATGGGAAAACAGACACAAAGACAAAATTGGGGGGATAGTTCTTCAATAATGTGAAAATTCACCTTTTTTTCCTGCATCACCTCTCCACATTCATGTTTTATATTTAATTTGCACTCAGTAGAATTTGAGGATTTTTTTAGATGACTGGCATCTGTGAAAATGAGATTTCTTCACTAAACTTCCTTTGATGAAGCCACGGTAAGTGAGGGACCACTTTAAGGCACCGAGGTGCACAGTTGGCTCTCGAGCAAAGTGGCCAGCATGTGCACTCCTGCAGCGTGACTGGAGAGCTCAGGTGCACAGGTTCAGTGCTGATTATTTGCCTATTAATTAACGCTCCAGGCAACACATTTCGTTTAATTATACCACACAGGACAGCTGCTGCCAGCAGCCAGAGGACGTCACGGCATCGAGCACCCTCAGCACCCGCCCCGGTCCCGTCGCCCTTCGAGCCCACGGACTGGCCGAGATCCGCGCGCGGCCGGGGGCTGGAGCTGGGCAGCGACGGGGAGCACGGGCTGGCACGGCGTGTGCGGGGCCGCGACGCAGAAAGGGGCGATTCCCAGGGCACCCTGCGGACTGACGGGCAGCCCCTTCGGTCGGGCGCTGGGGACGGAGCCGTGCCTGCTCCCGGGGCAGAGGCTGGCGGAGCACTGCACATCCCAAAGGCTGGTGTCAAACAGCTGAGAGCTGACCACGGGCCTTGCTCTGCTCCTGCGGGTCTGAACACACGCCAGCCTCTGCACATCAGAGCTTTACAACTCCACGTGCGCACACAAGGAAATTCTGTCACTAATCCTGAGGAAAAGCGCAGCTCCAATGCAAAAAATGAACAGCTATTAGTGGCCTTGTCTTCCCTCTGCTTTTATCGCAGCATTTCTGTGACCTCACGCCAGGATATTCTTTTTTGGTTGGCTGGTTGTGCGGGTTTTGCCGGCTGGTAAGACTCTGGGATGGCATCCAAATGGTCTCACGCTGAGACCTCTGCTCCGAGGTTTCCAAGGGAACCGAAGCCCAGACCGCATTCCCTGTAAAAGTTGGCAAGTTAGGGGGAGAAAGACCTACACCAGCGAGAGGAGCTGGACCCCTCTGGCTTGCAGCATCATCACAGGCACAACAGGGTCTCCACTGCTGTTTCCACAGCCAGGAAGGGGGAGGAGGGAGCTCGCACATCACCTCCCGTCCCACCAGCCCCTCCTGGGTCTGCACAAGCCCGGTGCAAGCCACGTCCCTGGAAGCTCAGGCTCCATGCTGCAGTGCCGGGGTCCCCGCAGCACCCACCCTGCACCGGTGCCTTAGGGCTCTCTGCCCTCCCTGACACAGCCATGGGCTCCCTGCACTCAGGGCTGGATGTCCAGGGCAGCTCTCTGGAGAAAGGCGACGGTCCTGGGAGGATAAGGCACCTGGAGCATCACCAGCGGAGGCTGACGAGGGAAGGAGGACTTTGCTCTCCACGTGCTTCCTTTGCTGGAGACGTCCTTTTGCCGTAAAATCCCACTGTGCCCCTTTTTCAAAAAGCTGTGGCCAAACTCTTCAAACACAGGGCTTTACAGAAAGGCAAGGTCTGAACTCTGCTGGACCCATCCTTCCCAGTCCAGACATCAGCTGCTTGGTTAATCCCCGACATAGCCGGGACCTCTGGGGCTGTTTCTGCAGGTACCCTACATCCTCGGAGACCGCAGCATTATGCTGCAGAGCCGTGGCCAAGCTACTGCTTTAGTAAGAAAATCTAGGCAAAGCGCAGACAGGTTCCTGGAGGAAAAAGCAGCCCCTGGTGCTGCAGGTCCCTGTCAGCAAAGCCCCTGCACGCAGGGCTGCGGAGCAGCACGCCAGCGGACGTCTCCTTGAGGCACTGCGCTCACGCAAGCAGGATTTAAGCGGTGCCCTGCGTGAGACAGCCGTGGAGAAGCAGCTGCTGCAGCAGTCGCTGTCGCGCAGCGAGCGCTGGGAGGAAAGGGGCAAGCACCCAGGGCTGTAAATCCATCGTGCTGCACAAACGGCAGCGGAGAGCCCCTTGGCCGCTGGACTGACCCAGAACTGCCCTCTTCCTTCACACAAAGGCTGCCATGGATTTTCAGCCTGAATTATTATTTCAAATGAAACAGAATAACAGAACATCATGATTTGTTTCCAGAAGGCAAAATCTCTGGCCAAGAGCACTGTGTATCTCTCTGCTGTGACCTTCCAGAAAAAATCAGCGTTTTCCTCCCCGGAGAAGCAGGCTGGCTGGAGGTCTGCACGCAGCGGCTGACGGCACGCTGCTTCCCCACGCCGCTCCTTGCAAAAGCACTGCTGCAGAATTCCCTGGCTCTGGCCCCGGCCCCACGCCAGCCCGAAGCCTTGCACGCCTTGCACACCACGGCTGGCGCTCTCCGAGCGGGCCGAGGTCCTGACGTGCTCTGCCCCGAAACACCCCCGGGAGGGTTTCCGCGCCGAGGGTGGGCGGTTGGCCCTGAGGGACCGCGGGGCAAGGCGGCTGGAGTCCGTGGAGAAGGACCCCGCAGCAGCCAGGGGCCGGCAGCATCCCCACCGCGCTGAGCCAGCCCTGCGGACGTCGCGGTCCAGGGAGAGGGCAGACACAAGCCACGTCTCCTCCTGGCACCACAGGGCTGCAGGAGCCTGCCGCGCTCGAAGGAGACCCCCCGCAGCAGCGGGGGGTGAAGTCAACTCTTCCCTCCTTGTCTGAAAGCACAAAACGAGGCGCGGGGCTGATGTGTGCAGAGAGCTTCGCGCCGGCGGCTCCGCGCCGGGCCGCAGGCAGTCTCCTGGCACGGTGCAACCGGCATCGCCGAAGTGACAAGGCACCCGAGCTGGTTCTGCAGAGGAACTCAGGTATAATGCTCCGAGGCAGTAACTGATAGCAGCATCTGTTGTGCTCAGCACCTGCAGCTCAGCGAAGGACACTGCAGCAAGGCGTCTCTCCAGAAGACGCTGACGCAGGCTGGAAGGGCTCCATCTCTTGTCTTGCTCTGGACTGGACAGGCTGCCGAGATGCTGACCGGAGCTGGCACCACAGCAGCTTGCGCCAAAGCTTGCCTTGGTACATCAAGTAGTGTGCCAAGAACAATCATTATTTCATGATTAGGAGTCTCATTTGGTTTCAGAAATGCCTCTCCACACCTGCAAAATAAAAGTATCCCTAGAACTGCAGAGATGAATACGATGCGATAAGACATTTGGCTCAACCTGTTGCAAAGCTTATGCCAGTCTTCAGAAAACGAGCTCACTGTGCCATCTCCTCCCGGGCTGTTCTGCACAGCTCTGCATGGCACATCCGCTCTCAAAACCGCCTTCCTCTCCAGTTAGACAGGCTACTTGGCCGATGTCCTCAGCACTAGCCGGGAAAGGGAGTAAATAGCTTTCTGAGCTGTCTTGTTAGTCCAGTGTGCCTCTCTGTGAAGACATTAAAGAAATGCTTAGGATGAAAATACATCTCTGATGTGAATAAGTGTCGTGGTTTAACCCCAGCAACCTAGCTGGCAACTGAGCACCACACAGCCGCTCGCTCACCACCCTCCCACCTCCCCCCAGTGCAACGGGGGAGAGGATCGGAAAAAAAAAGTAAAACTCATGGATTGAGATAAAGAAAGTTTAACAGGACAGCAAAGGAAGAGAATACTAGGAATACTACTACTAATAATAATCATAATAGGATATACAGAACGAGTGATGCACAGTGCAACTGCTCACCACCAAGTGACCGACGCCCAGCCTGACCCCGAGCAGCGATCGCAGCGCCCGGCCAGCTCCCCGGGGTTTGTACACTGAGCATGAGGCCCTGCGGTACGGAGCGTCCCTGCGGCCAGCCTGGGTCAGCCATCCCGGCTACGCGCCCTGCCAGCTTCTTGTGCACCCCCTCCCCGGCAGAGCAGGGGAAGGTGGAAAGACCTTGACTTAGTAGAAGCACTGCTTAGCAACAACTAAAACATCAGTATATTATCAACATTATTCTCATACTAAATCAAAAACACAGCACTGTACCAACTACTAGGAAGAAAATTAACTCCATCCCAGCTGAAAACAAGACAGCAAGAGAGAGAGTCCCTCCCGCTCCCCCAACACACTCCTATGCATTCCACGAGACCCTGGCAGGATCGTGAAGCAGAAGAAGGCAAGACAGCACCAGTGAAAGCTCATCTCTGCTGCACACGTGACATTTGCTTCCTTGGGTTCACCAGGTTTATTCCAGCTGCTCCTGTTTATCAGCAGAGGAGGAGTCTAGTCTTTGTTTCTATTTATTTTAAAGCAGGCTTCCTCCCCACAGTGCTGTAAGACATCACAGGACCATGAGCATGGCTTTAAGTCTCACAGAAAATGACTCAGCAGCACTACAGACCCACAGCTCCTGCCCGTCAGAGCAAGGACGAGGCATGCGATACGGCGCGCCCGGGGCAGTGCCGGGGGCAGTGGTACGGTGTGGTACGGTGTGCTCCAGCGCTGCACGGCCGCGTGGTCACGGCTGTCGGGCAAGCCAGCCACCAGCCCTGCTGAGGGCCGGCACCGACCCACCCCCAGCCGGCTGCCGGGTCTGCACCGGGGATGTTTTTAAAGTCCGGGCTGTCAGGGAAGGGGAGGAGGACGCGCCGTCGCTCAGCAGTGAAGGCCAGGAGGCCAGCGCAGGGAGCAGGGGGGCTCTGCACAGCGCCAAGCACAAGAGCCATGGCATGGCTGTCTGCCCACGGAAGGGCAGCTCCTCACCACAGGTACGGAGGTGGCCGGTCTGTCTCCACGGGCAGACCAGACGGAGCTGGGAAGGAGAGACTGGGTGTGCAGGGAACACTGCGATGCCTGATCTGCTTGTGTCCAGCTACAGCTTGGCTCACTTGGTTCAGGTTCCTCAGTTACAGTCTACTCAGTTTCTTCCTTTATTGACCAGTCCCACTTCCAGGTTAGACTGGTTTTGGCACTCACACTCCTCTTTTCGGCTTCACACATGGTTCTGGGTCTTTGGAGCTGGATTACAACCATTTTTCCCAGTTGTTTTCACCCCTCCCATCACCCTGGAAGGTCCCATGTCCAGCAGTTACTGTCTGTCACTGTCATGGTGGCAGCTGAGCCCTTGCTTACATCTCCATTTCTCCCAACAGCACTGAAGAACAGCCAGGTAACATTCACAGTGCAACCTTAAAGCCCAAAGAGTCCGGATGAATGTGCGTTGGTGGGGAGTGGGGAAGACGTTTCTCAGGACAGAACGGACAGACCTGACCTCTCTCTTCGTTCCCTCGAGAGCGTTTGAACACCTGGTGACGTCCCAGGTGTCACAACAACTGTGCGGTGGTTGGGGAGCACAGGTGAAGAGGTTCACTTCCAAACATAAGGACGTTGACAGCTTGGTGCTGCTGCAGACACATGTGGAGGTCCCCGAGGAAGGTGCCGGTTGTGGCATCAGACACCCACCCGCCTGCAAGCATGCGGCCACCCGAGGGCTGGGGGGCAGAGCAGCCGCTCCCCCACCCCAGCGGTGGGCTGCAGGGCATCTCCTTGTACAACGGCAGCAGCCGGGGCTGCCGGGGCGTCCAGCGGCCGGAGGTCCTGCTGCTGCAGTGGAGGAGCCCACCCGCGTGCGAGCCTCACCTCTGAGCCGGGCCAGCTCCGAGGGAGCCCTGAGTCCCCGGGCACCAGGTCTGGCTGCGAGGGGCTGCGAGCCCCTCTCAGAGACGGGGCCAGGCGCGGCGTCCAAACGGAGCGCTGCGGGAGGGCTGAGCGGGGACCGGACGGAGGGGCACCTCTGCTGCTGGCAGCCCTGGCACCGCGGTGCTGGCCGTGGCGTGGACACCAGCCTGTCCCACGTCGGTGGGGTTGCACAGGGAGAGAGGACGGCACCTGCGCTCTCCGGAGGAGGGGGGTCCTGCCAGACTGCGCGCAGTGAGCCGGGACCAGTCCCCTGAGGCCAACGTGCTCAGAGCAAGAAGGACAGAGGTCCCAGCCCAGTCCACAAATGGCCTGATTATCTGCTGGCACTGCTCCGCTAACAACAGCTAATTAAAAGGATATGGATTATCCATAAACAAAGCAGAATGCCCTCTATGCATAAAAGCAGTGTGAGTAACATCTTCACCACCTCCTGTCCGGCAGCCAGGAGAGCTTACACAGACCTCTCCATGGCCAGGCAGCAGCTCCTGGCCCTCTCCTGCACGTCACACCCCGCTGCAGACCCCTGCCACCATACCAGAGACACCAGCCCTGCCACCACTGGCCGTCCCTCCACACGGCGAGACACCAGAGCCCTGAGCAGAGGGACAGACAGCCACCAGCTGCCCGGGAGCCGGTCTGCCAGGGCCCGGCAGCCGTGTCCCCCTCAGCAGAGCCCAGCAGCCACGTCCCCGGAGCAGGGACACGGATCCCGCTGCCGGCACCACGGGAAGGCAGCTGTGCCTGCTGGCACTGTGCGTCTGCCCGCACAGCAAGGAGCAGTGACCCCGGGGGCTGACGAGAATTTGGGGACATATAAGCAAACAAACAAACAGACCCCAAGAATAAGGATCCATCAGCAGCCACAGTAATGCAGACTGCTGCACAGACACACATCGCAACGTTAAAGCACCGTTAGCTTTGTCATGTTTCTCATCGCCATTAGTGCACAATGGGACACTGTACATCCGTTTAAATGAATTCATAATGAGCCCTGCAGCAAGTCTATCGAACAGGAGATAAATGGGTGATTACTGTGACTCTGCCCTGATGGATGGGGCTGCTCAGGGAGTTAGGTGCTGTTTCCATAACCTTTTATGGAGATACCATAAATCACAGCAGACAGAGTGACCCACTACAAGCTGTAACCACAAGAGAAGACTACTGACTTTAAGGAATAGAACTCAAAGGGCTGAGAACGCCAGATGCCTGCTGGCACAGATCAGAGAAGACTGATACAGTGTGAAGATGTGATGTGAAGACTTGAGCCATCAGGACCCTCCCAAGGAAGGAATGTGAAGATGCCATGAGATAAGGAGGGGAAGCAAAGGACTCAGGACTGGTGCTACAGGGCAGCTGGGGAGGATAATGGACACATTCTGGGAAGGGTGCGTCCTTCAGGCCTTTTCTCCAGGGTTTGAAGGCAGCAAATAAAAATGAAATTAATACTAAGGAAAGAAAGGGAAAGAGCAGGGAGACGCTGTCTACTTTTACACAAAGGTAGAGGAAATTGGGTGAGTGAGAATTTAGCAACAGAAACTGGAACATCAGAAGGTGAAAGGATGGAGAGTGGCCAGAAATGAATGATTAATTCCCGAGAACAGCAACTGAGTCGATGATAGGGTCCGTGAACAGGGCCATTGCCTGACAAGCAGGGGAGGGAGGGCAGGCAGGAAAGAACGTGACAAAGATTGTGCACTTGTGCCAGGAGCTGGGGGGCATCGGGCTCTGGGGACCTGGAATTCTGGAGTGACACGTGAGAGCTGGGACTCCGGGTGGAAGGAACGCAACAGAAAAGTTACGATGGCTAGGACACAGCCTGACCTACTAGGATGAAAAAAGGTGGGATGAGGAGGAGGTGCTGAGGACAAACTACTCCAAATCAAAGTCAGCCATCTGTACTATTTAAAAAAAATATCATTTGTGCTATCTTAAGAAGAGACAGCAGTAGGTTGCAAACCAGGAGTCTATAGGAACTACTGTGTTATTAATATGTGCAATACACATTGTGTAGGACAATAGTTCCAAGAAAAGCACTCTACAATATGTACAGAGGAGTCAGGTAAAGCTGTTATTCAACTATGTACTAAGCAGGACAAAGATAAAATAAAGAAAAACAAGTAAAGAAAAACATTCCGAGTATCCCCTATATACAAAAACCCTTCAATTTCAGACAACAGTGTTTATTGCCATTTCAAAGGCACTAAAAACTTAACCAAAACTGCAATTCAACTGCATTAAGAAGTAAGAAGAAAGCAGAGGAGTTCCCAGAAAGAGCCTGACTGACTCATTTGCACTTTGATAGCAGCTGGAGAGCTCCCACCCAGCGCTGGCAGCACTGCACGCTGTGGGACGATGCCCAGGGAAGCAGGAGCCGCAGCACAGCCACGGCAGCAGGGCCGTGCTTCGGGGAACTGCGCCAGGGAGGAAGGGGACTCCACCAGGCATAAGGTCACACCACAGAATCATAGAAGGGTCTGGGTTGGAAGGGACCTTCACAGGTCGTGTAGTCCACACACACCCCAGCCCAGCCCCCTGCAGTGAGCAGGGACATCTTCACCTGGATCAGGGTGCTCAGAGCCCCATCAACCTGGCCTGG
>Ga0065711_1039847_pt1 | contig 17451 bp, 14 predicted proteins | sample Hoacrofraction12_FD_59098 | JGI IMG/M metagenome (GOLD analysis project Ga0065711, IMG submission 59098) | Hoatzin crop microbial communities from Cojedes, Venezuela - Epithelial fraction 12 v2 (version 2) | ecosystem: Host-associated > Birds > Digestive system > Esophagus > Crop | place... | reverse complement strand
ATGTATTCCTCCCTTTGGGAAGAAGATAGAAGAATATGCACTGCTGGCGTGGTTGATATTAACTCATTTAGCCACCTAAAAGTTAGATGTTTCATCTAAGTTCATCCATCTCTCTAAAACCAATGAGGAAACATTCCTAGGGGAGGAGTTGCCCTGTGTTAAAATAGATACTGAATATAAACAGAGTGAATTATGCCCTGCTCATCAAGCCTCACTGGCTACTGAAAGGGTCTTAGGAAATCAGCTTAGGCTCAATACTGTGCTTTTAGGTAGCCGTGTTTAGGAGACATGAATCCTTGTTAAGGCAATGTGACAATCTAACAAGCACTGTACAAGGACCTCAGTGAGACACAATGGGATTGCTGCCATATTCAGATATTTAAGGTCTAGTAGAAGCTGGGAGTCTGACTTTAGATTTACAATGGAAGTAGTCCCAGCTATAAACATCTAACTGGTCAGCTGGCACACAGGTTCAAAAAGTGAGTGAATGGGAATATTGACCATGTGAGTCTTCGTCGTGTATTATAGAGGCCGATGTGTTATTTACCCTTGATAAGGCACCTCAGATCAGTATAGTCTTACTGAGGGTAATTTGGAAAAAATATTAACCATACATGAATGTAACACAAAAATTACTAATATATAATGGAAGGGGAAAATAAAGTCTGTTTTGATCAATTTTTCAAAGGAACATCTTTTTATTTCACTGGCAGAAGAAGCTGGCTGTTGGAGATTACTTCTGGTTTTATTCAGCCCTGCTTAAAAGATCAATGGCATAGGATGATGATGCATTTGCACGTCTGTGCATGGTTTACTGAGTTTTCTGGCTGTCTCTAGATCCTCAAATTAGATGCAGCTGTAGCAGCAAACACAAGGAGAATATTGCTAGCTGATCCACTTGCAGGTTATTAAAAATATAGTGGAAATTCAGAAGAGATGTCACAAGAGTGCTAGTGACTGTTAAAAGGTAGTGATACATTTTCCAGACCAATTCACTGTTTAAATTCTATTTTACCTGAGATGATAGAATAATGTAAATGTTTAATGGACTGAGAGGTGAACAGTACAAAGAGAGGATAAGATACTTAAAAGGGAGCCTAGGGCAGCCTTTATAAAGCAGATGTATCTGTGGCAATAACAGTTCGGCATAGGATTTGCATAGGAGATGCCAAGGATGAATGTACTCACAAGGAATTTCCACTGGAAGTATGTGATGAGGAAACCAATATTCACTCTTCGGATAGTAAAAGTTTGAGCTAAATGCTATTAAGAGGTAAGACATCAGTCATCTTAGTGTTTATAAAGAGTGATGGTTAGTAGGTATGGTTTAAATTCCAGCCAAGCTGTAAAATGATGCCATTTGCAAATTCAGCTCCAAATTCAGATATTACAAAAAGAAAAAAAAAAAGGTTTGAGAAATCAAAGGGCAATAGGATTATTTCTGTATGAATTAGAATTTCTTATATGAAAGGTATAAGTGAGCATACTTCCCCATAAAATGTCTGCAGTCTATGTCCTGGAATGGTAAACCTGAAAATGAAACCAAATATAATTTTTTTGGATAATCATACGTTCGGTATCTTGAATTCAAAGTGCTATAGAAGCACTTTTTGTTTTTAATATTCTCAACAAAAGATGGGAAATTTTCTGGTAAGCTACAGAGAAATCTGGTACCAATGAATGTAGGCAATTGCCATTTCTCATGAGTACAGGTCACCAAACCCCATAATGTCCGAGTAACTTCCTGTTTTTTCTCAAGGGCCACCGGATTTCCTCTCTGATCTCCTGTTACTACATGGAAAATGAGTGCAAATCCACATTTTAATTTTCAATAAATTCTTAAATATTGTGTTTCAATTGATTTTGTATTATAATTGTAATGTTAATACAGTTTCACATTCATAAAGGTATGTGTTTGTCTGTCAGTTCGCACAGTTGTCAATTATCTCCTCTTGCCTAGCCTTTCTGTGATTTTTCTCTGTGACTCTGTGAAATGAAGACCTGCCTGCCAGTCTTCTCTTTGGTCTCTGTTTCAGAGCTGTCTCAGTGAGAAGTGCAGAGGGATAGCAAAAAATGATTGAGAACATAAATGCCTTTGCACCAAGCAAAATATATCACAAAATCTCCCGTCTTTCCTATCACTTCTCCCCATCAGCTGATTTCCAAGAGATTCAGCGAACTCTGCTGCTATCCCTTTCTTGCTGGACTGGTCAAGTCCCAGAAAGATCTGAACCTTTGGATCAGCAGAAGGATGTTATTTTCACTTCTGTATGATCCATGTGTATGCAGTTCTCAGTACAGGTAGCTTTTGCCCTGCACTTTCACAAAAAGCCTTGTAAACCATCTCAGTATGAGGTGCATTAGTTTTTCAGTTAAACTGATGTGAAAGGTCTCTTGCTAGTTGAGGCAATAGACCAGTAAGGAAAGCTAAGGAAGTGCCACAATAAATTTCCAGCAATATTGGCAAATCCACTGGAATGACTGATATCAGCGACAGTGATTTAGGGGTTTGAGTGTACTTATTCCACTCTTCCCAGAGCCATGCTACGAGTAGAACCACACACAAACCCGCATACTTTCACTTTGTGTTCCAAGTAATTCAGAAATACACAACAAAGATACTCATGTAGCCACAGTTTCTCTGCTGACTCCATGCTCTGATTTTGGCTGCGGTAGAGTTGATTTTCCTCGTAGTAGCTGGTGTGGGGCTAAGTTTTGTGTTTGTGCTGAGAACAGTGTTGATAATACAGGGAGGTTCCTGTTATTGTTGAGCAGTGCTTACACAGCATCAAGGTCTTTTCTGCTTCTCACATCTCCCCACCAGCGTGTAGCCTGGGGGTGCACAAGAAGCTGGGAAGGGACACAGCCGGGACAGCTGACCCAACTGACCAAAGGGACTTTCCAGACCATATGACATCACACTCAATATATAAATCTGTGGGAAGAAGAAGGAAAGGGGGACGTTGGGAGTGATGGCATTTGTCTTCCCAAGTAACCGTTACGCGTGATGGAGCCCTGCTTTCCTGGAGATGGCTGAACACCTGCCTGCTGATGGGAAGTGGTGAGTGAAATCCTTGTTTTGCTTTGCTTGCACACACGGCTTTTGCTTTGCCTGTTAAACCGGGTTTATCTCAACCCCTGACATCTCACTTTTACGGTTCTGATTCTCTTCCCCATCCCACCAGCAGGGGAATGAGAGAGTGGCTGTGTGGGGCTTAGTTGCCAGCTGGGGTTAAATCACAGCACTGGATATTTTTTCTCCTTTGCTTGTGTTTCTTTATTTTGTTTACTTTCTTGCCCATTTCTAGATAAATGAAAGTGTGTTCCTACATGCTTTGCTTTCACCACACTGACCTGATTAGGTCACTTCTAGAAAGAAACACAGGCTTTAATAATTATCAAGCTTAGTGTTCCTCATTTCAGACATCTATAGCATAGAGAAGTATGTTTGAGCTAGCTTTTAGGATTCCTTCTACAGTCAGCAGAGAAAGTGGACATTTGTTGGGTGCAATTCATCATGTTTCAACAGAGATATCTATTATGTCAATGAATACATGGCAGAATGTCTTTCCCCATTTGAGCTGACCTACATGAAACTGTCTCACAACCACAGTTTAGATGTCTCATTTTACATCATGGGTGGATCCCATAACTCACATTCCACAGCTCAGAAAAAAAGAAGGAAAACACAGCGCAGAGTGGAAATGGGAATCAGAAGCTTTGTAAGAAATTGTAATGATTTAGGTATCGTGGAACATCACATGAAAGAAAGGTCAGCTGAAAATGTAGAATTTTAGTCAAGTTACAACTTTCTCAACACAGTCTTGCAGAAAAAAGCAGTTTTCAGCAGATAGATTATAAGCTGTTTTGGTGAGATAAGTGAGCAGTGAATCTAATTCCCTTTAGATACAGAAATGCTTACTTGTGGTTCTTGTCTGGACAAAAGAAAAATTCTGAATTTTTTTCAATCTTGTCCTTCATTTCATTAGCTTTCCTTTTAATTATTGAAAAATGAAAGTGGAGACTTGCAAAGTGCTTCATTTTGACACCCGTGATATGCTTCTCATGTTACACTTCTGCATGATGATTTTTAGCTTTCCGATATGGGTCAAAACTGTATGGCAAAATAATCCCAAATTCACTAATTATGTAAGCTATGTTGAAACTGCATTTTTATTAAAACCTTTCTCATCCCAGCTGTGATTCTAAGAGGTTGGGTCAGCTTAGAACACATTTAGAATGAAATTTACTTATGACAGATATCTAAAGAAACTTTGTCGTATTAGATTATACCCTTTCTTAAACAAAATTCATAAAGATTCATAAAAAACAATGTGCATATAACTCAATGTGTCATTTTTTCTATGTTATAAAAATACAATATTCTCCAGAAGAGTCAGCTCCCTTTGAACTCTATGGCATTAGCCCTAGCGACTTGAAAGAAGAATTCAACATTTCTAGGATATCCTGTATTAAGTTTCTGGCATAGTCCTAGTCCCTTTTTCAAAAAACTAAACATATGCCTTTGAAAATCTTAAATAGGTGTGATAAAAATCAGAGATAGTACAAGTTCCATGCTACCTCAGCAGCGCCAATATAACTTTTCAGCTCATAAATTTTCCCTGGCCAATCACTTTTTTCCAGAGGTCACTGGTGACGCCATTTAAACTGTAACACAAGGAATAAACTTCCATTTTTCCACCACCCATAAGAAGAAATAGTTGGAAAAAATCCCACTAGAAACATTCAAGACAAGTTTTCAGACTTTTCCACAGTTTTATTCCTAACTGTTCTTATGGCCTTAAAGCAAAGCAAACATGGCTTTTTTTATATGTCGTTTTTCTTGCTCTTGTTTGTTTAGACTAGAGAGTTGAACATGGTGTGGCTTGTAGCATATGCCTCAACATTTTTTTTCCCAGTATGTTGTTTGACATGCTCTCTGGATACTCCTGAATAACAAATTCCTGTCTCTAAGCTAATCTGATAATAGTTATATGGATAGGTCTGCAATATTTTTTGTTTGTTTGTTTGAAATAGTTGTATTGGTATTAGTTCCTGAGGTTTTGGAAGACTTTTCAAAAAATTAACTTACATGCTCCTGAGAAGTGTCACTGAAATTCAAGTTTGGATCTTGAGCAAAGTATTGTGGAGGGGTATGCAAGACTCTGAAAAGCAAGCAGAAAATACTTTTCATATACGAGAGTGTTTTGTATTTTGTAACAAAAGATTAATTTGACAGTGTCATTAATACAGCTAATATCTTTGCATCTGAAGAAAAACTGAATTAATAGTGTAATTAAATTCTGTTACTACAAAGATATTTGCCAAAATAACTAAATGACCTAAGAAAGCCTTGTGTGCTTGAAAGTTTGCGTGATTTTCCAGCTTCAGTATCTTTCCATTAAATGGTATTGCCTTTACCTGTAAGGCTTGTCTTGTCTCTGTCCGTAGTCTGTTCTGAGGTCAATGCTACCACTGATTTTACACTAGGTCAGAAGGAGTATTTTTAAAAGTGAAATTAGTGCTCAATAAATGTGCCAGCTTTCCAGCTGAAATCCATTATCTAGAAAATATTGAGGAAGACCAACAGCTAAAACAACAAATCTCACGATATTTCTCTCCCAGTACACCTTTAACTCTTCTAGGAGGCAACCAGAGAGAAGAAATGAAGCTTATTTTTCCGTATCTGTTCTTCGACATAAAATACGGCATTGCTGTGTTTGGCTAATAGTAACAAAGGTAGGATGCTTTCCTTGTGACATGGACTCCTCTCATATAAGAACGAACTAAGACTAAAAGATCCACATCCTATAGGCCAGTGATTGGTTATTGCTTAGACTCTGACAGAAGACCTGAAAATAAAGACGCTTCCACGATGAGAGTAAAAAACTGCCATTGGTACATAGACAAGCTGTATTCTTGTTAGGTCTGTGTTAGTACAAATGAAGACAGAACTTATCTATGCTTCTTTTGAAAACATACATTGTTGCCAACTAGTGCTTTATTTTCCATTTAACGATATAACCAGTAAAAAGGAAAAAAACTCTATAGGAATACAGCTTAGAATTTCAAAGAGCCGTTAGCATGTAAGGATACTAAGCATGTATCTGTCTGCTGTTGCAGAGGTGTTAGACATACATTACTTCTTTGTATGTCATGTAAATTTAAACTCCCAAAGCTCTTAAAGAGTCTCAAAAAACTCAGCCTGGGTGAAGAACACATCCAAACACAATATACACTGAAGTGATTGCATGTCAGGTAGCACGCTAGGAGATAATTTTAATCAGAAAAGGAATAACTACTGTAACATCCATTTGCTCCACTTTTACTGCCTGCTTTATGGTTTGTAGTCTAGAACACATCAGACTTTGCATTTGTCAGTTTACAAAAAGATGCTCAAGGTCACATAGAGTTCATTAATTCCTCATAACGCTGAAAAAGGACAGTTCGCAGCTAGTTGTGCAACACTTTTTGCTCCTCATATCTGCTAGTCTATCTCCGTACCCATTTTACTGGACTATGTGTCGTGATGCAGTTAGGTGAGAGGAATTCCTGCAGTGCTAGCAATAGCATGACTTTTCTGCTTTCTCTGTTCTGCAAGACTGGGAAGTACAATGTTGTCACCATCTGCCCTGATTATTTAAGAATTTGTTCCATTCTAACAACCTAAGTCTAGGGTAGATGTGGCTTGGCTTACATGAGTGGTAAAAACACCCAAGCATAAGTTCTGGACTGTAAAAAAGCTTCTGACTGTATGAAGATTAGTACATAACGATCAGTGTTGTTTGCTGACCACCAAGTACATTGTCAGTCACAATTGACCATATCAATTTTTTATCATGCAGGAGAGGAATGCGCATCCTCAAACAAGGTTCTTTGGGCAGCCCCTATCAAAGAATAAGTGTCATTCTCTACTGATCAGTAGTTTTTATAATCATGTCTAGAGGTGCAAGCTCAAAGAAGATTGAAACACTTTTTTGTTCATTTTTGAATGCAATATACAAGGCAATGGAAAGCAGGTCCAAATCAGGTTTTATTTTTTCAAGATTTATACTTTGAAGGGAAATGACTGACAAATTCTAAAAAGGCTTTTGGAAAAAGATGGGGTGTTTAAAATTTTATTGTGTGAGAAATGAAGTAATTAAAATAGAATTTATGTGAAAATGGTGATAATAGACTTCTAGTAGAGTGTACATTTGTGAACCACCTTCATTTTTATTATATATTTGTTGTTGGACTCGTTGATCTTAAAGGTATTTTCCCACCTAAAGAATTCTAGGATTCTATATTTTAAGTTATTTCAGTAGCACCCTTTACAGTCAGAACAAAAACTGAAAAATATTCAGGATATTTACCTACGCATAATTAAATCCTGCATGAAACGTTGATTGAAAATATCAAGGGTTTTGCAGACTTATTCTCTTCATGCTGAATAATTTCTTCTCCGTCCATTCCAAATAATGTCTTGAAGTGGATAAATGTCTCTCTCAGGACCTGCCTCTTCTCCTTTAGTTCTACACTGTGCCCTATCTTTCAAAAATTTTTGCTTGATGTTAAACCACCAACTTAAATGCACTATGGCAAATACTAAACACCTCATTTACTTCCATCCCTTTCTTTTCATTATGGTTCTTCATCAGTCTCCTGCCTGCTACCCTCCTTTGAAAGCTGTCAGTGTCTTGATGCCCTACTGAGATACTTTTTTCATTTTCTCCCATTTCTGTTTGTCCCATCAACTCTCAACACTTGTGACATACTCCATTGATAATGTCTTTATATCAAGCTTTTCTTTGCATTTATTTTATGCTATTTCCCACTGAAATCAGTCAAGAATCTTATCCCCCAGATCCACTGACACCAGTGTGCCTGTGGTTAAGGATTCAGTCCTGAGGCTGTACATAAATTCCATCTAATTGCCATTTGAATCAAACCTACCTAAAAAGAGTTAGTCATCTAAACCTGTATATAAATCTGAACTTAAACATTAAGGCAGATTTTATGAATGGGTAGCGTAGTATCTCAGAATCAGTCAGTTATTCTTCCTCCTCTTTACAGTTTCTATTCTCTTTCCTCTACCTCCATTCCTGGTTTTTTGTTATACGGTAGGTTGATATATTGTGGGTTAAGGAGCATGTAAACTGTTTGGCCCAGGAGTAGTCCTTCTTTATCTATAATGAGCTGAAGGTAAATTCAATGCAAAGTTGCACTACAGAGACATTTTTAGCAGGGCATGTAGCCCACCAAACTCATATCTTGCATGAGGTCTCAAAACAGCACAACAACAGTAATCAACAAATTTAGAGGGGAAAACAAATGTATTTGCAATAGTGCCTGTAAATTGTTTAAATCAATATGCTTGGGATCCACTGTCCCAGGGCAGAAGTAATACCTTGTGGCGTATGAGATCTTTGTAAATGCAAATTCCTGAAAACTGTGGGATGATTCTGTTCCTCCCCTATAAACGCTACATTGGCTTACAAAACCCAATACAAACATATTTTGCATCGCCTTTACTCGCTTTCCAGATGTTAAGCATTTGAGGTGCACATGATACAGATTTTCCAGCATCGGTCCTAAACCGGGAAGGGGGGAAATTCACTGGTGTCTCTTGAATAAAAATGATGCTGGTTTCCCAGTACTTACATGGGAGTTGTAGAGTGGGAGAAAAAGTCTTTCTTCTCTTGTCTTCACCCAGTGCAGTGCTCCTGTATGACCGCCAACAAGACTGAATCTTGATTAACATTGTTTACTGAGGTCATTTCTGTAGCTAAAGGAATTGCATTTCCTGACTATACCAGAATAGCAAAGTTCAGACTGGTTACTGGGGGGAAGGAGGAGAAAGGGGTGGAATGAAACTACTAAAAAATTCTCAAATTTCTCTGGGAATTATTTTTCCTTTCTGTCAGGAGGAAAAAAAGGCTTTCCATATAAATGTGCTAGTCTGAGTTACAACTGGATTACATCATACGGTCTGCGTCGTGTGGACTTGGTGAACCTGAAAGATTCTTACCTTTGCTTCATGAAACGTTTCCAAATGACATCTTTCACTCTATCAAAGGCTCTGGGGAAGGAGATCAACAGCAGGTTTGCGAGTTGCTTTAAACGCTCGCCCTCTGGGGCCTTCGCAAAAGACAGTTTTTTGCCAAATATCCCATATGCTGTGGAAAAGAAAGACAACACAGTCTTTCAGATAAGACATAAAACCTCATTCCTGGACAGCCGAGTAAGTCTGCTCCCTTGTCACCAGCCTCCATGAGGTCATTCCTGCAATAATAATAATAGCAGTTAGATTAATGGAAATCAGACTTTTGTCGTTTTTTCAGGAAATATTGCCGCTAGGTTCTGCACGTTGTTACCGAGAACACTGAAAGTCAACCTTTATGTTGCTCAGTGCAGTACGAAGATAAGTTTAGCAAAAGACCCTTGGCCCTTTTCATGGCTCTTTTTATGCAGAAATATAGTCACATGAAACTAATCCATGGCTAAATCCAATGCACTCTAAGAACTGCAATCAAACAAAATAAAAAGGTCTGTCTTCCTCACGCTTAGTCAGCGAAACCTGGAGTTCCTTCTGAATGAAGTTATCGCACAGGTGTAGGAAATTAGGTTAAAATAGCCTTAAAATGTGGTATTTACCTTGATACATATTTAAAGAATGGTTTGTTCCTTCTTGGATGGATTAGAGGTAATCAGATGTATTTTGGCCAGCAGAAGAAAAATGTACAAATAGCAATGCCATCAAGAAAATTGATTCTGATAAGGGCCTGTTTAAAATATTTACCTTGGACTGTGCAAAAGTCAGGAATTTTCTAATCCAGTATAAACACTGAGTTAATACTAATATCTCTGTTCAATTCGAATGCTGAGCTGACAGAAAGATTAGGAAAAAAAAGAGTAGAATTAGAAGTACAGTATCTCCTTTATGTGCTTTTTTTGACGTTCCTTTGATCTTGGAGCTTTTTGAAATTACACCAAAGTTGGGGTTTTCCCTCAGTCTTAGTGGGCTTGTCTTTGATTCATATGGATTGTGTTTAATTTTTATTGCAACAGGTCACTGTTCAAGCATTATATTGAATGGGATATCGCAAATATATAATTTAATAACTGTAACAGCAAGCCCTTTTTGTAATAAGAATCATCCTCTTCACGTCAAGAAGACCAACAGTATCTTCCGTCGGTAAGATGATGCTAATAATTGTGTGACACCTGTTGTAACTATAAATTCTTATTAGAACACTGATTCTCAGTAAGTCAGCTCATAAACCAGGAAATGTAATACACAGGTACTCTCTTACACACTAAGAGAACCACAGAGAGGTCCTAAGCCTATTATAATTGAAAGATTCAGGTCAGAAATTATTCTTAAAAAGTAATACTAACTGCATTTTTATACCATCTACTCAAAGCATTTCTAGTTAAAATTTAGATACTATGATCTTACAATACATATTTGAAAATGTTATTGATCAAACTATACGGTTGGACTTCATGATCTTAGAGGTCTTTTCCAACCTTAATGATTCTATGACACAAGATCTGTTCACTGAATGATAACATGTGCTCTTTACCTGCTGTCTGCCTTCTCAGACTGACCATGGGCTGCTCTCTGTGGCAGGTTCTGCTTGGGAAAGCACTGTCCCAGTGTGCTCTTGCTTTGCAGATGTTGTCCACAAGTTAAGCGTTCTTCCTCTGCTTTTGTACGACACCAGTTTGCCAACGGTCTGCCTTTGGCAGAGAAAAGCTTGGTGTGGCCTCGCACACACCAAGCTTGGTCTGAGAACTGAGCAGAGTCATAAACTGTGTAGCTGTGCCAGCTGAGGGCTGGCCTGGTGCTAAAATGTCCCTGGATTCAGCATCTGTTTCTGCACGGTTCAGTGGTGGGCCATGGAAGGTGGTCCAACTCAGACTGGCACTTCCCAGCAGGTTTTCTACCACTGTCCGCTGGACCATATGGCCATGACACATACTACTTGACTCGGGATTTATTTTGTGCAGAAGGGGTGCAACCACATATTCACTGTGTTAAAAAACAACTGAACAGGAAGAAACAAGGAGCACAGATGAAATATAAGAGCATGGAGAAGCAGCCAGTGCTCTGCAGGGAGATTCTGGAAGTGGCTGGTGACAAAGACACATCCTTTCTCATAATCTTGTTCTTCCAAAAGAAACATTTCTGATTTTGTCTTGGGTCTTTCCTCCCCCTCTTGACCTGCAGACCCTCCTCAAGCCCCATTTCCTTCAATTGGTAACAACAGAGGTAGCAAAGGCTAAGAGATGCATCCCGTCAACAACTCAGATAGCAACCTCAAAATGAAAAATTACAGTTGAAAACCTACAAGTTTCCATTTTCCAAGGCGGAATAAAATTCATCCCTTTGTTCTCCTTTGGCGGACTTCAAGCAGAGCTCTGAAATTCATTGTGTCATGTGCTGCTATGTCTGTGTTGTGTGGGCGTAGCTGCTGTTAGTCATGTATTAGTCTAGACAACACTTCTCTCTAGACGAAGTTTTTATTCTCACAAGCCATTTTAGCCCATCTTTCACAATACTCGCATCAGTGAACAGAGTCCCTAAATTTTTTTTCTCTTGAAACAAGATGAATTTTGTAGTAATTTGATGGTGGACACTAATTTCACTTCCTTTATCCACAGTGAAGTGCATATAAATTTGCTTCTATTATGTTAACCTCTTCTTGTGCAAAGAAACAAATCTTTCGGATTATATAATTTGGAATAATCTGGCAGCAGTCGCATAGTCTGGACAAAATTTTCTGTTATATGGACAAAAATGTTAAACTTCTGAAGCATTTAAGTAATTAGATTCACACATTTTCAGTCTTTCTAGGGCCACTGAAATTCCTTTTGCTGTGGGCTTGTTTTAACAATACCTGGTAAATAACATATATTATGTATTTAATGTATTTATAGTGTGTATATATATATATATATGACAATGAATGAGATTGCTGTAATTTCTGAACTACTTTATTCATCCTCCTACACAATGATCAAACTTCTGAAATCACACTGACATTGAGAAATCAGTGTTACTTTGTGGGACAATAAAGTAAAAATGAAATTCAAAGGAATCTGTGTTTGAGCTTTATTTCATTTGAAGTAGCGAAAGATACCACACGAATGACAGGAATAAGACTGCCCAGTTCTTCCGGAAGAGAGGTGCCTCTGCAGATAAAGAATACATTTCACCATTTTTGAATTTGCTATTCAGACAGCTGAGTTTGGTCCTGCAGTAGAATTTTAAAACAGATGATGGTAGGATCCTGGTGGTAATGATCTTGATACTGTTTCACCAGTTGTTCCCATTGTTCCCATTGGAACCAGTTGTTCCTATTCTAACATAGGAAGCCAGGGAAAGGATAGTTCATTCAGCCTGACCATTACACCTGTAGCCGTCTCGGCCAGTCTGCCAACTGGAAGTGTCACATCCAGTCTGCCATGACAAGTCTTAACAAGCATTTTTCTAGATCTGCTGGAAACTGAACTGAGATTGCTGGTAAAGTTCTGGCCTGCTTAAGCTCAGTAACAAAAAGCTTGTATGCCAGAATTTTATCCCTTTTGATCTAATTTACAACTATCAGTCACATATAACAGTCGCTCAGTTATCCTGGGGCAAGAGGGAGTAGTTGACTGGCAGCTGACGGTCTGCAATAGAATTTTTCTGCTACAGAGGAACAGTTACTGGTTTAAAAGCCAGTTGAAGGTGACAGTTTAGATATTTGTTAAAAGTACAGAAATCCTAGCTTGTGTGAGTTTTACTCAACTCAAATGATCTTTGGCTTACATTTTTTCTGCTGCTCTGGCCTAACTTTTTTTAAGGCATTTGAGCAATATCTATCCAGTTGCTTTTTTAGTCCTATCCAGGACGGTGTTGCAAAGGCTGTCACTTTTGAAGCTGATAAATTACTGGTTCTTCCAGAACAGATCACAGAGTATTTTAGATGCCGGCACTGTATTTATCTACAGGCTCACAATAAGCCAGTTTCTCATCTGAGTTTCAAATCTACCTTCGAGACACCCTGTCCCTCTAACAGCATCGATCTGCAGGCCTTTTCTGTTACTCTCTTGTCCTTCTGCAACTGTGAATGGCAAGGTGACTTCTGGAAGGTGTCCAAGGTAGGAAGAGATCCAAAGAGTTACAGGGATGGAGGGCGCTGACGGACCTGAGCTTAGTGGTACTTGGCATTGTCATAAGTAGGATTGGTCCTGAAGTGTGAAGACAAAGAGGAAAAATAAGCAGAAAAGAACAATGTGTGCAAATTTTATCTTGATGCAAGATCTTCTTACTGAAATAAAATAGACAGGGAAGATTGGCTGGGGAAGATGTGAACTGCCAGATGCCTCGTGGAAAAGCTGCACTCAATTGTGTTGCAGATTCCCTTTGCTGATGTCATTTTAGTGCACTTCAATATATCCAGTCACTGAGATCACAAGCAATGTTTCTCAATGATTATGAGAAAGATGTTTAATGGGATTCTAACTTATACTGTGTGAAAATCAAGAAATTGAGAGGTGGGGCAAGAGCTGGTTTTAATAAGGATCTTCAGCTTTTTTTTGAAGGCTTATGACATTTGTACGGCTTCCTTACTGAGCATCTAAGATGGTCCTGGAGGAGATTCATTTCAGTTTGGTATAACACAGCACTTCCAGCAAGCTGTGCTCCCAGAAAAAGAAGTCGTCCTAACCGCGTTGGACTGAGGAAGCAGTGTCTCCTCGCCATCTCTTGCCCCAATCTCTGCCAGCGGGGCAGAAGTGGGATATTCAAAAACAGCAGCAAAGATGGAGATGTGAGCAGGACTAGAGAGGTCTGTGAGTCTGAGGAAAAGGAGAGAGTATGAAAGGGATCTTCTTCCTAGTCGTGCATTTGATATTTTTGCAAGGTCTTGCATCTAAGTTGAGTGTAATTTGCTGGAAGGACCTCAGATGCCTAGTGGTCCCTAACCACCATCAGGAAAAGGGGCAGGGCAGGCTCTGGGCCGTCTCAGAGCTATGGCTTTGCTGGTGGTCTGGCATGCCTCGCTTTCTTGCGGGTTTTGTGCTGTCTCGTATGGCTGAGTGGTGGCTGTAGAGCACAAGAGAGGGAAATTTTCAGAACATGCAGTGGTTTGGAGAGGGGGCATTAACCCAGCTCTTCTGCTTTTCAGCAGATTTTTATGATGTTCTTAAATGTTTAGTGCTTTCCAGGTGCCCTTTTTTTGTCAAACTGTATTTCTTCAAGGAGGTTAAATATTACTTGGAGAGGGGAAGAGAGGAAGACATAGAGACGATATAGGGACTGGAAAAACTTATTTTTTTCCAGGAATCAGGGCTCAGTGAAAATCACCTCTTTCTATAGCTGTTAGGTCGGGTATATGTGGACTCTGGGTTCAAGCATAGGCCTGAATTGTCCAATTTATCTAAATCTCAGGATCATACTAGAAATCTATTTACCATTACAGGACAAAACCATGTGTCTGTCAGATTTTAGGATCAGGTCAGTCACCTGCAAATTATTGAAAGTTCAGAGCTGCCCATGTTGTACCCTCTGTTAACAAGAGCAGGGTTTCTGTCTGTGAAGAAAAGCACGGCCACAAAGATGATCAGAGGGCTGGAGCACCTCTCCTACGAGGACAGGCTGAGGAAGATGGGGCTGTTCAGCCTGGAGAAGAGAAGGATCCGGGGTGACCTTAGAGCAGCATTCCAGTACCTGAAGGGGCCGACAGGAAGGATGGAGAGGGACTTTTCACAGGGTGTGTAGTGATAGGACAAGGGGGAACGACTCCAAACTAAAAGAGGGCAGATTTAGATTAGATATTAGAAAGAAATTCTTCGCCATGATGGTGGTGAGCCACTGGCCCAGGTTGCCCAGAGAAGCTGTGAATGCCTCCTCCCTGGAAGTGTTGAAGGCCAGGTTGGATGGAGCTCTGAGCAGCCTGGTCTGGTGGAAGATGTCCCTACCCATGGCAGGGGGGTTGGAACCAGATGATCTTTAAGCTCCCTTCCAACCGTTACCATTCTATTCTAACATCTCTGATAGAGCGAGGTGGGTCCCTTGAGCAGCCCTGCCTGAATGGATACAGAAAGATGAGAGCTTGCCTTGGCTGGGTACAAGCCAGCTCTTCTTGCCAGGAAGCTCTGACAGCACCATGCCTATCAACCCCAGCATAATGGAAGGGAAGGGAAAATCCTTAATTTTTTTATGTGCCTTTGAATTTTTAGAAAGCTGAGTCAAGGAAAATGGAATTAGTCTTACTTTTAAGCTTGACAGAAGAGAGAGGCACCTGGTCTGCAAGACAGAATGGGTCACAGAGAAGACAGAAAAAGACATTCTAGTGTTCTGAAGGGGAATAGGATGAACTTAATTCAGGCAAGGAAAAAAAAGTGTACAATTTTAAAAGGATGAAACTGAAAACAAGGAGAGAGTGCATGCAAAGATTTTAAAGTAAGTGGTGTTGAGCATGTGGAATAAATTACCAAAAGCATAAACATATTCAACAGACAAATTGGTTAAGTACTTCAAAATCTTTGTATGTTAAGATGCAAAGAAATGGAGAGGGAAAAAGCAGTGTGATCTCCATTTACTATTTCTCCTCCACAGCTTTATTTAGGTTGTTGTTTTTTTTCTTGGCTGTTCACCTGTTTTGCAGTTGATTTTGTATCCAATGTCCAGCATTAAAGAATTGTATGTAAAATTAAACTAGTTTAGACTTGTGTAACTGCATCCATCTGCTTGGAGTATTGTTTCTAAACAAAATGTGAGGTGAACAAAAACCCCTACATATTGCAGTTAAATTTTTTGCTACTGCTGCAATAGAGCAAAAACAAGAGAAAGCTTGTGCTTTTGCTGTTCTGCTGTCTGCGTTTCATCTGGATTTAATGCCTTAGCGAAGGTGCTGCTGGGAGCTGGTGCGTGTTCGGGGCTGTCCCCCCGCCGAACTGAAAGTGGAGAAGTACTTGGGTTGTGCTGGGTCCAGGTGTGTGCTGAACCGAAGCGCATGCCCGTGCTCACGCTTGGACTGCGTTCTAAATGCATGTGGTGAGTGCTGCTGACCAAAAAGGAACATTTTTTAGTAACTAGGGCTTTAAAATGAGCTATAGACATAGAGCTGAAGAAGGGAGGGGGACAGATTTGCTAGGGTATTTGGGGAGCTTTAGCTTTTCGGTTAACACTGGCTGGCACAGCGTAAACACGTGCCACAGGGGAGATGGTCAGAAAACGCTTTCTTCCCTTACATATCATGGCTGTGCTCGTGTGAGGACAAGACCTTTCTATGCTTTATCTCCTCCCCGAATGGGCAGCAGTTAAACAGGTGAGAGCACTGCCGTAGCATGCTGAGGAATATCGTCTCCTGGTTTCTCCACTGTCTAAAGTTTATGAGTCTCCCCCCTCCTCCATGGTTTTCCCTAGAGGGGAACACTTTAAGGCAGGATTCATCTTCTGGGTCTGTGTTTGTGCAGCGTCCAGCACAATGGCCAATGTCAATGACTGCGGGATGCAGCACTCACAAATAAGAACATCCAGTGTGGGAAACCCTTGGTAAGCCTTACAGACCACAGACCCACAGTAACATCTTACTTTGACTACTAGCCACTATATCCAGTGACTAGTACCACCTTTTGTGACACCTACAGACCCTTCCTAAATCCTAGTAACACCCTAGGAATCTGTAGCATTTCCCTTCTTTATAACTAACTTGATTTTTTTGTTCAAGTATCTTCACGCGTTTAACAAGTTCCTTTTAATTTGTGGCTGTGGATGACTAATTCTATTTCCACTGTTAGCAGAATTTGTATCTCTGTAGTGAATCATGTATCGAAACTCCTACAAGATGACAAACCACTGAAAAAAATCTTTTGACTGGCTCTGCTTACTCCTGAAGTTTCCCTGGTGTATTTTGGAACCGAATGTTGGAATTGAAATGAGGCAGTGACAAGTAATCAATGAGGCAAGAGATGAGAATGAGAAAATAAAGCAGAGTAGAAGAAAAAGGACCATTGGGAGCCTGAAAGGTGAAGACAAAGCAAAGAATGAGAGCGGGCTCTCTTTGGGATTTCTGCGGCAGGGTTAGAACCCGGGATGATAGCATGAACGTGCAAGCTGTGAAGTTGTGTTATGGTCCTACCCAAAGGAAGATGTAAAAGAAGGCAGAGCCAGACTCCTCCCAGAGGTGTGCATTCAAATAACAAGAGACAACAGTCCCAAGTTAAAGTAAGACAAATTCAGAATGGATGTAAGGGAAATATTTTCCTTAGTGAGAGTAATTCAAATGTGAAACAGCTGCCCAAAGAGGCTGTGAAATCTCCAATTTGCCTTGAAGATTTTCAGAACCTATATCAACCTGATCTGACTTCAAAACATTAAATATCTCAAGCATAAAGTCGGTGTGGAGACCTCCAAAGGGTCCTTTAAACCCAAAGCATCTTGTGATTCTCTGGGCAAGTGCAATGAGTTAGTGA
>Ga0065711_1039846_pt1 | contig 17451 bp, 11 predicted proteins | sample Hoacrofraction12_FD_59098 | JGI IMG/M metagenome (GOLD analysis project Ga0065711, IMG submission 59098) | Hoatzin crop microbial communities from Cojedes, Venezuela - Epithelial fraction 12 v2 (version 2) | ecosystem: Host-associated > Birds > Digestive system > Esophagus > Crop | place... | reverse complement strand
GCGGTTTCGGTGGGTTTTTTTCTCGAGCAGCTCTAGCCTTCCTCCGTCATAATAATAATATTACTGCTTTTTATTTTTGCCCTTTTTTTTTTGGCCTTTTTTCCCTTTTTCCCCTTTTTTTGCCATTTTTTGTTGTGGTTTTTTTTTTTCTTTCCTAAATTCCTCCCTTCTCAACATGACCCAGACATGAAATCGCGGCGCTGAGCCATTTCCACCCGAAGCCGAAGTCGGCAGATATCTGCTGGCACGCCGGCCGAGCCGGAGGTGAGGGAGGTGGAGGATGCTTGGAATTCGAGAGCGAAGGCTCGGGGCTTTGCACGGGCTTTGTGTCAGGGCCTGGCTTTGGGGCTCTGATTCGGCGGCCACGTACCCTGCCCAGAGACAGGCGATGTGATTGTGAAACACGGAGATTCCTTCGGGGTTTTCTTCCTCCTGGGAAACGATGCAAGAGAAAAATGCAAGGTGGTGATATCAACAGTACCAAAGATGTACAGCAGAGGATACGCTCTTTAAAAATATCATTTATATTTACATGTACAACTTATAATTTGACGACCAAAGTTATTTCAACATTCGTATAGTATGTGATGTGACTACACCCAAATTCTATCTCGTACTGATTAACACAGCTCACAAAACATGCCTTACTCTGATTTTTCATCATTCAGTACTTCGATCGTGTCCTTTTTTGATTTATATGTGAATGTCTCAATTTTCCTCAATGGCTTCGTTCTGGCCTTCCTATAGGACACTCGTGATACGAGAGACTGGATTGGCTTTTGTGTAGATTTCTGTTAATGGTGTGTTTAAATGGGTTTCATCCAGTCTGTGCTGTGCTCGGAGGTTTTTTCACACTTTGGTACGCAGACACGTAGCATGTGTCAGTATCTCTCCTCCATCGTGCTCTGCTGTGGAGTATTTAGAGCAGGTTTTCAGTGGGAGCTACTTTAACCTTCAGGTAGGCCAGCTGCCTGTTCTCACAGAGCTCTTTTTTGTGCCACAATGCACACTCTGCTCACCATTTCCACCAGGCTGTCGAGGAGGATGTTTCCAAGGGAGTGTTTTTCTTTCTTTGATGGAGCTACTGTGTAAAGGGAGAAGGAAGACTCGGTCGAGCATTGCTGGAGAAAACCCCCTAAAAGACACGAGCAAGGAGTTTCTGCAGTTCTTCATTTTATTAAGATAACATCAGTGTAGAGGGGAAGTTGAATATCAGTGGATTTGAGGCATTTTCCTGGCAGTATCCATAGCCGATTATTTCTGAGCAGAGGAGGGGGATATCGGTAGAGAGAGGCATGATCATGGTTCAGATGTTAATCTCTGCAATGTGGCAGCACTAGGCATGAAATTGTATTTGTGCAGGAGACGTCGAACTCTGCTCGCTGGCAAAGCTGACACCAAAGAAACCATCTCTGAAAAAATTTCTGAAGGCCTGTGGGATCATGCTGTAATTAACATTGAGGTGTTCTCATTCCTAATTATTGTATGTGTATAAATAGCAAGAAGATACTAAAACATTGTACGTACCATTGCAGGCTCCATTTTGTTAAGCAGTGCTCTTTGTGCTTGGTCTTGTGCCTTATCTTTTTTTTCCAGCTCTAACTCACCAAGTAAATACCGTTGTTCACAGAAATATCTGTGCTTTAGTATTTCAAGTAGTGTCTTTGGTTTCCAGGGAGTAATCGGGGCACTAGGATAAGATCCGCGTTCACTTGTTGCCTGAATGTATGGGTACGCTTAGCAGGTATTTTTCAGACATTGGTTCTATGATACCTAGATTTTAGACTTTTTTTTTTTTTTTTAGCTGAAAAGATGTGATTTAAGCAAAATACGTGGTTGTTTAACCCCCACCTCCTACGAGAGTGGGGTACAGGCACAATGTCAAAACCTCCGGAAACTGTAGGTAGACATTAAAATACAACTAACTTGGTTTTCAAGAGCTGTGGGAAAATATCCATATCGGCCATTGAAAGCGAGCATTGGGAGCACTCAACAACTTTGATAACAAGGTCATTTTTACACATAGGGCTTTCCACAGGCAGGGTGCTTTATGAGCAGCCACTAATTAATCTTCACATCATCCCTTTGCAAATCCTCTGGCATGACGAGTTTTACTGCATTCTGTATAGCATGAATAAAATTGAACAGGAGAATAACATCACTTTGTTTTGCATTTGAAAGCAAAAGTTGTAATGACAGCTAAACCCAGATCTGGCAAATTATGTCTCTGAGTACAATGGAAAAGTTATTTGTTGATTCTAGGTACTTTCTATCCTTTTTATTGTCACTTGAGACACATATTTAAGTTAAAATCTCCCCACAAGCTCTTGCTTGTCAATGCCTGGGCTGCGGTATAGGATTTAGCATTAGCTGGTGTATGGATTATTCATCTGCAGTTTTTTTCGACAGGTAGACACTGTATGTGCCCACACAGAAGTCTGAACAATGAGACCCTAGCTACAGGTTTTTTGTGAGAGGTGACTGGTTCCGTTGTTTAATTAGACAGTTACATGTTTGTTGCTGACAGGATAGCTTTTTACAATAGAAGCACTATGCAGGAATGCAATGGAGCAAGTGCTAGGCCATCTTACTTTAGCAAAATTTAGGGAGGGAAAAAATAATATTTTCTACAAAGTGCTTTTTCTGACAGTATCACAAGCAACTGTTTCAATTAAAGGAAGTCTGTGTTCATCAAATAATAATAATACTTGTATTCTCAATTGGTATATATGCACTCCGTTAACAAGTGGAAAGGTATTAGCTGGTGAAGAGTCCCGTGACTGTAGGTGTTGGGACTTTATCTGATTCACGTGTTTTTTCCATTGTTTGCTTCATGTTTTTAATTTCTTAAAGAATGTGTTAAACATAGTACAATTTCACATCTTGTCCAGGCTTTCATTCTGATTAAGGTTTTTTTGGTGAAAGCAAATACAGATCTGTTTTTTTTTTGTTTTTTTTTTTTTTTTTTAATGTAAATGCTAAAGTTTTGATAATTTGATACTTACAAACTTCATTTACCAGACAACAGCTTGCCTGGGGATGAATCTGACTTTCTCCCCCATGGGAGGAATAATGTTTGTTTTATAAACACCTACCAAACTCAAATGTAGCGCCCTTACTAATTTTTTTTCCAATGAGATCTGTCCTTGCACAGCTTGAAGGGCAGCGATAGTAAAAACAAAGACAGAAATCAAATCCAATTTAATATTCCTTGTGTGGGGTTTTTTTTTTGTGTGTGTGTGTGAGGAATAAACCTGTGGCTTTCTTTAGCAGAAATGTTAAAATTTCATTTTCAGTAGTTTAAAGGTAGACGTTATAACTGAACTTCCATGCCTTTAATATCCTTCTGCCTTGTCCTTTTCATGTCTCTGCCCTGTTTTTCCCTTTCATTCTTTTTCTTGCACCAGTTGGGGGTAGATGGTTAGGACAGTGAGTTTTTTAAGTACTGGCTTGCAAGAAAGACTAGTGATACATATGTATGTGCAGCAGACAAGGAAAGAATAAATAAGCGATTCATTTTCGCTGGCTAGGGATGACCTCTCTAATTCCCATCTGGGAAGATAAGACATAATTGAAACCATGAAGTTACTCATTAATATCCCTCAAGGAGCTGGAAACTTTGGCTTTTCATGCCCTTTTCACATTTCTTGGTTTTGCCTTGGCAGGTAAGTTGAGTATAATGTAATGTTATATTCAAAGCTGGTGACAATCCTGAAAAGATTTGAGTGTCTTTTAAACTTTTTTCTGTACAAAAGTGGTGTATGAGGACAATAGTTTATTGACAAGCTAGCTCATCAGAAATACGTTTGAAACAAGAATGCAAGTGGATTAGAGAACTGCATTTATATTTTCTTCTAGAGACAATAACATACCCAATTAATATTAAATGAGGCAGGGCAGGGTGATCTGTTTCAAATAGGAGAAGTGGAGTAGAAAATTGTCTTATAATTGTTTTTTAAAATTCAACAATTCTGCTACTGCATGTGTTTCAGTATGCTATTACATGTCTTTCCTTCCTTCTTTTGGTAAAGATAAAGCAAAAATTCCTATCAAGCGAGACTCATTGTTTACTTTAGCACAGGTTCCCATTAGTTAGAAAAACACTTTTTAAAATTAAATTTCCCTTGAAAAACAATTAGCTCAAGTGGGAAGTATTATGAAGAGCTCAGAAGTTTCAAAATAATCTTGTAAGAAGAATTTTTTTTAAAGCTTTCCTGGAAAAGGAATATTGTAGCATTATCCAGATTCCAAATAGAAAGATTATGGATTTGTTATAATAATAATAAAAAGTAAAGTAAGCAGTCTGTTCGATAAACCAAGTCCTGTCCTTAAGTCCTGTGCTGTTGATGAGGCTCTATGAATGTGACTTGAAACTGGTTTGATGGGCCTACCATCATTATGTGTACAAATAAGGATGAACACATAAATTACGAAGCAATTTAAGATTCTTTTTATTAATCTGTTATGACAATGGAATGCTAGATTACTATTTTGAAATGGTATTTCTCATTGTTTACTGTTGCAAATTATTGTTTTCATTTGACAAGAAGTGGTACCTAGGGGTTTTGGGTGTACAAGTTTTTGCCTATTCTGGGTTACTCTGTTGATATCTGTCGGGTATTTTCTTCAGGCACCTCAGAGAGAGTGTAATTTGCATAAAACCTATGATAACGTAGAATTCTGTGCAAATTGAGAACAAATTGCTCCATGTTATCTATGCTGTTGAGACTCAGTTTCAGAAGGGAAGGCAGGCGTGCGTCTGCATTAACAAAACCCAAATTTTTCTGAAGACTCGGTCATTTAGTGGAATATTACTCTGTTGTGACAAACTTATATTTTATTGTTTTATTAGTTTGTAGCTTGGCGTAAGAAAATCTAACATGATGTTTCTTTAAAGTTGCTTAATGCCTATCAAACATACCTTTGAATATATGGTTCCTACAGTAGTTAAAAAGCATATTTGTGAGTCAGTAGTGTTAAGGTATGTGTTTATATGTCACAGAGCTTATATAAAATATGAAAACAGAAGCTATATTCATTGATCGTGTGAGAGCTCTTAAGGCTATTAGTGTTAACACTCAGCCAGTAAATTTTACATGTTTAGGAACATAAATAAAAAAGGATACTGGGAAATAGTTCTGCCTCATTTTTCGTTTTGGCTGGGAAGTAAAGATGTGGTGCTAGCCGCTGTGTGGTGGTAATTGTGCCCCGGAGGAAGCTTGGGTATTGCTTCTGGTCCTCAGTGGGGACCTGATCCTGCATCAGAGCGGGGACTGGAGGAGCTCAGCATCCCTCATGGGGCTGGGCCTTTGTGGAGCTGTGAGATCATCTTTATTTTTTTTTGTAGTGGAACATCGTGACTAGTGGTAGGAAGAGTCTGCTAGATCATCAAAGTCACGGTGTAGTCCATTTAGGAAAGGATGCACTGCCCAGAGAAGTTGTGGATGCCCCATCACTGGCAGTGTTCAAGGCCAGGTTGGACGGGACTTTGAGCACCATTACCTAGTGAAAGATGTCTCTGCCTATGGCAGGGGGATTGGACTAGATGATTCCTAAAGATCCCTTCCGACCCAAACCATTTTACAATGCTATGATTCTGTGAAACACAAAAAGGATGTTTATTTTTTCAGAGGTGAAAGGCTAGGTTGAGAGTTCCATCTGCATCGACGTTCCAGTTTGCAGTCTTAGGTTTGCATTGTGAGCAAGAGTGGGAGAACAGGGGCTGAAGCCTTGGTCCCACCAAAATCGTTGACAGAACTGTGTACACTGAGGGACGTTTCTGGAGGAAAAAGGTGGTAGGTTTAGTACACAGAGAGCATTGATTTTTTGGGACTGTTTAATTTATTGCATATAATTTGTTCATACTTTTGAAGTTCCTAAATAGTAGAGGAGTTTTAACATGATACAAAAAAATGGCTTCTCTTTCTTCCTCATATGTTAGTAGCTGTGGCTGGACCGACAGGGTTTTACTCGTCTCCCCACACAGGATTTATGAAAGAGGAGACCTACCTCAAATAGTTCAAGCCTTTTGGAGTCTTTAGAAGTAATTAGATTGTGGGTTGCACCGGTAGATTGTGGCTTGTTTATTAGTGTTTTGAGCAGTGCTAGTTGCATCAGTTTTGTTCTGAGTCTGTGTGTGTTTATAGATATGTAGTACTTAATTCCACAAACAATCGTGTGTTTGAAGATGATTGATACTTCAGCGTGAATAATCCATATAGAGTGCTTGTGCATGTATGTACACTCACCAAAATAACTTTTTTGCACAGTCTGATGATGTAGTGTCATTGGCAGTAACGCTGTTTTAGGTAGTCCTGGCCTGTGCCGTTCATTTCTGCATCTGTGCCGCACCGCATCAGTCTGTCTTTCGTGTGTGCCTGACATTTTGCAGGGTCAAGTTGAGAAAATCTGTGTGAAGTGGCTGGGGAACACTTTCTCTGTTTGAACCTTTGGCAGATTTGTTGTCTTTTGACTGGATCAGGGAACTGATCTTTTTCAGCCTATAGCCCGCCAGACTGTTGAGGAAGAAGAGAGAGGGAAACATGGTAGGCTGGAATTGCTGCCAAAAACAATGTATTATTAAATCATTGCGTAAAATTTTCCTGTTTTGCACAATATTTAAGAATGCGGGGGCAATACCAGGAAAGGGAAAAGACAATTGAAAAGCATACATTGTAACTGAACACGTCAATGGTGAGTGGAGTTTTAGCTCTTGTGGTTGTGGAGGAAAACATGAAGAAGTCAGAACCAGATGCTAAATTAAAAGGCTTTCACTTCATGGGCTTAAAAATTAGGAGAATTTAACAATACTCTCTAGGTTTTTTTGGGGGGTGTGGTGTCTTGTTTAAGGGTTTGTGGACATTTGGTGTGACCAGTACTGGCATTTCCAGTACTTACAGTGATTTCTTGACTTTGCCTCTTGGACTGTCCCATGACTGATGGGACAGGGCCAACAGAGTGGGAAATACAAAAGTTAACAGGTCACAGACTGCAGCGTCCAGGGCATGAGTTTATAGTGAAGGCTATTTCCTTCTACTTTGATCTGAGTTTTCAATATGGTTTAAAATAATTTAAAGTCTTTTTTTCCTTTTTTTGAGAAACTTAAGAAAAAAGGCATCTGTTTTTGCTGGATTTGAGCGTGTCTGCTAGATGTGCCTGTTACTAATTGAGCTCAAGAAACTCGTCAAGTTGCAATGACTAAAATCTGAACTGGAAGTACACTTGGTCACGTACATTCTTCGTCTCGCTCTGTTGAAATCAGTAGGGTAATTTGAGGAGGGGGATTACCATTCATTGCCTGTAACGTGAATGGCAGGATGTGCTGTTCAGAAGGCCAGAAAGGTTCAGCGAAAGATCACCATGCAGCTTTCAGGTTGGCTGCGGGTTGGGGGAGATGGCTCACTCTACTGTTACGCTTGTACAGCTCTCTGGAACATAGAGCCCCGCTTTTCTTCTTTGGTTGGAAGATCTCGAGGTGTTGAGCAGCCTGCGCTAGGAGGAGTGGCTCTTTTATGAGCAAGAGGCTTGCTGGAAGTTTCTTTGTTAGACAGAACCAATATAGAAGCTGTTGCTATTTCACCCATTTTATGCCAACATTTAGACAGTACTGTGCTGGTGGAAAGTTAGTGTGTGGCATTATTTTTCTTCTGTGGGGAAAACTGGGGCTGAGGACAGAGAAGATAACAAGGACTGCTCACCACAGTCTGAAAGCCCCAGCAAGGACAGCAGTGGACGTCTTCAAGACATAGTAGACCATGGGACCAAGTGCTTCCTCTGCACCTTCATATCCTGCAAAGCTTGGGAAAACTCATGCGATTTGCTGCAGTGTATTAATGTTTAATTCTTTGGTAGAGTCGTGGTGGATCAGCAAATGTAATTACCAACAGGGTAGGTTTTTTCAGTGTGTTTTTTTTTTTTTCAAACTCGCATCCCTGTAGATGAAGAGTCCAGGTACCATGGGAGAAGAGCGATCTGATGTCTGTGATGCAGGGAAATGCGATCTGGCTTGCTGGGTGGCCCGGGTCAGGCTGCACTGGGGTGCACGCACTTCTTGTTCAGGATTCCCAGAAAGGTCCTGCTAGCCACTGCTGCTGCTCTGCAGGGCATACGCTGGCTCCCTCCTGCCTCTCTTCCATGGACAACAGAGGTTTGTTAAGGAAAAAAATGCTGCTCACTGCAAATCTTTTTTCCCCCATGTGGTCTTGACATTTGCTGAGATACTGCTGTGGTACGTGGTCTTGGCTGAAGCTTGCATGAGGGTGAATCCTCGACAGGGGCAGCTGCCCCCGGTTTCTCGGAGGCATGGGAATACAATGCTGCTGCTTCTGTCGTTGACTTGCTTGATATTCACACCTGTAGCCATTTTCACTTTGGAGGCAGTGGCAGAGTGTGAGGTTTAAAATGGGACAAGCCTTTTATGGGCCCTGGAAGTGTCTCTCTCGCTTGTCTGCTCAGAATTACTACTTGTTTCAGGGGTAAGAGCTCTTGCACTTTTCAAAGTATGCTGCAGTTTCCTTAAAGTTCTTGTTCCTGTGACTGACAGATTGCATGATTTTCTCATTGGATGAAAAATTTAAAAGGAAAAATTGCTTTCACTCTCATTGAGGAGAAGAGTAATAACCAGGGCTTCAAAAAAGATGAATAGAAAATGAATATCCAGTGCTTCTCAAACTCCAGATTTCTAATTTAATGATATTAAGAATGAGGATGTCGAATTCTTGGAACTGTCGTTAAAGGGCTTTTGCTTCTTGGATTTCCAGTGCTTAAAGAAATGCTGAATAAAATCAAATCTTTTTTGCCTTTTGAAAAAGTTAAATCTTAAAGCACACAGAAATGGATTTAGGTTTTGTAAGATTTTGTTTACAAAGGTTCCACATGTGGTAGAATAAATGTTGCCTGAAGAAAGCTGAGATTAAGCTAAATCAGAGGGTTTTTTTGAGAATACATAATTAATTGTATTCCCAAATACAATTATTTTATATTTATATTTTATACGGTATTTTTTCTTAGGCCTAGAGAGCAACTGTGTTTGGAAGTGATAATCAGAAATAATATTTTTTCTCTTAGAAATAAGATGTATATATTTTTGAAGTGTACAGATGTCAGTGCGTATTTTATGGATGAGATTTCTGGTGATGTTAACCCAAAGATAAGGAAAGTATTTTGTAAAAAAAGAAATCGCCTCATTCTTTGTTTGTGTGTAGACAATTAACATCTAACTGAGCAAAATTAGGTAATTGCATGTGCAGGTAGACAGTTTGGATAATTTAAAAAAAAAATACTCTTTATTTTTCCTAAACCTCTTGAAGATGCTCATTGTATGTTCCCAACAGTACGTTTCAAACAATACGGAGCAGATATTTCTCAATGGTAAAGCTGTGATATTGCTGCTTTACACATGGCAGTGGCGCTTTCCTCCCAGTCTGTGTCTGGTTTGGCTGTTTGAATACAAGCTTGTGGGATTGGCAGCTGTCTCTTACCTTGTCTCGTTCCTGTTGTAATGGGGTTCTGTTGTACCACAGAGTTTTTTGTTTGCTGCTGTAACACGATTAGTGCGTATTGTGAGCGGGCTACGTTTTTGCTCTTTCTGTGCAAGCACCTAAAGTAAGACTGAATGACTTTGTTGTCCATTTTCAGGGATGACCATTATTAATAGTAAAGTAGAAACTTTTTTTTAAAGTTTCTGAAACTTGCCAAGTGGAATCCAACTTCTTAATGAAAATACTAAGAGTGCGTATGTTTGTTCCATAAATATGAATGTCCGTTTGACCTTCTGTGAACAAAAAAAAGAGGGATTATTTTTTGCCTTTGAAATAATCAGAAAAAATGATTTTTGAATTACAGTATAATGACTTCATTCTAGAAGTCCTTGGGTTTCAACTTCACTGTGCTTCAGCTGTCGCAAAGTGCTTTATGGTCAGCGTTTTTATACATGGGGAAAACAGACCAATAAATGTAGATCAGACTTTCCAGACATGTCTGCTACTGTTGGTTCATGCTTAATTTGCAGCTTCTTCTCAGCTGGTGTATGCATCTGTGGTTCGCTCTGGAGTGTCTTAGGTTGGACACCAAGATTCAGCAGCATGTCGTGCCTTGCCCGAATGTTCACGATAAATCACTGGTAGGAGCTGGAGCAGAGAAGTTGCTTTGCTTTGTCTGCCAGTCTGCGTGTTCCCTCCTGATTTTGATGGCTATTCATTTTCTTAATGGTTGTACATCTCGTTAAAAATCAGTGGAAATGTGGGAGAGTGACTGACAGCAGAACGTGGCCCAGGGTGTTGTGCTCTTCTTGCTACCCTTCAATCTTCGTGCGAAGAAAATAACTGTCGGGGAACCAGGTGCCAGTCAGTTCAAGTCTCTTGCTTTCTGCGGCATGCATGCTTTGTATATTCTCCTAATAGTCACTTCTGACAACCTACCACTTTGCTTTTTCTTTAGAGGCTGTTAAGATTGAATACAGGAGTAGAGAGTAAGTCAGAGAAACTTTGACAGCACTGAAATTTTCAGGATGAGAGTGATCTTGCAAAATTACTATGGAAGCAGGGTGTTGTGATCTGTTTTTGAATAACGATCAGCAGTTCTCTCTCCCTTCTCACACCTTGGATTTACTATACAAACTTTTTGATGTTGAGCTTTTGAATTTAGGAATCACTTGAGAAGAGTATGATTGCAGAGGCAACTCAAACACCACGTTCCTCTCTACTGTGATGTAAGCTTAAAATGGTAGGAAACTGAAGTTATTCAGACTCTGAAATAGTGGATCTATAAGCTGTTGGTGTAATCTAATGCAATTCTGCAGGTTTTTTTCTGGTAGCTATGCAGTTATCCTAGTTGGGGATCTGGCAGCTTGAAAAGGTGGTTGCACAATGAGGGATTTCTTTGCCCTGGTTGTTACAGTGCCAGGCAAGACGCTGGATGTCAGTGACAGGGAGTTGTGAGTGCGTGTCTTGCCTGGGTGTCCTGGCTCCACGGTGCTCTGACCATAGCTATGGTGTTCTGCCGTCTGAACAGTTAGCTTAGTATCTTGGCTCTGAGAAGGAAAGTGGGAGGAGGGGACCAAAACTGTGAAAGGCCCAGTGATTCTTTGAAGAACAGCATTTGCTTTTGCAGCAGAGGAGGTTTCCATCTATTTTGATGGACTGCGTTGAATGAGATCCATCTGTGCCCTTGTCTTACTGCTCAGTAGTGAAATGCTCATAGTTTGAGTACCTGTTGATTCATTGTGGAAGATGAATCATGTTCAGTGAAGCCATCATGTTCCTTATCCAACAGCAATGTAGAACAGAGAGGTTTATTTGGATGTCTGGAGAAAGAGAAAAGAATGTCATGTTACAGATGTCAGTCAGTCATTGTTTAAACCCGAAGAAAATCTGTGCAATTGCATAAACTTCTACCGTTAGTAAACAGGTTATAGTAGCATGATTATGGGTTTGGAAAGGGAGCTTCAGCTTATTTTCAGTGCAGGAATATTGATACTTCTTCACACATTCCATCAAAAGTAATAGCAACTCCAGCTGTGTAGTAAGGGCTGGAAGTAGTATTCTGGAAAGTTGTTGTTATGAAATGCAGCCAGTTTTCTTTCCTGGTATATGGAATTGAGGAGCATTGATGAAAGATATTATGTAAGTGCAAATTAGTAGTCATTACTTTGTTTAGTTTTTCTTTCAACTCTTCATAGTTCTTTCAGATCCTTCAGATTTGTGTTGTGTTTTTTTTTGTTTTGTTTTGTTTTTTTTTGTCACTGCTATTATGGTGGCTTTTGAGGAAAGTTTTTAAATTTTTAGCTAAAAAGTAGCCTGACATCCAGAGGCACGGAACAGGCTCTTCCTCCTCTCCCGAGACGCAAGTGGCTTGAGTGGAGTCCTGGCACTGAAAATCCCATCTACTTTGCAACCAAATAATGCGGACATTGAAGAAAACATAAAACTTGTGCTGGCACAGAACTTTGTTGCTGAAGGTGAAGGTACAGACACAGTCAACATATCTTGTCTGACTGAAAACATGTTTTCTAAGGCTAGATAATTCATCTTTTGTGATTGCTGTGAATGAAACAGGAAATAAAGCTGGAGAAGCCTGAAATTGAATGAAATGTGCAGGACCAGACATGTACTTTGGTATTAAATATTGACATACCCCTTCTAGGTAGCCACTTTGCCTTTGGAGCCCAGCATTTGCCTGAAGACTGTAACGTCTTCTTGCTCTTCTGTTTATGGTGAAAAAATTATTGGCAATGAGAAATATTGCTAATGGTGTCTCTCCTAACACGAACTTATGCTTCTTTTGGTGCTACGTCACTGCCTCCCTTGAAATTAATCTTCTCTGATTTATTGTAAGTTATTTCATATGTCCCCAGTGACTTGGGTTGACTAATGTACTTCAAGTCTGGTGAAATCAAATCTGTCATGGGAGCTGACCATGTATACAACTGCTCCCTCATGGAGACATAAGACATGGGAAAGTACTGAGCCCTCCTTGGTGCTTGCCCAAACGTAGGACCAATCTCTGTTGGTTTCATACCGGTGTGTAGGTTGGTTGGTTTTAGACCTTGGGTGAGGCGGGAGTGAGGCAGCACTAACTGTATGCATTATCTATATATTGTGCAGGCTGCATGCATTTACTGGTGCTACAGTATGGCCTGGGAGGACTGGAAGGGGGAAGGGAAAGCAAGGAAGTGATGATACGAAAAACTTAAACAGAGCAGCTTCAAGTTAGAGATCGGATCTCTGTGCTCCAGCTGAAAAGGGAAGTCTTCAACTTAGTGACTGCAGCATGCTTGTGACTGGAGCTTTTTGACTCGTCTTGAGGGGACGTAGTCAGTGGTGCAGCTTCTTGGTATAGGGTGAAGGTGGCCTTCTGGGGTGGCTCACAGCGTGTGAGGCCTATGTCTTTGCCTGTCTTCCCTTTTGAATGCAGTATAATGGAAATTTTTAAATTTAGTGGATTGTGTGTTTCCTAATGCCTCTTCATTTATCATACCTGCTTTAACCGAGATAAAGATGCAGTGCTGTGTTTCGTTATCTAGCTTTAATGTCAAGGGTTTGGGAGGTTGTGTCTATACTTGCTGGGTTTTCTTAGAAGAAATAGAAGGAAAAAAACCCCTACCTAGTGCATCTTCCTGCCTGCAAAGTCTGTACCTGGAGATCTTCTGAGAGTTGCTGTGTCTGATCTAAGACTCTTTCTGTGCTTGGATTTCACGTTATATGATTTCTTTTTTTCTCATGCATTTGTAAGAAAAGCCTGTGCAAACAATGCTCTGCTGTTTCCAAACACTGTGAAGTTTTCCCCTTTGCTTCCTGTTTTTGTAGCGTGTTTGTGGAAAGACCTTGTCTTCTTTGCACTGGAGTTAGCGTTAATGTAAATGCATTCAGCATTAGCTACTGAGTGTTCCAGCACGTAGGGACCAGAGTTTCTCTTCAGCAGACAGTATTACTCTTTATTTATGGTAAGACTAGGTTAAAAAAGACTTGTGCATGTAAAAGTGAAAGCACAGGCAGTGTTAAATTATGCAGTCATGAGCTTGTTATTTCCCCTCCCCCCAACTATGCAAGCCAGTTAGTAACCTAGTGATCTATACACGGGGCTTTAATTGGATATATGCCCAGAGTGCAGATTAATATGGAAAAACTATAAAGGCATAGGTTCACAAACTTTATTTGACCACATGAGGACCGTCTGCATGATCCCATGTGGAATACATGAGGGATTCTTAAAACAAAGAAATACCTTCATGTCTTTGGGCAGATCTGCATGTAAACCACAGGATACAGAGGTGGTGTCTTTGCGTTGAAGTCAATAGACTGTTGATTAAATAGGACTTCCTCAGCCTAGTATTCATTTTGTGTTTCTGAGGAGTACTTTAAGTGGGGCAGAGGTGCATCTGCGGCCTCTGTGTAATTTACCTGACTACTTAAGTTTTAGCTTTGAAATTGCTGAAGTTTTCTTTTTACAGTTGAATATAATCTTGGCTGCCTTTGGAGGTGAGGGGGAGAGAGGGTGGTGAATCTCCCTGTAGTGAAATGAAAACAAGCAGATGTCTTGACTGCAGCTGGCTAGAGATGAATCATTTCGTATAAACTTGCCTGGAGAACATGATCTTATTCCTCTATAAACCTGTACTCCAGAGGGAAGGGAGAATCCCCATTAGTCAATGACACCCTCCTGACCTAAAATTCCAGTGTTTCTAGTTTGCAAATCACATGAAGCACATACAGACGACTAGCTGTATTCAGCAAAGACCTTCTCAAGTTTGAAAATGCTTGCAACGCAGATTTTGTGTCTCTAATGAGAAGTTTTTTTTTCTAAATGAAAATTGCAGCACCCCTAAATGTGTAAAACCAGCCACAGTCACACCCATATGTCCCCCAAACCAGTTTAATAATGGTAAAATCTCTTTTAAATTGTCATAGTATTGCAGTAAAGAGTTTGGTGGCTTAGGAGAGCCCTGCTGCAGGTGTAGTTGACCTTCCTGGCCCTTGATATGATGGAGAGCAGTAAAGCGTAGCACCCGTCTCAAAACTCTCTTCCTCCCCCTTCCCCATAACTTTCTGGAAAGGGCTGACCCATTCAGAAATGACAGTGGTGGCCCTGGATCTCTGTGTGGGATGGTGCTGAGCATGGTCGGACATCTGGGTCCCAGAGTAATTCATCAGTGTTGGCTTGTTCAGACTTTGCTGCCCTATTTCCTCCTGCGACTTGGGGTCCTGTGCCAGGATAGCTTTGCAGTTGATTTGTAATATAGCTCAGCATTGGAGATGTGCTGCTTGCAAGCCTCCTGCAGTTCAGGCTATCTTGTTACTGGTTCTTATTCTCTGTGCCATTCTCTGCATGGTTGTATGGCACACTCTTCAATTGCTGTCTGGAGATGGTAGGATGGAAATGTTATCTCCTGTAGCATAAGCACTGATCAACATGGAGAGTGGAGAGCTGATGGTAACTATGCTCAAATAGTTTCAGAAAATAAGGTAACCCTAATTAAAGTTTTGTGCAAGTAGTTTCAGCATTTGATTCCAACCATTTGCCTGACTAAGGAAGACAGGGAATAGTCCTTAGCTCTCTGCCTGCAGCAAGAGTATGGGAATTGAAGTGACTCATTCTCAGGGACACGGCAGTGGGAATGAGGCACTGCTGTGGTTGAAGATAATTCCCTGGAAGTCTCCATTGTGCAGAATGCGTTAATTGAAGAGATTCATGAGCTGCTTAATGTCACGTCACTTCATTTCCTCATCAGGGAACTGGAAGTCTCATCCGTATAGCGAAAAAAAATAAAAAAAGGAGCTTTCTGGTTGTGAGTAAATCTTAACCTTTGTAAAAAGAGGTTGTGTATGTTGCCCAGCATACTGTCCTGTATTGAACCTGTTGCCTCGTAGCTTGAATTCTTTCTTGCCATGCTGTCAGCGGTGGGGACAGAGACAGCAGTGTAAAGACGTGCATTTCTGAGTGCACAGAAGTGAGCAGTGGCGACGAGGAGGGAACGGTTTCCTGCCGGTTTCTTCAGTGAAGTGCAGCAGAAGGATGGATGTTTCCTGTTTGTAACCGATCACCATCTGCGATGACTGCATTGCTCTCAGAAGCAGCAGCACGTCTTTATATTGGAGAGACAGGACGTGGCATAGGATCCGCCTGCAGAGAGCTGGAAATACAACGTGATACTGTATGGTCTTTGCCTGTTCCGGAGTGGATGGGAGCATACGTATCTCTGGGGAACATACTCCTGCAGACAGTAGCGTGTTCCTAGTAGGCGGATCTGATGCATTGTGTGGGCAGCAGAAAATAAACAGTGCAGCCCACCGTTTACAGATTTAAACTGGAGAAGAGAATGTGCTGCACTTATGGAAATCAGCCATGCCACATGTGATATCTCAATTTTCAGCATCAGATGTACTCTGGTTTTCCCCAAGTGCATGTATTTCGGACTGCCGTGCCTGTTGCAGGTCCAGGTGAGAGCTAGTACAGAATGAGTCCCATGGCATTTGCCGTAGTTTATCACATGGCCTCTGAAGACATTGCTTCAGCGGAGATTCTATCCCTGTGTTAGTTTTATGACGTAGCAAGCAATGCACAGAAAAACACAGTTTAACGCTTTAATAGCTACTTGTTTAAAAAAAAAGGGAGTGCACACACTTTTCGTACTTTTTTGACTAGACATTAGTCAAAATCAAGATTGCTGCATCTTGATTGAATTTCTAAGTGTAAAGCATTTTTGAAGGTGGTTGTATCTTACAGCTTTTGATCTGATCCTTGACCAAGCAGAGCTGGTCATGAGAGCAGATGCCCTTTCCTGTGGCTTTATGTACCACTGCTATCCTGAGTTTTTGGAGAATCAGTGAAACCTTAGGGCTGGACTTGGGCACCTTTTGTCTTTCTAGCATCTTATTCCACCAGGAGGTCACAGTGGTTTCAGTTGCGTGACTCAAGCTCACATCTGCCACAAACGGCCATAATACACTAGCTACGCTATTTGTCTGTGGCAAGCTGGTTAAGTAGCAAGACGTACCTTTTAGATCCACTAGTAACTGAGCTTTCCTTCATCTATGCCTTTGGGAACATTTCAGTACTTTGCCTGGCAGTGTATCACTACTCTGAATCGTGTGTGGAAAAATGTCTGAAGCAAATTAAACAAAATGACTTGTGAGTAAAAGATCAAGTCAAAACACTGTCGAGAGGAAAATCGTTGGGTTGATGGGTGCAGTCTATATGTGATTGGGAAGCCTCTAATGATGCCAGGAGAAAAAAGTGACCATAGTAGAGGTTTTTGTGACTTAATAAATCACAGGAATAATGAGATTTTTTTTTTCTTATTTCTGTGGTCACATGACATGAGCTATTGCGAATACAAGGAGTCTTAGCAGAAGATCCAATAGGTTGCCTATGTCAGTGAAGTCTGGCTTGAGACTAAATCTCAAAAAATTAAGGTGGAGAGAACAGGAGTGAAAAAAACCCACTATTCTTCTGGCATTGTATTTGTGGCTTGGCATGTCTAGATCCTGGGAGTCCATTCCATTGTTTTTACTCATAGCGTCTTTCTCTCTTGTTGGGAATCATGAAGAGTGATTTGGCATCTGTACCATACTAGTAAAAATGATCTTAACTACTTATAATTAATGAATTGTCTAAGCTGGCAGTTACTGATTTGAGGGGATGGAATAACAAACATAAGGACAGTGTGATTTCTGCATTGACTGGCAATGTATGTCAGAGAAAGAGCTGCTTTATTTATCTGGTGCTGAATTGCTTTAGTGTGTGGGCTTTCAAATAAGCTGAAAAAATGGCATGATTTTATATCATTGTGTGTATCGTGACATGAAGTCTTTGTGAAGAGAAGATGCTGTCATGTTTTTCCTGTTGTATCTAGCTGGTTTTACTAGGTGGGAAAATAAACCATTGACCTGAACTGGTTATGGTGAAATAACCTTCCTGTGCCCTGTTGCCTTTTTTTTTTTTTTTTTTTTTTTT
>Ga0065711_1006406_pt1:12500-17452 | contig 17452 bp, 9 predicted proteins | sample Hoacrofraction12_FD_59098 | JGI IMG/M metagenome (GOLD analysis project Ga0065711, IMG submission 59098) | Hoatzin crop microbial communities from Cojedes, Venezuela - Epithelial fraction 12 v2 (version 2) | ecosystem: Host-associated > Birds > Digestive system > Esophagus > Crop... | reverse complement strand
CACTGAAAGCCTGAGGATGAAGATGTATGGCTGCTGGGGGCTTGGGGAGGTGCCAAGGGACACTGGGTGCTTGGTGTCTGCTGGGAACCAAGCGTTTAGCCCACCCAGCTGCTCTGAAAACATCACTTCGCAGTAATACAGGTCTTTTAAGTACCTGAAACCTTGAATATCTGATGGGAAGCCCTTTTTTTACACACTGAAATTACAGAAATTTAGATAATTTTAGTTTCGAATTTTAAATAATTTTATTCTTCATAGTAAAGCACTATCAACAAGCTAATGAGAATATGTATATAAATATCAGCTACAGACTAGCTACAGAAAAGCTGTTCAGATCTAAGCTGTGTGTTACCACGTTTTATTTTATTTCGGTTTGGGTTTTTTTAGTTATTTAAGTATTTACTTTTTATACTAGTGTATTGTTATAAAAAGAGGGAAGTAGGACACTGGATTATTTTATGAATGGATAATCTTTTCTAAGAATATTGCTTATACTTGGCATTATTTTCTTACTGTAACATAGTAAAGCTTCCTCCACTAAAGACATATGCAATGACAGAAATTGTTAATCTAATTATCCTTTTCTTTAACAACCAGCCTACAGTAAGATTTGTGCAGATGGATCCTCAGCCCTTCATTGCACTGAGTGCGTAATAACCTCTCAGATGCTTCTTTGGGCCAAGAAGTTAATAACAAGACACGGGGACATCCATTTTGAGATCCTGGTCTCAGATGGCCTGGATTGTTGGTGCACAGGCGGTTCTGTGGGATTACATGTCTCCAGAGTGCCATAAACTAGGTGCCACAACACGCAGGTGTCCGGAATTACTTTGGCTCATCATATTATGGATATCGTGGTAACAGAAAGAATAAATAATGCCACATTACCTAAATCTTAACTAAGAAAGTCAAGAGGAGAGATGACCTCCGGGGTAAGAGTGTCTGCAACCCTTTCTGATTTCCATGGGATTTGAAGTGCTGCAATATACTGCACTGTGAAACGAGGCTGGTGATTTGTGAATCGGGGCAAACAAACCTTTTCAACAATTCTAATGCATCTGACAATATTATCTTCTAAATTTTAAGATATGCCATAAATAGAAAGTCTTCTTTGTTCATATTTTATTCCTCCACCAGACGTATACTGTAGTGTAATTCCATTTGGCCCACTCCCAGCAGGTGACCATGGAAATTCTGCACCTGATTGATAAATTGTTCATTCCACCACCCACACAGAACCACACAGATTAAAAACTGCCTGCCTTAATTAAAATATTTAGTGATTCATTTAGGGAAGCATCCACTCTAACACCACAGTAACAGAGTCGGGGCCAACAGAGCACGCAAGCTCACTGCACAAGTGGCTAGCTAGTCCAAGGGAAGGTTTGTTCACTGAAGAGCTTAACCTGATTTACAGTAGTTTGATGCATTTTAAAATAACTGTTGCATCCTATGTCAAATGAGGAAATCGCACCACGTTATGCTGGAATGTGGCTGGTTTTAAACATCCGCAGAAATGCGTTCAGAAAATGTATAAACACAAGGAGCACGTGAAACCTCCGAGAAGCATTCAGGGATACAGTCGTACACCAAAATTTAAGGCACGAAATCCTAAGGGAAAATTCCAGAAAAACAACTAGTGTTTTCTCTAACGCAAGTATTTAAAGTGAACTAAGATTTGCTTAAAATCTTCGCATACCATTCATGCCACCCTATTTCTTCTCCTGCTTTTGCATCACCACGAGAGCACCAGAGACCTAAAAACACAGCGAGGTACCTTTCTCCAGAATAAACAATCAGGGCTTGAGTGTATGCACCAAAAAAAGCAACGCACAGAAAATTGAGAGAGATCCAGCTCACCTTGAAGTCCATTTCCATTTGCACTGGTGCAAGATGGTGGAGGAGAGGCTTGGGGCCTGACAACAGGAGCGAAGGCGCTCTTTTGTTTCACTGCAGAGATGACATTGGCAGGTGAGAATGAGAAAATGCCGTGTGTACTGCTACAGTTTGAAGGGAGGGTGACCGAAGAGGCTGCCATGGTAGGGCTTGACGGCACTACTGCAATAAAGCAAAAATAATCAGGACTCAGATTGAGGTTTTCACGGCAAACACGGAAAAAGAGAGTGATAGGGCCTTGCCTCTTAAAATATATATATATATATATATAAAAAAAATATATATAAAAAAAAAAAATGAAATGCCTTGGCTTGGCCACTCTCTGGATAACAGGCAAACTCTTTTGTGTTGGACTTCTGTTACAAATTGCGCAGTCCAATTTTTTTTCTCTATCTGAGATTGTATTATGGCACAAACAGATCAATTTATTATATTCATTTTTACGTCCAGCCTCCAGAGTCACCCCTCCTTTTATCCAGTAGCTCACGATAGAGGAAATCAAAACAATGCAAGTATTTGATTTTGTAGTAAATATGAATCTATATGATGATGTGTTACCAAAAATAGACACTTACTGCCATAAGGAGAGTTAGCTGAGGAGCCATTAAGAAATCCAGGGGAACCTGGTACACCTAGATTGGGCATGCCGGCATTGCCATATCCATTCATGCTATTGCTGACTGTGTTGTAATTGGACTGCTGAGGAGTACTGCTGGGAACATATCCTCGCGGGGAAACACTGCTTGTGTTGCGACTGTAACCTACTGTGTTAGAAACCCCCCCACCCCAAAAAAATAATGTTATTTTATAATATAGACTTAGGGCTGGGGGGTTTCCTCATGCAGCATATATTACACAGTTTTAATTGATTGCACAGCTTTGCTCTAAGTTGTCTCTTACTGCCCTATCAACTCTTGCAGTTTGAGATAACCTTATCACGCCAACCCTACTTAAATCATCTGCGAGCACTCTATGTTGTCTCTCCTCTTAGCACAGACAGCCAACAAAAGCTCTCTTCGATCCAGCTGTGTCAGGTGCCTTCACGTTTGTCTTTAGGAGCAATTATCAACAGGCTCAAGTCCCGCTTTGTACCAGCGCACTGAGTGAACTTTCAGCCTCTCCAGACCTTCAAATGCCACAGCTGACAAGAAAAACTGTTTTGTCGCAGTGATTTACTTTGAAAGGCTGTTTTGGGGTCTTCATTTTATGATTGATATTTTTATACTAACGACAAGCTCATATTTTCATAAGGTGTAGCCATCGGTGAAAACTAATTGAAGATCGAGTACAGAATTTTATAAGGCTTATTAGCTTGGAAATGCATTAAAAGACAATCTTTTAGAAGAGGAAACATAGCAGAATCAGGATTTTAAACAACAATTTGTTCCTATCTGAGCAATCAATTTAATAATTACGTTGCAAGCAAAAAATATGGGTTTGAACATATCTAATAATCCTGCCTCCCTCCTCTTATTAGTAACAAAATTAATTTTAAATTCAATATGCTACATGCATTTTCAATTACAACAGGTAAATTAAATCAACTATTACTTTTATTAGTAACATATATGTCACACGTGCCTATAAACAAAGTATTTTAAAATCACAGACATCAAATTAGATTTATCTGTGTAAATATTCCAAAACCAGGTGGAGATACCTAGACATAATTATTTTATAATAAACATACCAGCTGTATATTTACTGTGAATAACAAAGAGCTTTCTCCACTTTGCCAATTTTTTTTTTTTTTTCCCCCACTGGAGATGCTTTGTGATAACAGCAAACGAAAGAACAGGGAGAATTAAATATTACAAGAAAGTTAAAGAAGGCATTTCATTACGCGATCAGATGTATGACTACGGGGAGAAAAAGAGATAGAACAGGGTGGTGACATCAGCTGGCATTAACAGGCACTGGCCAAACGCAGTCCACAACGTGAAGGATTATCTCTCGAAATCCCACATACCTTGGTCGTTGGCTTGTGATGTTTCGGAAACATTAACGGCGAGCTGGCTGCTGAAGGAGTTCACCCCCATCATGCCAGTGTGAGCAGGAGTGTTGGCTAGAGTGGGGATCTGGTTGTGATTGCGCGGCACGCTGTATAGCGCTTCAGCAATGTCAGCTGCTCGCTTCAGGATTATTTCCTAGAAGGACAGAAAATAAGCGCTGATAACCGGGAAACTGATTCGCGCCAATATTCCAAGTTGCAAGAACGTTCAAATTTACACCAGAGATTCATGTGAAATTATAAGTAAGGGTGGGGATTTTGCTGCTTCTTTCAACTGCAGCTTCTGTTTTCCTTCCTAAGTACTGGAGCACTGTGCAATTTCAGGTCAACACAGTAAGTATAAAGAAATAAAGAAATTAACACAAAATTACAGTTTAGCGCTGTAAGTCATGTGAAAACAGTGCACATCTACTTTACTCATCCAGGGCAGTAGATGTACTTACAGCAGTTTGCAAAATGCGGTAGGTTTTATCCGCTCTGTTTAGCAGATTTCTTTAGGACTTCCCATTAGTCACTGTATATTTTGGCCCCAGTTCAAGGTTATTCTCTTGCCTTAATGATTGCTTATGCTTTTGGCACCTTATGCTTAATTGTCATTTCTGACAGGCAGACTAGCCGTGAGAAGAGAAGGGGAAGACGAAGCGTTTCCCTCGGAGCAGTGCATCACATCAGACTGCCCTCAAGGTGGCTGGCAAAGCCAGGCTGTCTGCAGAAGGCAGGCGCCGATGCTCTGCCAGCTCTGCAAGCGGCCGGGATCGACGCACGGACACAGGCGTGCGGAGGAAGACTGCGCTTGTCACCCACCTGGTTGTTGTGGGGCATCCCGTATAGGGCTTCAACAAGGTCTGCTGCTCTCTTAAGTAATACTTCCTAAAGGGAAACAAACAACCAGCGTTAACGTTTCACTAACTGCGGCCATCGCTCCAAGAAGAAGAGAGAGGTGCAATAACGTTGGCAGCTCGTGGTGGCATCTGTAATTACGAGGAACCGATAAAGCGGGTAAAATATATCACACGCTATCCTGGTGCTCCTGCTATGTTTAGTG
>Ga0065711_1039845_pt1 | contig 17453 bp, 11 predicted proteins | sample Hoacrofraction12_FD_59098 | JGI IMG/M metagenome (GOLD analysis project Ga0065711, IMG submission 59098) | Hoatzin crop microbial communities from Cojedes, Venezuela - Epithelial fraction 12 v2 (version 2) | ecosystem: Host-associated > Birds > Digestive system > Esophagus > Crop | place... | reverse complement strand
CCCCCCCCCCCCCCGACTCGTCAGGTATTTATTCCATTTTCACAGGCACTTGTAACCTTCAGCCACATTCTTGCTGCCAGCTGTCAGTGACTGATCCAAACACTCTGCCCTTTCAGAAAGCGAAGCTTCATTTGTTTAAAGGTTATAGTGCCATTTTCAAGTAGTAAATCAAAAGCTGTCTAAACGCTTTTGCTATTCAGTATTCCTGGTCCTTCCTGTGTTAAAGAAGAAACCTGAGTCATAGGTGACGACATTCACGCATTTTAGGACTTTTACTCAAATGTCACAGTATTTTTATAGGATTCCATTATATTCTGTGGCTGGGGAGCCCCTCTAACATCTTCCTTTAAACCGAACATTTTTCATGTGCTGTTCTGTGCTGTTTTGTGCTGTTGCAAATTCTTGAGGCTGTAAGAGACAATCTGTGGTATCCATGCATACAGGTACCACAAATGTACAAACTCATCTACGTGAAACCTTCTGAAAATTAAGTCCTCTACTAAAAGGACAGTGTTGGAAAGGTCTCCTGCGCCTTGAATTAGATCATGTTATGTGATACATGAACTAAATCCTATGATCCAGGATGTTGCAATTATGACATTGCTTCAGGGTTGCTCTGAACTTGCCTTCTTGCAGCCTGTTTTTTGTTTCAGATTAGTTCCATGCTTGGATTATTTGTTCCATATCTGTTAAATTTTATGAAAAAATAGACAATATATCTGTATAAATGATACCTCCACAAAACCTGCATCCCTAGATGGTGATGATTATTATTTTTAACTGAGATTATTAAATCTTATTTAAAGGAGTTAGGAGAGGAGACCTCATTGCTCTCCACAGCTTCCTGAGGAGGGGACATGGGGAGGGAGGTGCTGATCTCTTCCCCCTGGGATCCAGTGACAGGACACGTGGGAATGGTTCAAAGCTGTGCCAGGGGAGGCTGGGACTGGACATTAGGCAGCGCTTCTTTACAGAGAGAGTGGTCAAACACTGGAACAGGCTTCCTAGAGAGGTGGTCGATGTCCCAAGCCTGTCAGTGCTTAAGAGGTGTTAGGACAATGCCCTTAATAACATGCTTTAACTTTTGGTCAGCCCTGAAGCGGTCAGGCAGTTGGGCTAGGTGATTATTGTAGGTCCCTTCCAACTGGAATAGAATACACTGTTCTGTTCTATTCTGTTCATTTTTCACTAGAGCAAGTCGGGTTTCTCCATCCTCAGCATTTCACAGGGATGATAAAATGGGTAACGCCTCAGCTGGTATCTCATTTGCTTACTTCGTATATTGTTCACTTTTCCATTGCTTAACTGCAGTGTTTAATGCTTAAACAGTTTCACTGGAGCTGTATTAACACTGTTTATAATTTCTGTATTATATTTTGAACACAGAAGGATTTCTGTGAGTTTCTGACCAGTAATGGAGCCATGTAAAACTACACCCTACTCTTTCAACATGTTTAAATCCCTGCCATCTCATCTCACACATGTGAAAACATTTGAAACATCTCAGAAACATTTGAAAATAAATTCATGTGATTTCCCTCCCTTGCGAGATGTAAGAATGTGTTCAAACATGTAGTTGCACATTCTCTCTGACTTGAAATTTGCTGATATTCCTTCTGTGCTGCTGCTTTCTGTGACTTTGCATTTGTCCTCCTTGTCTTGTGCCAAAGCTTCTGATCTGCAATTAAATAAGCATCCAAACACAGTCTTCCCTTCTCAAACTGCAAGATTAGTTCGCATCATGAATGAAATAATAAACTTGGTGTGGGTGAAGCCCTGTTGCTGTCCTGTGCTGCCTGGCTAAGCTTTCATGATTCACTATAGAAAACAGCCTCAGAACTCTCTCAACTCCTTTTCCTGTTCAGACTTTGGATTACTTCACAGTCTTATTGGTACTGAATGTACCAGATCTGTCTACTTTTGAGGTTTTAGTTGCCTCTGTCCATACAACTTTACTAGCAGGCTCTTTTGCCTCATTATTCACTTTTTTTTTTCCCTTTAAATCTCTCTCCTTCCCCTTCACACATAATCTTTTCCTCAGAAGAAGAAATTTTTAGTTGCATTTTTGTGTTCAGGTTAGGAAGGACCTCTGGAGGTCAGCTGGTCCAACTCTTTTCTCAAAGCCAAACCAGTTTTGATGTTTGATCAGGTTGTTCCGGTCCTTGTGCATTTGAATTTAAATTTCCAAGGACACAGGTGTTGCAGCTTCGCCAGACAGTCTGCTCCATTCCGCAGTTCTAGGGATTCTTTTCCTACAAAGTAGGGTTTCCCATGTGCCAACTTGTCTGTTGCCTCTTACCCTTTCACTTTGCACCTCTTAGAAGTAAAACTTCCTTTCAGCTTCTGTTGAGGCCAACCATTTAGACTTCCCTAAGCTGAACAATTCCAGTTCTCTCGGCTTCTCTGTGAGCACCCTGTGGTTCCACCCAATGAGCATCTCGGTCACCTTCCCTTAAGCTAGGGATTGCTTTGATACTTTTCTTGCACTGAGGAGCCCAAAGCTAGACATAGCATTCCAAATGTGGTCTCACAACTGGCAAGCAAGGGAAGAACCACTTCCCTCACCCTACTGGCTGTGCATTTACCACCGCAGCCTTGTGCGCAGTCAGTGCAAAGGCTTGCTGCTTGTTCTTCTGGGTTCGTCTTGTAGTCCACCAGCGCTCTCAGGTCCTCTTTCTCAAGGTGCGTTCAAGCTGTTGAGTGCCATCCTGTACTGCTGTGTGGTGTCATTCCATCCCAGCTACAGGACTCTGCATTTGCCTAAGTTGAACTTTGTGAGGTTCCTGTCAGCTCATCCACCCATCCTGTCTGGGTCCCTCTTAGGAGCAGCCCTGCCCTTTGGTATATCAACTTTGAGCTTTGAACGCTGACCATGACTCCAGCAAGTTTTCCACCCACCTTGTAATTTCTCTGTGCAATCCGTGTCAGCCTGGTTTGGCTACAAAGATACTTTGAGATGCTATGTTGAAAGTTATGCTACAGCTAAGGAAAGGAAATGTGTACTGCTCTCCCTGTGTCCACTGAGACAGACATCTCATTACGGAAAGCAATCAGGTTAGTCAAACATGGTTTGTCCTTTTTGGATCCATTCTGGCTGTTCCCATCCTTTCTTGTCCATCAAGTGCCTGGAATTGGATTCCGGATGGGTTTGCTCCGTGATCATCGTGGGCAGTGAGGTTAGGATGCTGTTCCAGCCTGTAGCTTTGTGGATCCTCCTTGTTGCCGTTCTAGAACACAGACATGATATTTGCCCCTTACCAGTCATCAGGAGCCTCCCAAAGTTGCGAAGACCTTGCAAAGGTGGTAGAGAACAGCCTGGTGACAGTGTTGATTGGCTCCTTTGGCACACTCAGATGCATCCTCTGTCGTCTCATGGCCCGGTGTATGTCAAGTTTGCTTTATTCGTCCTTAACTCTGACTTCCTCTACTGCGATGCTTTACTGTCCCACGCTCTGCTGTTAGCTTCAGGGAGCTGGAAGGCCTATGAGCAGAGCTTGCCAGTGAAGTCTGAGGCAAAAAGGCATCAAGTATCTTGATCTTCTCCATGTCCTTTGGCACTAGATTCCCCACCCCACTGAGAGCAGCGGGCCCACATTTGCCGCATTCTTTCTTTTATTGCCAGTGTATTTATAAAGGTTCTTGTTTCCCTTCATAGCCCTGGCTAGTTTCAACTCCAGTTGAGCTTGGCTTTCCCAATTCCATCTTTGCATGCTTGGGAGATTCCTGCTGGGTAGCACATCCCTGCTTCCATGTTCCAAACTTTCGCTTTTTTTGCTTGAGTTGAGGCAGAGGTTGTCCGTTGAGCCAAACTGGCTCTCTGCCGTGCCTGCTCAATTTCTGGCTAACTAGAACAGACTGTACTCGTGCTAAGAACATGTCGTCTTTGAAGATCAACCCACTCTTATACCCTCCACAGCAGCTTCCCACCAGATCCTGCCTGTGAGTTCCTTGAACAAGCTGTAGCCTGTTCTCCTGAAGTCCAAGATCTGCTATTTTCTTTCCTCAGCACTCTCAGGGTCTTAAATTCCACCATCTCATGGTTGCTGCAGCCAAGGCTGCCACAGACTTTGTCACCCCTGGCTGGTTCTTGCTTGTGAGTAACAGGTCGGAGTGCCTCCCTGATGGGGCTTGTTGCTCACTTGGGTCAAAAGAAATATTCCTGAGGTCAGGCATCTCCTGGATTGCTTGTAGCCTGCCAGGTTGTTCTTCATGAATGTGTAGGAATGGTTAAACTATTTACTAGATGCTTGTTATCTTTAACTCCCAGCTGAGAATGTCATCTTTAATGTCATACTGAATTAACTGTATCCCTGATCTTTTTTCTGTATTCAGAAGTGAGATCCCTTTAATGCCTTTCTTGGGATCAAATTCCACAGTCTTTGACCCTAAACAGGGTTCTTGCAATACACACCTCTGCTCCTCCCTTAATATAAGCATCCACAGCTTTTCATACAATTTCATGCTCTTCCCTGGTAGAGGTCTTGCTCCAGCCAACCTGTTTGCTTTGCTTTTTTCTTCCTCTAAACATCTGCGGGGGCAGTGTCAAAGCTTTCACGCTTAAAAAAGATTACCTCTAGTATTATGGATTCCATTCATTGTTTCCATTATCTTTTGGCCTTGTAATAAGAATAGATTTTTAAAATGTATTTAGCCAGGAATGCATTCACTAGCATGCTACATGTACAAAATTACAGAGTCCAGGACCTTGCGTGTTTTTACAGTTTGTCAGAGGTCAGAATTTCACTGTTACGGATTCTCACAACTGCCACCAGGAAAAATACTGAAAGACAGAGCTTAGCTGCAGAATATTGTGCCAGAGAATACCTGAACTGAGCATTGTAGACCTAATTTTTAAAAAAAAGTGTAGAACTACACATGCAGTGAATACTAAAAAGCACTCTGAGATAGCCAGCAGTTGCACAGACATTCATAAACTTGAATTAATATTTCATATGGAATGAATGAGTGGATCTGCAGTTATATCCTTGAATGATCTGAAGTTCTCCACGAAGGTTACTCCTTGCTGTTTGACTGCTGTGGAACACGCCGGGTGCATGGGAGCGGGCTGCACCTGCAGTGCTTTGTGTGTACCAGGTACTTCATCCTCCTGGGTCATCAGTGGAGCGCCAGGGGATCCTGGCAGCGCAGCGGGTGGCAACGAGTAATTGTCTGAAAAGTCAAGGTGGGCACCTCTGGTTCTTTTCATTACCAGAGTCTTCCTGTAAGCTTGTGAATGATTCTTAGAGGCGTGAAGTGAGAGTCAGCAAAATCCAAAAGACATTTCAGTTGTTACAGCTAAAGGTAGATGGTTAATGGTTTCCAAACAATAATGAGAGAGGATATTAAGAGTGACAGCAGATTTCAAGAATTACCAAGGCGGTTCTAAACATTTAATAAAAATAGCTTATTTTGACTATAATGTATTCTGTTAATACATGCATTATCACACCTTTAATTTCTTTTAGATGAGAAGATTGTGGAAAAAATCCGAGCTTTACAAATGAAAGCTGAAGACTATGACATTGTTAAGGTGATTGGAAGAGGGGCTTTTGGAGAAGTGCAGCTGGTAAGAATATAACGATTTAATGACGAGATGGATTTATGGCTCTAGCCAAACTATTCCTCAGTCTTGCATGCTTTGTATCTAAAAATGCATTCTTATAAAGAATAAGTGTTATTTTCATTGTATCGTGAGGTCATTTCTGTGCATGCTAAGCAGTATATCAGAGTTCAAAACATGATGGATTGGAAGGGAAGGACTTGCGAAACAGTTTGCTATCCTTTGATCAAAATGGAAGAGGCAAGTCATGGCAATTCTGTTTTTTTTTTTTGGCCACAAATATCACTGTATAATAATGCCTGAAACAAGGATTTTTCTGAATAATTTTCATTTTAACATTTAATTTCAAATACAAATTTTTAATTTGTTCTGACTTAGAATGGAAACTTTTTTCCTTAACTCACTGTGTCATGCACAATTTTAATTCTAAAGTACAGATGATTTTTCACAGTGTACTTACTGCAATTAGGTAGTTTGAGGGATCTGAAGACAAACTTTACTTCTCATTTGCCTCATCATTATAATGTCATGGTAAAATACGTAGCAACTTGGTCATATAATGATGGGGTTTGGTTTTTGTTGTTGTTATGAGGGTTTTTTATTCTTTAAATCAGCCCTTCAAGCCGCAAAATAAAAAAAAGCTAAGAATGCTTGGTACTGTGGTACTGGAGGGGAATTTTGTGTGTTCATATAGATCTCTTTTGTACTTCTTGCCAGTTTAAAAGAACGCTTTTTCTGAAATGTAAAACTGTAAGTAGGAATCATAATGTTATGCAGTCTTACAGCCAAAAAGCAGTGGGTTAATAAATACAACTGTAGATCTGAACTAATATTAGCTGATGATGAGGGCATACATACCTAGATTTTTTTGCCTCACAAGGTACGATACAAGTTTAAACTATTGAGCTAAGCTCTATCTATTTCTGCTCCATTCAAGATGTTAGCACCAGGGTTGCAGATGATGGGTTTGCAGTAATCAAAATATTTTGCAACACAATCTGTGATCAAAATAGAAATTTGCTTCAGTAGGGGCTAAATTCAGAAAGAACCATAAACAAAACATGATTAAGTACATGGGTTAAATTCATGGATGTCATGTTATCAGCGTGTGCTGTTGTGCATAAATATTTGTAGCACAAATATTTGTGAAATATTTGTAGTAGCTAAATATACCAAGCCAAAAAATTAGTATGTTAATATACAGCATAAAATAGTCAGCTATGACCTCAGTCATTTAGTTTTGTTTCCCCCGAGCTTTCTGCTCCAGTATAGCTTTTCCTTGTGAAAGAGGCGGTGTGGAGAGATCAGCTTTCCAGGTTGTAACAAGAAAGGAAATCACATTCTCTGCTGTTGTGTCTTACAGCTAGATTTTTTTAAAAAGCTTCACTTTTCCCCCCAAAGAAATTAAAAAATTCAGTCCAATAGAGAGAGATCAGATGACTCTAGTCTGAGCATCTGACTTTGGTGGAAAAACAATTTCCTTAGAACTCCAGAAATATTAAACTCTACTCTTGAGCTCTGGCCTCTGGCTTTGCTGGATGTGTAGTGATGGAGAAAGCTAAGAAAATAATTGCCAGCTGCCACATTGCTGCTTCTCTTATGCAGTGCCATGAACAAAAGAGACTGGTGTCTAAGGCAGACAGAAAAATTGAATTATGGTGCTTAATATGTTGCTTGTGGTTTATGCAGAAACAGTAATTTATGAAAGCACATCCTGAGTACCGCTTGTTTGTTTTCACTTCAGCAAAAATCCTCTTGGTTTGAAATTGAAACACATCCTCAGTTCCTTCTCTCAGGTCTAATCACAAAGTACTGTAATGTTGCAGTTACACAGCAGACTGACTTGGTCATGTACTGGAATAGAAAACTAAAGCAAGGCTAACTCTTCCTTGTGTTTGGGTAGCAAAGGATGGTCTGGGTGGCAGTCTCTACTATGTGATTTCTTAGTGTTGCAAACCAGTGGTTGTCATGGCCTGTGCAAACAGGTGCTGGTTTAGTTTTTTCCATCAAGTGTTTGTTTATCAGGCTTAGTTCCCCAGCCACTGCTGATGTACACTTCTGTAGTAATGCAAATAAAGCAGTCATGGTCTATTACCTGAAAATTTGCCAGAACATGAACCCTATCAGTAGTGATTTCTTGTGGTTCTATTAAGTATTTTAGGATAGTTGTGATTATTTCAAACCTTAGAGTTCATTTCACAACTCCACTCTAGGTAATCATTTTCTTTTATCATAGAAGAGGTGGTACCATAATCAATACTACGTACTCAGTCTGATAGTTTCAAATGGATATGTTGTTTTCTTTGCCTACAGATTGTATTCTGATGCACATGACGTAGAAATTATGGATGCATTTTTGTGTGTGTAGCTGTTTCTTGAAAGTCTTAGATAGGTGAAGCAGACTAGAGGGAAATTCTTATTTCTTAATGCATTTTCCTAAGTTAAACAAGGCCATGTTACCCAGTGCTGATGGCACGAAGGGGTTTTCCTACCTATTTTGAGAATTACTCTGGTGAGGTGCAGTTTAAATTTGGCAGTTCATTTAAACAGCTGGAAGAAATTGAAACATCATGACAGTTTAACACGTGAATAATCTGCTATACGAGCCAATATATGTATGTCCAAATATAGCTGTGGGTGAAGAGCACAGCAGCTAGCAGCTAAGCAGGCTGTCTCCAGGGCCATGGTGGTGATACAAGAAGTAATCTCACCGGTAGGTCCGTTTCACCCCTAAAGCATGCCAAGACACACTCAGCCCTTGGGTGTGCCGGTACACTAGTTGTTACTTTGGTTCCTTGATTTTTGTACAGAGGGTGAACCTGTCTTGAAATTTTCTCAAGAAATAATTTAGCCAATGAATAACCTGTCGGCACTACCTGAGAGAGGTGCACAGACTGTGGTTTCTGGTCCCCCTAACCCTGTTTGCTTTGCATGAGCTTACTTCAGGCTGTGCTGATTTTCCAGGGATTTTTTCCCCAAGTAGTGGGGGTCAATTATTCTTGTAAATGAAGGCAGCTGTACTAACTACACCCAGGCAAGAGTACATGGTGATTTTAGGAACTGTAAACTACTGAATACGTTGCAGAGCTTTAAGTGAACTTCACAGAAAATGCATCTTCAATTAAACAATATCTTTCAGAGGTTTCTGGTCTTTGTGTTTCTTCTGTTTTTGAGCAGGATTACAAAAGCTCTACTTCATGGAGTATGGTTTGTGGTGTACACCAAGTCTTTGTAAATAATCCCATGCAGGATTAGTAAATGGGAAGGAGGTAGTTTTCAAAATCCTTTTTTAGGACACCTTCACTAGCTGTTTAATTGTTAATGTCTTCAAATATACGTGCTCATAGAGTTGTTAATGCATGTAGATAACGTGTTTCTGGTTTGGTGTTTGAGGTTTTTTGAGCTAGCTGTGCAGAAGGTTGTTGGTTAATGTTAGACTATGCAGATACTGATCTTAAAGCTTTTGTACCTATAGTTTGAGAGCAAAAAGCCCCAATTTCAACAACAGTGAGGCCATAAATAAGCCTGTGTCTGTTCCTGTTCTCGATCTTTCCAAGGTCTGCCTCCCCAAATTCTGCTCCTGTTTCTACAGATCATTCCTGATGGCTTCAGCAGCGTTAATGTTTCCAGCTCCTCAGGAGCAGGAGGCGGATGCTCCCAGGGTTGTAGACCAAATAGGTGCCTCTGTGAAGCTTTGTGCTGCTGACATAACGGACCTGAAACATTTACAGCTGTTCAGGAACAGAGCCTATTAAACATGATTTCAAGTAGCAGAATTGAACTCGGACATTGTGTAAAACTAAGAGGTTGGGGGATATGGTTTATTTGACTAAATGTGAGATTTTTAAATGCCCCAGAAAACCGTAACCGTTTGGTTCTGGTTTCACAAATTAGTCCAGTGATTTTTTTTATTTTAGTGTCAATGTGCAGAAACTTGACATGCAGTTAATTTCTTTTTTTCTACTGACTCGGACAGCTTACAGTTGAATACTTCTCACCTTGATTTCTGCAAGGAACACTCAAGAATGTTAAAAAACTGGTCCTTTAGTAGTTGCTTGAGAAAGGAGCATAAGTCTAACATTGTTTCATTGACAGAGTAACGACTTCACAGTCCGTATTTTAAGGATTTTGTTTCATGTCCACAGTCAGATGGCATTCTAACAAATTTTTCAGATTTGGTCATGAAAGTTTTCATTTCAGTTGCCCCAAAAGATTTATGTTATTAATTTTATACCATTTACAGTGAATTTAAGAACAGCTTAAGATTTTTTTTTTTTTTTAAATGAGAATTGGAAGCGGCTGAAGTGGACTGCTTCCAGAATTTCTAACACCAATGAACGCAGCGGATCGATGGTGTTCAGGATAAGAAGATATAAGCAGAGTGGCTTTATATTTCTCCTTAGATGGTGGAACTTTTGAAGGGGGAATAGACAAGCCTTTCCTCCTCCATCTGTAAACAGAATTATTTCATCCTTTTTTTTTTTTTTAGTGTTCTGGGTGATTTGAAGTAGCACGTTCACTCAGAAAACCTGAAGAAGAGTAGTCCAGTTCTTTAGGGAAAGATGATACTTTTCTCGTTCTGAGTTTTGGGTTGGGGTTTTTGGTTTGGTTTGGGTTTTGGGTTTTTTTGGTTTGGTTTGTTTTTTGGGTTTTTTTGGGGTTTGTTTGGGGTTTTTTAAAATTTTATATTTTTAGCAGTTTTAATTTAAGTAAGCAGACTACTGGAGCCAGTTCTCATTTTTGTGCTCACAGCCATAGTGAGGACAAACATATGCTTGTGTCGGTGCGTCTCCAATAAAACAGCTACCTCCTCAGAGCTCCCGCAGCCGCGGGGCACGTCCGCCTCATGCCCTGCGGCCCCTCTTCAGGGGCTGCAGCGGGAGCTGAAGCAGTTGTCCGGGCTCTGGCATCTCTTCCTCCATTTGGTATCCTTCTTGTTCCACCCCTGCTGTGGTTTTTTTTTTTTTTTTCTTGGAGCAGTTGTTAGGTTTTTCTTTCCAGGTTTGGAAGTTCTCAAATCCTTACGGTGTAGAAAATTGGGTATGTGAAGACCTGGAGGTATTGCATCCCAGAAAGCAGTTTGCACATAGGAGAAATACACTATGCTGATATTCAGTTTTTTTACAAGGCATTTTAAAAAGTTGTTTCTCTTCGTTCTCAACCAACAGGTTCGCCATAAAATGACACAGAAGGTTTATGCAATGAAGCTACTTAGTAAATTTGAAATGATCAAGAGATCAGATTCAGCCTTTTTCTGGGAAGAAAGAGATATCATGGCCTTTGCCAACAGTCCGTGGGTGGTTCAGGTAAGGAGGATATGTAAGAGTAAAATAATAATAAAGCCATAAATCTTCCCCAGTCTTGAGCTGGTTTTCCATTTACGTCTAAACTCAGGTCATGGTTTAGGTTCAGATTGACTTTTTAAAGATATGTATTTACAGCAATTTCACTGAGTTTTGTGTATGTGGCCGTTAGAAAATAGATTTATTTACATTTTAGTCACTACAAATGCATCATAAAACAGAATTAAACAGGTTTTCGAAGTATCTACGTAATTATTTGGAATAATAAGGAGGATGCATTTCCAACTAAGAAAAATTGTGTATGGAAATGTACAAACAAATGACAATGTTATTTCCAGGCTTTCCTCAGGATACAGTCAGTTGACCACAGGCAATGAGCGTGAAGAGTGCTTTAAGTAGTTGCTGTCTTTTCAGCTGCGATGTGATAGATGAGTGTACACTCCTGGTTTCCTGCAAGGCAGGAGGTTGTAGCAGTGGTTTGTTTGAAACCATCTTCTGTTTAGTGATCAGTTAACACATCTCAGCTCAGAAGCAATATCCAGGTAATGGAGAGTTGACTTCTTCAGCTGCTCTTGAACACCATTGCTTGCAGCTGTCTCATGACATGTATCATCATCATGTTTGTAATGTGAATTATGCCTTTGAGAAGAATTAGTACTAAATATTGCAATTTGTTGTAACTGGTAAATTTCACCAATTAATAAAATGACTAATGAAAGCATATGCTTAGAGAAACTGTTGGTACTTCATTTTGTTAAATAATTAATGCATTTAAATGCTCTCATATATATTGCTATGCTTCTCTGTATATTTAATAAGTAAAGACTTAAAGCCTTAAGCTTTCCATATGTTCTTCATAACACTTTACCCCATGTATACAAGAAATGTTTTAAAATGTTTTTCTTATTTAGGTGTTTTGCTCTTCCAAGCATACTCTGTGTTTTTGCCTATATTCAGCAGGAATACTTAACAAAACAGATGAATTTTTATGAAGTTCTTTGGTTTTGTTCTAATGACAGTCATTATCTGGAATTATTTTTTTTTTTCACATGCAGTTGAAAGTAACCAGAAATGGATGACACAATTTTCAAAGGAAAGTGTAGCAAGCATGCCAGAAATGTGTGTGTTTTTGTAAATAGCAAATGAATTAAAGTGTAGTTGCAACTGTGCCTTCTGTGATGAAGTGTGTTAGTGTGATATATTTAGGTAATGTGGTCCAGTGGGATAGGACATTGAGCTGGTTTTAAGAAAATGTAGGTCCTGCTCTGAGCTAGAAACTGGGACAGATCACACTGCTTCTCTGTGCCTTCTTTTTTGTTTGAAAAACAAGGGAAACCAGAGCCCTAGAAAATTTTGATTATTTTTTTTTTAAATGAAATCCCTTGAGGGCAATAATGAAAGTGCTGTATAATGGCACAGTGTTTTTATTTATTACTGTGTTATATTAATATATCTTTACATGTGAAAATACAGAGACCTTTGGATTTTACTTGAGGTTTTAATGATAAATGCATTATCATATATAAATAGTAAATACTGTCCATTTGTGAAAACAAATACAGTGTCATATATAAGTATTAAAATACGTATTTTAATATAGGTCATTTGTCACTAATAAACAATACAGTTTTATCTAAAGCTCACATCTCCTTAACAACGTTCCTGCCTTTCATGGTTACTCATCCTCCACAAACTCCGTTTTTATTTCCTCCTTTCTGCTCATCCTGTTTTTGCATTGCCTTTGAATTTTATGTGGTTAACTTAGAGATGTGAATGATTTTCATTGTTAATGTAAAGGAGCAGTATTCCCTGAGAAATAAGGTGAGAGACTTTCAGAGACTTTTTCACACCAGTCGTTGAACATTTGATAGTAATGCTTTTTGCTGGGTTGGGCCATTTTTAGACCTAGTGATCACTGAGCGAAATCTCTAAAACCTCGGCACTCTAGGTCTGAAACACATTTTAAAGAGACTGAACTTACTTTCACTGTTATACCAACAGGAAACATACTAGCTGCAACCTATACCAGACTGTTATTTGATTGTTAAGGAGGATTTCTTTGTATTGTGTTATAGTTGTCTTCAAGAACATTTTTTTTTTTCCTTCCTTATTTCAATATACATGATGTAGGACAAAATCAGAAGTGACAAGTGTTTTTGTAAATATGTGCACAGATAAGGATATTTACAATATATGAAATTTAGAAACAGTCTGTTATTCACTGTTGAGCTGTTTTTAAATTGATATAGGATGCTTGCTTTCTCAGATTAGATATTTGACATTTTACCTCAAGTGATACTTTTTAATGCCAAGAAACGTGGATAGCTTATACTGCTAAAAAAACCAGGAAATCTTTTTCACTTTCTTAAAAATGAAAATGAGGGGGGTGCGAAGTTCAGTAAATTTCTGTCATAATTAAAAGAATATGTAGATTATCTGAATATAAAAAATAAAATTGCATCAAGCTTGAAAACGTATGCTCAGGTTTAATGAAACTTCAAGATAAAGTGCTTTATTCTTTTTTCCTAGCTGTCTCTGAAAAGTAATTGTGCTTTTTTTCTTTTCCTTTTTTTTAAACGTTGCAGCTATTTTGTGCCTTTCAAGATGACAAGTACTTGTACATGGTAATGGAATATATGCCAGGTGGAGATCTTGTAAACCTTATGAGCAATTACGATGTGCCTGAGAAATGGGCCAAGTTCTATACAGCCGAAGTTGTTCTTGCTCTTGATGCAATTCACTCCATGGGCTTGATACACAGAGATGTGAAGCCTGACAATATGCTGTTAGATAAATACGGGCATCTGAAGCTGGCAGATTTTGGCACTTGCATGAAAATGGATGAAGTAAGTACACAACTGAATAATTTACCATCAATAAAACTGTAATTCTAAGGTTATTTTCTTATGAATTAGAATACCCAAAGGAATATTCAGCAAATGGTCCACTTGGTTGGAAAGCTCTTCCTTATCTCCTAGTTTTAAATACAAGGGTACTTGAAATAGTGTAACCATGTCTATAATAAACTGTTTTGGCACACGGAAGAAGTATGTAAACTTACTTTGTGTTATTTTTGAAAGCATGCATGTTTATGAATTTCTCAGGTTCATTTTTTTGCCAAATAACTGAAAACTTTGAGACAACTCCTAGTTTCAACATTAGTAACCTTGCAATACTTCACAAACTTACATTTTTCTCTATATGAAATTATTTTATAGGCAAGATACAGTCCATGGGTGGGTTTTTTTTGTGTCTAATTGTTCTCATAGCATCCTCTAGTGGTCATTAAAATGAGGTCACAGTAAGGCAGCAGTGATATGTGATATAGCGATTAAAATTTATTTGCTGTTTCTGAAGATGTCATACATTTTAATTGTCCAGATTTTACGATGTACAGCCAAATACACAGTTTTCTAATGAGATTGTGTAAGAATATTTTATTTTTATCAGAATATAATACTTTATATTATTAAAGGAGACTCAAAAATAAAGCTACCTTTTGTAGTTTGCACTTTTAAAATCTTCCCTGACATACAATGGTATGCTGTAATTTACACAATATGGTCTTCCTGTGAAAAATTGTAGCAAATTCTAAAAAAAACGTATAGGAATGTGTTATGATTTGCATGGCTGTTGAAAGGTTTCTGTATTAATGTTGGCAAGGATCATCCTTTTAAGCTTATTTGCTTTAATGTGCTAGATTTTTTTTCTATATTGTTTAGGTAGTGCTTGGTGTAATCTCTGCAATCTACTTAATTTGCATTTGCATCATCAAGTTAGTGTCTCTTCAGCTGTATCTAGAAGTACTGTCTCTGGTTAGGGTTTGTTTTTTTTCTTTCCTGTAACAATGTATTAACCTCATTTAACAACTACAGCTGTTTATTGAGGTTCTGTAGTCTATTTGGTTTTGTTGATACTGTAGTTGTTATTCTAAAGGTAGATAGATTGCTTACCTCCACTTTGATGATTTACTTGTCTGTATTTTAGTGTACAGCATTTACTTCAGTTGAAAAAAATCAAAAGTAGTACTTGATCTCTTAATTTAGTCCTTAAAAGAATTAATCTTGGTGTTGAGCCCATAGACTGTAGGTCTTAAGGGAATCTGATGTTTATCAGAAGAGACAACAAAAAAAAGCATCAAAAAGTTCATAATAGAAATCTACCATAAAAGGATGATCTTCTACGCTATTTTGGGGATTCCAGAAATGGCGAACCTAAGTCTTTTTTTCCTTTCTTCTTTTTGATTGTTGTTGTTGTTAAAAGAATGTAGTACTAAAATGTATGGTTGCTAATATAAATGTAAGACGTGCATACACATTTCTTATAATGAGCTATAGTGACCTCCAGTTTGGACTGGGCATCGTCAGTGAACCAGTGATCTCCTGAAGAAGTTAATTTTTTAACAGATTACATTTTAAGTTCTTCGTGTTTCTCAGACTCAATGGAATGGCAAAAATTTTTTATACAGGAAGCTTTAGAAGTGGAGAGGTTCTGGATTGCCTCCAGATCTCATGCTGCTTCTTACAAAAAATGAACACATCCCAGCTGTGTAAATATCATATTGGTGTTGGCAGGATGGTTTCTAGAAAATACATGCTTACCCAGTGCTTACTTATTTTTTCTGATTTGGAGTTCTTTTAGCAGTTGTGCACATCAGCATCTTCCTTATGCTGTTGAGAGCCCAGGAGAATTCTGCTGCAATTTGATGAGAAATGTTTTTGACCTTTGCTGTGGAACCGAGTTCTATGTCCTCTTAAGTCTTCCAGGCCAGCCACTTGCAGCAGAATTCCTTCTTACCAGCACGTGAAGTGTTTCGGTGATCTTTTCCAACACGAAAGGAACTGACCTGATTATGTAACTCAGTTGTGATGGTTTTGGGGGTTGTGGGTTTTTTTTATTTTTTGCTTTCTTTAAAACCTGCAACAAGGTGAGTATTTCTATAATTGAATAAAGAATAGAGTTGTCGTCAAAAGTTTAGTAGGAATTGTGGTTTCATTTTGGTATTTAGGTATGATAAGGTAGCCCAGGGGAGGTTTCACCAGACTCTAATCTTCAGGTTCTCTGTAAGAAACTGGACAGTAGTTGGCTTTGATAGGTATCCTAGAGCCAGGAACTCCTGGTGTTGCCAGGCTCAGTACACGATGCTGTCCTGTGCTTACTGAGCTTTTAGATTTAGAATAGCCCAGGTTTAGATGGTACCTGTTGAAAAAACCTGATGTGACTGAAAGAAGGGAGGTTTACCATTTGGGATTATCACCTTGGCTCAGGCAGTTTAGCTGGAAGAAGGAATGTGTTCCTCCTCTTAGAACTCTAGTTGTTTTTCAATGAAGCTCGTCCAAGCATCTGCTGGATCCTGCTTACTTCAGTTCATTGCCTGCAGCGCACTGCACAAGCCTGGGTGCAGTGTTAACACCTGGTCTGAGCTGTCCCGATGTTTCCACACAAGCACTTTCCTGCTCTTGTCCACTGAAAAGAGCTTCATGTGGGAGTGAAAGCCTGATTCTCAGCCTTGGTTTAAGACAGCAAGGCATCCGGGTCTGATGGAGATCCTCCTGAGGGTGAAAACTCAACTTCTTTGTCTTCAGCGATTTAACGATTCTGAAAGAGGCTGGAAAACACTACAGCCTCACCGCCAAGCTGTGGTAACATGCTGTGTCACTTGGACAGCCTGTTTTAAAACTCTGCACTGTACATCTCTCTTAGCTGCAGGAGATTAATTCGGAGAAAAGTCTCAGGTAAAACTCTGGCCTGAGACTCCCGAAAGGAAGCTTGGTATGAGAACTGCTGTAGTAAGTGTGCAACTTGGGCATAAACCAGAGGCTTAGCATTTGAAACACAGGAGTGACACTTTGTCCAGAGAAAACAGTGCCCTTTAGATCTCTTCAAATGCTGAAGCACAGAAGGCAGAATTCATCGTGCAGCATGTAGGGACTGTCAAGATGCCCTGTACTGCGCAGAGAGGACTTCCGTGTTCGCTTGGCTTTGATGCCAGAAATCACAGAAGCTAGTCGGACTGTGGTATTCAGAGTATCCGGTACTTAAAAATACATACAGAGCAACACCCAAGTTCTGTGAAAGAAGTAGTACATAAATGAGAGGAACAGAAATCTGGGAATATTATATTCAAGTGATAATGGAGCATGCTCCCGAGGGGCGTGATAGAATCCCCATCACTGGTGGTGTTCAGGATGTGGTTGGACAGGGTGCTAGATAATCTCACCTAGGCTCCCTTCCCACGCCAGGTCAGACCAGATGATCTTTCAAGGTCCCTTCCAGCCTGGGCCATCCTGTGATTATGTGAATGTGTTTTTGGATTTGTTGCCGAGACAGAGAAGGTAGAGAGTCTTAGGGGGAGTACGTACAGCCAACTCCACGTGCTTCAGAGAGATACAGTCCATTGACAACTGATGTTTTCAGCTGTAGAAATACTGCTTTGTTTTACTGTTCAGTTCTTTGACATCTTTAAACTAGAGGTGAAGGGGGAAGGGGAACCTATCAGGCTTGCCAGCGACAGGCTAGGGGAGGATACACAATGGTTAGAGGGATGGGGGGCTAGTAGGAGCCCTCAACCCGTTGCCCAGCAGCAAGTG
>Ga0065711_1039844_pt1 | contig 17453 bp, 4 predicted proteins | sample Hoacrofraction12_FD_59098 | JGI IMG/M metagenome (GOLD analysis project Ga0065711, IMG submission 59098) | Hoatzin crop microbial communities from Cojedes, Venezuela - Epithelial fraction 12 v2 (version 2) | ecosystem: Host-associated > Birds > Digestive system > Esophagus > Crop | place... | reverse complement strand
GACGTCACATGGTATGGAATACCAGGCTCTGTTTGGCCAGGTGGGGTCAGCCCCCACCCCCCGGCTGTGCCCCTTCCTGGATTCCGGTGAAAATTAACCCTGTCCTGGCCAAACCCAGGACACCAATGTAGGGAGTCTGTATCACTGTCAGCAGTTAAATCTGGTCTCCTAGATTCAAGGCCAGTATCTAAACTGCATGTGCATTCTTAGTCTTAGCGAAATTTAGGCTTCATTTTTCTTGTTTCCTGCTTCAATTCATGCTCACTTTTGAAAATGACTTGCACTCTTTTTTGAATACACTTAGAGGACAAAGTTCTTTCATGAAGGCATCATTGGAAGAAAATTATCTTAAGAAATACATGTACGGAAGGACCATCTTGCCGTCTAAATTTTCAATAACAACTCTACTTTAGAGAGCACTGAAAGTGAAATACCTGGAGGAAAGATATGTGCAGCGTAAGAAATCAACATCCTTCTTCTTGTATGATGATTAGAAAAGATTCCAAAATATTTAACAAATCGTTTTGAGCTACTTGGGAGTTTGCAGTTCATGAAATAGAAGACAATTAGCCACAAACTCTTCCATCTTGGACATGTGTTTGAATTGTCCCATTGGAAGTGGTAGATACAAGGGAAGCAGAGAGAGTCAGTAGGGAATTCATGTCCATCTTATAGCCCCAGCAGCGACCAATCTTCAATAAAATATGCAATAAAGTACCCTGTTTTTATTTAATTTTTGCTGGAAGAATAGGCGTTAAAAAGTCCAATCAAACAAGTCCTTTATAAAATATTGGCCAGGATTTATTTTGCCAAACTCCAATACATAACAGCGGCTTTAATTTTACAGGCCAAATGAAACAACACTCCTAAACAAGTGCATAGGCTTCTGCCCAGTTAATGAAGAAAAATAAGTGCCTCTGAAGTCCCCCAGGGGGAAATCTTCTATGACCAGGACAAAATGAATTCTCCTGCTGGGATTTTCTGTCATGATATTGTTCCATTTTAGTGGACCTGTATGTTGGAGACTTGCAGTATTTCACACACCCAGGAAGACAGGAGAGGAGGAATCATTCCGCCAGTCTTCACCTTTCCAATTGAAGATTTGCTGGGCGCAGTTTGCAACTGTAGTTTGAATGCAAGTCCCAAAGAGTAGGACAATTTTGTCTGAAGCCACTACAAGCATTTCTCAATTACTAATTTCAGATAACAAATTTGGGTTTCTGTTAAGCCAGATTTGAAAGGTAAAAGCATTATATCTGTCTAACAACCCCTTGAGACACCGCACATCTTCATATAATTTGAAAATGCATTTTTAATGCTCAGAAGATTTTTCTGTTGTCTTATTAACCGCTCTTTACTGAGCCTTCTTCTACATCCATTTTCTGTCAGATAGTTGTGCTACAAAAATACAGTACCATACTTATTTTTCTCCCTTAGGTACATACTTACAGATGCGTATGCCGAGTTTCAATAGTTTTAGCACACTTGCCTTCTCTCAGCTTCATTGAAGCCTATAGAAAACCTGAAGTGGAGGAAAAATTGCTATGTCACTGAAGAGTTGCTTTGACAATGTTTGTACTAAAATTCTGCCTCATTTGACAGAATCACAGTCACAGAGTGGTAGGTGTTGGAAGGGACCTCTGTTGATCATCTAGTTCAACCCCCCTGTCAAAGCAGGTTCACCTAGAGCAGGCTTTACAGGACGGCCTCCAGGTGGGTTTTGAATAACTCTCGAGAAGCAGAATCCTCAACCCCTCTGGTCAGCCTGTTCCAGTGCTCTGTCATGCTCAGAGTGAAGAAGTTCTTCCTCAGCTTCAGATGGAACATCCTGTGCTTCAGTTTGTGCCCTTTGCCCCCTTGTCCAGTCATTGGACACCACTGAAAAGAGTCTGGTCCCATCCTCCTGACACCCACCCTTCAGATATTTATAGGCATTTAGAAGGTCCCCTCTCAGTCTTCTCTTCTTCAGGCCAAATAAGCCCAGCTCCCTCAGCTTTTCCACGTAGGAGAGATGCTCCAATCCCCTCATCATCTTTGTAGCCCTCCGCTGCACTCTCTTCAATAGTTCCTCATCTTTCTTGAACTGGGGAACCCAGAACTGCACACACTACTCTAGATGGGGCCTCACTAGGGCGGAGTGAGGTGCAAGACACTACACTTTTCCTTGTTGAACTTCATCAGGTTCCTCTGTGCCCAAGTCTCCAGCCTGTCCATGTCTCGTTGAATGGCAGCACAGCCTTCTGCTGTATCAGCCTCTCCTCCCTGCTTTGTGTCATCAGCAAACTTGCTGAGGTTACTGTCTGTTACTTCTTCCATGTCACCGATGAAGAAGTTGAGCCAGACTGGGCCCAGTACTGACCCTTGTGGAACCCCACTAGTTACTGGCTTCCAACTAAACTCATTGCCACTCATGACAACCTTCTGGGTTCTGCCGTTCAGCCAGTTCTCAATCCACCTTACTGGCCACTCATCTAGCCCACACTTCCCGAGCTTCCCTATGTGGATGTTATGGGAGACAGTGTCAAAAGCCTTGCTGAAGTTGAGGTAGACAACATCCATTGCTCTCCCCTCATCTACCCAGCCAGTCATGCCATCATAGCAGGCTATAAGATTTGTCATTTATTTATATTGTTCGCACACACTCTCGTAATTTTCTTGGCCATACTACCTAATACATTTGGAGACACAATTTATGGGATTAAATACTTCAGGATCATTTCCAATGGGCATTGTGGATGAGACATAGACATATTACGCACTCATCTCTATATACTCCAAGATTTCTTAAAAAAATTTATACTCTGGGAGACCTCTGCATGTCCTCATGCCACACCAAGAGGCAAGCAACTAAAACTGTATGTTCATGTTTAAAAAATTTCTCATCGTCTGCAACTGAGCCTCACATTGTCAAAAACTTTAAACTGAGAAAAATCACAGAAAATCTGAGTCTAAGGACCATAACGGTCCTGTATAGGGTGCAGCTCAGAGGCAAAGAAAAATATTCTGTATGGATTCAGCCAAAATGTGTTACCTGACCTCAGGATCAGAGAAAGATCCTGCACATTGCTTTATTTAATGATATGTCTCTATTTTTTGCTGATAAGAAAAAAACTACACGAAGAAAAATATCACAGGTGACAATTCCATCTATTTCCAAAAAAATAAACCCATTGCTAAATATAATTAAGGAATCATTACAAGAAGTTAGGAGTAAGCTTAAAATTTATCTCACTTAAGCCCAACTTCCTAAGAGATATCTGCTGGTTCTAAGTTAGTCATTTAGTCTTTCTCTCTGTTCAGCAGAAAACCTCCAGAAGTGACTCATTTTAGACATCTATCTTTAGATTCAATGAATAATTTCTTGGAAGTGCCAGCCTCTCTGTAGCTACTCAGGAAGTAGCCTAGACAACTAATTTCTTAGACTGAGTTCCTAACTTTTAGATGCTTAAAGTGACCTTAAATTGTCTTAAATGATTCCCTTACTGTAACTTATAAAGCAAGTTGATAGCTACTGAGAGAGCAATTCAGCTCTCTAAGAATAGGTGGCTATATTTATATGATATTTTATATGCCCTGTGTCATCCTGAACATCTGCTTCGGGCTGTCAGATATGATGCAGGACTACTAGGGAGTCTTGCCCTTTTTGAGAGTGTCCTGGAGGCCAGGTGGCCAAATGGTAGACCTGATTTTTGGCATGTGTAACTAAATTAATTCCATCAAACATCCCTCTTTGAAAGAACTCTGGTCATTCTTTTCTACTCAAATTAATTGAATTGTGTTTTTTTCATTTGTTGTATGGACTAACAAATGTCCCATGACAAAATGTCCTGAAATTTAGCTCTAGAGTCTTTCCCTGTGTGTTCTTCTCTCAGACTAGAAAGGAACCGTCAACGTGTCAGACGTGATTAGCTGGAACAGAGACTTCCTGGGTCACCCATCATGCATCCTTCTGTCGCTTATTCTCATTTCCATTTCTGGAGCCCAGATTCTTCAGCATGTCTCTAACTATGTAAAGCATGGAGTCATGTGAAGGCTCCTACTGCTCAGCTGCTTATCCTGAAGACAGGCTGACTTCATTTCGAGGAAACTGAATCACATGTGATCTCTTCACAAAGGACTGCGTGGACACTGTATGCTAGTAACAAAATGTATAACAAAGTAAAGGGAACACAGTGAATAGACACGCAGATAAAACCCAGCAGCATTTGGCTATATCCCAAGTGATACAAAAGCTGTTTCTTTTTACTACATTATTTCTTCCGCTTCGATATATCGTGCTTGTGAACCTCAGCAATCCTTTTTTCTCTTATACTCTCTGACACAACCTCAGATGTCATGGTCGCACCCAAGCCAGCGTGCCTTATATATAGGATAAATAAGTGGGCAAGGAGTTTGCATCACCGTGTAATATTTAAAGGGAGTAGGGATACTTTCAAAGCCTTTCGTCTACCTATTAGGGAAATGATGACACTGGTGTCACAAGTTTATCCAATTCCTATTGCTGCAGAAGATAAGTCATGTACACTGGGGGCACAGGCTATTCGTTTTGCAGTCCTCTGTTGCCTGGTGTATAATTATCATGGCTCATCTTTATTAAACACCAGCCTTATCTTTGTTTTGCTCTCTTTGTTGATAGATGTAACCTCAATACTGTTGCCATGGCTACGGTAACAGTAGCTGAGAAGATTTTGTTTGTTGTAAACAAACTGAGCTACACAGGCACAGATCTTAGTGGAGCGTTTGCAGTCCCCTGCCTTATATTATGCTGATTAACACTGCCATCTCCCTCCTGCAACCTATTCCTTATTTTAATTAGCATTAATTTAAGCTATGTTGAGGAGTATTCCCCCTTTTGTGCAACCGCACCCCCTTTCTGACAGCTTTTTTCCCTGTAGCAACAGCCATAGGTTAGGACTGCAGTCCTACTGAGATCATCCTCACAGCAAAGCCCTGCTGGTATCAACAATTAATCTAGATGTACACTCTGGCATAATGGCAAAAGATTGCTTTAATTTACTTCCCACATTTCCTTCTCCAGGGGCAACTGAACTTGTTCTGTTGTAGGAGACATGGTAATCTGAAAACGTGTTACTAACTCTGAAGCTTATTTAACATCAAGTCAATTTTTGAAAATTAAGGGTCAAATCCAGCCCCTCATATAAGGAGAGGAAACTCTTCTATAAGCAAATGTATTGCAGATTCCTACATCTCTGCTGACTTAACCTGTGATCTCCCATGTGTAAGGAGGTGACCACAATAGGTTCAGGAACAATCTGAACTTCCAACAGCACCTGATTGATGTTATTTTTATGACAGAATTTTCCTCTAGCAGACATTTTCTCAAACACTTAGGCTTGGTTCCTGAGTTTTATATTAATTTTATGCACTGTGTATGCCAATGTTAACAATGTCCAGTCTATATTATAGCATTTTAGTATCATTATTTTAATCTTGAATTGTTTAGGAGCTATCCCTGAGGGAAATCTGACTGCTTGTCTCAAGGCATTAGTACTATGTTGTCTGTGAAAGGTTCAGCAGTTTCTCTATGTGCATATACATATTACTGTTGTATTTTTAATAATGCTATTAAACATCTAGGTTACTTCATTTCACCTAGATTAAATTAAATGAAATTCAAAGTGGACTAGGGACTATAACAACATATAAACAGTGACAATATTCCTGTCAAAAAAGAGCTGGGTTGGAACACAGACAGGTTAAACCTGATCAGATACATCTGTCCTGCAGCAGTAGTGTAATTCAAAATTACTAGACTTTGCTCTAATTGGAGACTGCACTATAATATTGTCCATGAAACCAGTGTTATGCCCAGCTCTGCATAACCTTGCATAGTCCTATTCTGATTAAGTGACCCCATTATGCCTCTGCTAAGGTGTCCCCTACACCTCCTACACCTTGTACCACCTGAAAACGTGCTCTCTGGAAGTCTTCTTTGCTTGGCAATGCAGGGATGAATCTCGTGATGTTTCTGTTCTGTATCCTTCTGTCACTATCTGTGCATCCACTGCCCTCCAGAGAAAAGTAAAGCTGCTGTTTACGGGATGGCACCAGGAATCTGCAGACCCTGGGTGAGGAATGAGGTTGCACTGAGAACAGGGTACCCTTCTGTAGGGTACTGGACAAAAAGATAGCACTTCCAATGTTGCTTTATGATACCTTCACAGTGTGAACACCTGAAAGAGGAGCTTCTGTGAACATTGAGGAAGAAAAAAGTTGTCTTCCCCTCCATTGCACCCACCCTTTTCATCGAACAAATCAAATGGAATCAGAATCTTAATAATACCATGATATACATTAAAGGAAATCTAATAATAATAATAATCTAATATCTTCCTTTAATAATTCTTGTTTCCATATCATGCAATAGGTAGAGACGTATCCTATTTACAGCCAATAATTCTTGTTTCCATATCATGCAATAGGTAGAGACGTGTCCTATTTACAGCCTTTTGGCAAAACATCATACCTCAAAGGAATACCAGAGCAACCTGGTCTAGTGGAAGCTGTCCCTGCCCATGGCAGGGGGGGTTGGAACTAGATGATCTATGAGGTCCCTTCCAATCCAAATCATTCTATGCTTCTGTGATTATGAGGTTGTGTCAAGGAAGAAATTACAGTACTTGTGAATTTCCTGGATTGCACAGTTTTAGATTCCAGTTCTTCATGTTACTTGAATATAATTTTACTACGAATGATAACCAATGTGATACATTGGCACTAGCAAACTTGATGAATGGGAAGAAAAAAATTACACTCGCTGTGAACTTATAGAATGGTTCACACTCATTTTCAGCTTGGCTTTTGAAAGTGCAAATGGAAATAAACCAGCATGAAGGGATCTTTAGTAGTTTGCAGATGTCTCCAGAGTACCCAGAGATCAACCTGAATTATTGAAACAGACTGAATGCTCTATGGACCCAAACTTACCTCTCCTTGTTTTAAACACTTTTTTCTGGACAGACAGTGCAATTAAATGGCAGACAACCTAACAGTATTTTCACAGCAGAACCCTCCTTGAAACTTGTAGATTTTGCAGCAACTTAACATAACTTGATATGTTTCACCCGCACATCAAGTTGAAAGACTGCTATGAAGTTTGGTTTCTCTTTCCCACTGGACTGAAAAGCAACTTCATCTTCATCATCATCATCAAATGCCTTAACACAGAAACTAAACCCAAGCTAGAGAGAAGCTGCACAACAGGATACACTCTCTGTCCCACGGACAGTGCATGTGTCTTGAAAGAAGGGAAGATTGAAGCTACAGCTGGCAATTTATCTACCTGAAATGAAGTCATAAGTTTGCTACACACCTGTAATGCCACAGCCTGGAGTTTCCGGCTGACTTTTGCAGCTAGAAGTTTAGCAACACTAAAGGAAATTGTTTCTGCTTACAAGAAAAACTAATGTAAATGTATATGACAAGTGAGGGAGAATGGAAGACACGTATTGTATATTTTACGTGTTGATGAAATGGACCTTGAAATGATTAATAATTCACCCTTTTCCCATGTCCTACAAGAAACCTGTGGCAGAACCGGGAATCTGAACCAAGCCACATGAGTCCTGTGCTGCTTCTTTGTCCACATCTCCTACAGTGGAGCTGTTTCTATCTCCTTTAGTTACCCTCTGTTTTGTTCTTTGTTCTTATCAAACTTTTTTACTACTGGACTAAGACTAGAACATTTCTAAATGCAAGATGAAACACCCTGAGAAATGAACTCAATCTTAGACATGCTGGCTGATGCTTAAGTGAGGTCCTTGTCACATGGTCGCTGGCAGAAATGACTCCCAGCAGAAGAAGTTTGATAAGATAGACGCCTTGATAAAGAACCCTGTTCCTTGAAGTGCCATGCAGGAGGTAGATTCCGAACACTAGACTCACACCATGTTGCACACCAGGGAGGGAACTGTAATGTAGACAATGCAACATTTACAATGGCATTCATGTAATATATGTGCTTCCTAAAGGGTGGAATAAATTGCATTCTCATGTCCTTGTCTATGACGTCTACCATTTCAGTGAATACAAAGGCTGCTGAAAATTGTTTTTGCATATATAGGTACCTACGCTGTAGACTTACACATTATTGAGGCTTTTTTATAGTTATGTGATGCTACGTGTGAGAAAGATGCTTTGAAATTCTGACACCTTCTTGAACACAAATGTTAAACAGGGATGAGATAAAAGACAGAGAAATGGGACTGCATTAGTCCTATCACTTGCAAAATTATTATAGTTTCTCACAGTCTTAATCTGGTGCTAACTTGAGGCAGAGGCTATTCAGCACCAAATGAGCGTTAAGACAATTATTATTATTCATGCCAGAATCATACTGAGGAAAGACTGTGAAAAAGGGGAAAAAATGTCTTTGTGACCTTGCAGCCAGGTTTAATTAGAAAGATCAGTTGTACTGATCTATCATACCAGTGTATGGCCATCCTTTCCAGCTCTCCTTCTATTGAACTAAATGAGAGTTTGTCATTTACTTCAATAATAGACAAAATAGATCTCAGCGTAATATTTTTAATTTAAATTGTTTTCTGATTAAATTGAGTGTATGATACTGCTCTATTTAATTTTTAAGGATGTGTCTCATTGAGCATTGAAAGGATAATTTTATCTGTACTTTGGTTAAGGTGGATGAGTTATGGGAACAATGGACAACATAGAAGAATTACCACATTGTTGCCATGTCATTTTTTTTCTAAGCAAGCTTGTCATAAACAGCAAGCTTGTCATTCACATTCATAGTCCAGCAAGCTTAATTTATAGCAAAACACTCCTTAATATTACAGTAATCTAATTGCTTTGTATGGTTAAAGGAAGATAAAATTCTCATATTCATTATGAGTTGCTACTATAAATCTCCTTACTAAAATAAAAAGAAACATTTATCCAGTTCAAGAAGCATATGAACATTGTATTTGCCTTCTCTGATAATATCAGAATAGTGCTTCCAGTGCTTTGTGTTACCTTGAGATTGTATATGGAGAAAAAACTCACACCCTGAACACTGTAAGCCCGATTCTCTTCGCACTTACTGGAGTATATCTGCATTGTTTTAACTGATGAATTAATTCAATCTTGTCTGTTATGCAGTGTTGTACAGTGAGGAAAGAGTTACTGCTTGGTCTTGAGCCTCTACATGAAGAGTACTCACTCTGCCTGATTTTTGGCTGCAACTCAGTCCTTAAAATACGAGACACATTTCCTGAGGCTTCCTTTACTGTTAATGGGGCATCAGGAGCAGGCTTTCCAAGGGCCTTAATCGGTACGCTTGAGTTGGACTCCTGTCAGTCATGACTTGGACGACCCTCCATTGATCATTTAGGGAGCCTTGGGACTGTACTTTCTTTACTATTTTGTTATGAATCTATCAATCAGATACATTTTGAAGTCATATATTTTGCACTGTTATTTTGTTTGCACTTAGAAGAGCTACCTAGGTTTGTTAAAAGACAGATTTATTTTTTTAAAAAAAGCTTTCCTATAACTTTTGACATGAAGGCTGCCTGAAGCACAAAAATCCACTCGGTAACTTAGTTTTTCTGTTCCTGTTTCACCTTATTCACTACCAATTTCATATATTGGCACTTTACCCTGCTACTATAACTTCAGAGGAAGAGCTTTAAAAGAGTACAGTTAATAAACAGTATCTTGTTGATATGCAATCTTCGATTAGACTTGAATTCTTCTTCAGAATATTCCCTAGGTTTTGTACATGAAATTTTCTTAATTGCTTGAAAAAAAAAAAATTACTCTTCACAGTTGTACAGTCAGTTCTGACTGTGGGTATGCAGGTAGACTCAATTGCTGCCATGGGAATAAAACAACCTGGAATCACAACTGTTCCACATGAAGGTGACTATTCCCAACAGAGTAGCATCACATTTTATATAAACTCTTTCTACCCTTTTTTTATTTTCATGCAACCAAGAATCATATTTGCTTTTCCTGAGGCTGCCAAATAATGAGCAGACATCTTAGTCAAACATTCCATGAGTTTCCAAATGTTTTAGATCCTCAGAGAATCCTGCAGCTTGAGAAACATATGAGAAGTTTAGAGTACTTCTGTCTACAAGGATAACCTTACATGTATCCCATTTGAATTCCATCTGTCATTAGGCAGCCGTACCTCCACAATATGTTGAAATCCATTGATAAGTTCCACTGTCCTCCACACTACTTGTTAACATTGCAATATGTGAGAAAACTATGCTACTTGCTAAATCACAAATATTTTCAAACACAAATACCAGCTCAGTTCCGTTAAATTGCATTTTTTAATTATAAAAAAATATTATTTTTTTCATAGAAAAAATGAAAATAATAATATACATAGGTTCATCAAGCTTTAATGTTTTTGTTTTTTTTTTTTCTACCTGGAATGATCTATTTGTGTTTCAAATTAGTTCAATAAAACATTAGTCTGATTTTCAGTTATAATACAAGGAAATTTCCAGGAAAACATCTATATATATTTCTTCTCCAGTAAAATTCTAATCTTTAGAGTCCTAAATATATGTTGTTGCTCTTCTGCAGGAGAATCGTAGCATCAGAAAAGGACACCGCTACGAGCAGAAGGTACAGAGAATATAAAACTCCTTTTTCATACAGAGAATCATCCATTAGTTTGCATTAGTTTGGTTAGAGATGTCAATTAGGAACTGATAGTGCTCGGGGATCACTTGGTAGCTCACAAAAATATCTCTACTATCTAGAATTTCAATTAAATTTAAATTTACATTTAATTCGTTTAGTCTTGCTCATTTCCCTCTCTGTTCACAGATGTATGTATAATTGCATTTGTTCTAATTAATATTTACTGAATTTTAATCTACAATCCTGTGCTGTCACTTAACATGTTGTGGGTTTTTTTCTGAATAGTTCTCAAACAGGCTCTTATTAAAAATTTTGAGAGTCCACATAACATATGCTCACCGAAATATCTTGAGATCTTTTCTTTTCCTTCTGAATTTTCAGAGATTTTAAGATCTAGAATGATGTTTTTTATGGAAACATATGCAGTTTGAGTCTATCAAGGTATAGTTATTCAAGCCCCGTGCTGTTTTTCCCTCGACTAGACTGTCAGTGAGGTACCACAACAACAAAGATGATTACCATTTTTTTGTTATCCGCTGGATATCCCCACATTGTCTTCTCAGAAGAAAATCAAGATGGTCACACTATCTAGTGCTCAGGAATGTTGGTTCACGCCCACGAATTGACTCACCAGCTATCTAGCTGTCATCTGGACAAGAAAATTTGGATGGTGACTTTGCCCTTAGATGAAGTGCTTTTAAGGAGCTTATCTTCGTCTCTAAACACCCAAAATATCTTTATAGCTATGTTTCTTAGAGATCCTCCAAGGTTCTTAGAGATGAGCTATCTGATCATGACTTAATTGGATACCCACAGCAAATGATCTTCAGTAACTGTCTCTGCGTGCACTTGGCAAGTACGAGGCAGTGCGATTTTTCTTAATCATCTTTAGTGATGCATTAAGCTATGCAAAATTACTTCTTATTTTGCATAAACTAAGATTAAGCAATCAGACACTTATGCTAGATCACTTGATACACAGTGAACTCTTAAATCACAAGATTGCTCATATGTCTGATCCTATGGGCATTTTTTTGTCTCTTTAAGGATGTACTTTCAACATGCAGAGCCATTATTATCCTGTAAACAATTTCCCATTTAGCCATTGCATTCTCATATGTGCTCTGCTTTTCACAGGTGGCTTTGGACAAAACTGATAGTATGTTGGTGTTTCTCCAGACATTTTTTTCTAGTTTTAGACCAAATGGATTTGCCAACTGGATACTCCTGTGTCTGCCGTGCCACCATGGATCAATCTCACTTTTCCTCTGCGTAGAGAAATGCAAGCTGCTTGGCTGTTCATATTCTGACCAGAATGAGATGGGAATGTCTCTGTAAATGTAGGCAAATTTTCTATGTTCATGATGTGGGGCAGTTTAGTCAATCATGTCTGTAAAGAATTTTCCTGATCTGGATCACTGTTGTCGTTGGTCGGTTTTCCAGTCTGTCATACTGGCAGACCTAAATACCTCTGCTGTAGGACTGAATCAGCGCTCTTTTTTTTTTTTTATGTATCATTGCATTAACAAATATAGAGTAAGAAAGAGGGTTTTCAGAATGTTGTACATCTACCTTTAGAAACTTACAGAATATATATGTTACACAGTGTTCAGAATGTTGTATGTCTATACAACGTGATTGGGGCAGCATGAAAAATGACTTTTCCATCTTAAAACTGTGGTTTATTATTTTAAAAACTTAAAAGTTAAAGGTCTGTACACAATGAATCACATCTTAAATTACTGTAGTAAAATATGTGGAGTCAGCCTCTATTCTTCCAGCTTATTGTCATGAATTTTTCCAGTGTTTCTGTTTTGTCTCAAAAACTGTTATTAGGTGGGCAAGTTTGAGTGATAACTTTCCAAGAATGTATCACATCTATCCATCTTCTGGGACTAGAGATCTCTGTGCTGGTTTTATGATATGTTAGGGTATAATGAAATTAGTTCATCTCAATTTGAAATATTTCCTGTACATGTGAGTTTATAAGCAGTGTTACTGGCAGGCTGAAAGCCTAAACGTTTACAAATGGAGAACCGAAATGGGGATAAAACTAGCCCTGTATTCACTACAGGCTGTTTCCTTTGACTAATGTAGCAAAGAACTTGTTGCATTTAACAGTCCAAAACTGCTGAAAGTTAGCTAGGGTCACCGCAGTGCCAGAGCTCACAGCCATGCCCTGATAAGCAGACAGCTATTAAGCAGATAAAATGTTAATAGAAATTAAGAATCTCTGGTGTTAAAGGTAGACATAAAGAAAAATCAAAGCCTTAGGTGAAAATTATGGACATTATTGAGAGCCAGAGCTTGACATTGCAAAGGTAGTCATTCCTTAGCTTTCAAGGCCTTGGGTTGGTTGTATTCTAACATGGATGATATACAAATCTTTTCATATGTGACTATTTGTTACAACCTCAACATTACGCTGGACTTACGTAAAACACATGTAATAAGAGAATTCTGACCTGAAGAAAAGAAAATAAATACCTGCACTGTACTTTTTCTAGCTATGCTTTACACAGTTCACACACACATGAGTACACACACTTACACATAGTTACTTGACAGCCCTCCTGCCAATGACAGCTGGTTATCTGCAATCTCCTTTACAAGAACCTTGCTTTCTGCAATGCACCGATGCCTCTGCTCTCTGTAAGATAAACACGACAAACACAGATAGCAACAAGAGAGAGGTGTCACAGGCCATGCTTGGCAGTAGCAACGGCTACAGCAGCAGCGGGGGCTTGGCAAACCTCCCCCATGTTTGTTTGTTTATGTGCTCTGACGATCTGGATAGGAAAGTCACACGAAGCAAGAATTTATTATAACAGTAAGGGCTGGCTCAAAAGCTTCTTGCTGTCTTTATTTTAATGGCCATTTAAATTACTTCTGCAGACTTTGACAAAGCTTTGATTATCACACACAGGGATGATGGGCAAATTCAAACTGAATCATTCATCTTAATAAACATGAACCCGGATCCCCATTTGGATCATGGATGCTGCTAGTGGGGTCTTTCCAGATTTTCTGCCAAACACTGCCACCAAGTGTGAATCTTGGATTTTATCCTGAACAGGCAGAAGGAAAGGGATCCACCTGAGAGGTCCTGCTCCCAGTGACTTCAGCAAGCGGTTGAGTGTGCCCAGAAAGGCAGGCACCCACAGAAGTATTTCCTCATCTCTAGTTCCCTTATTTTAAATTGAGCTGTGAAAGATGCCTGGCATACATCTAAAGTGTTATTTCTATCACAATAAAAAACGTAATTATCCCAGTGAAAGTCAGAAATATTTTAACAGACACCAGTAAAAATTATGGAGCCCTATCCTTATTCTAAAAGAAGAAGACAGAGGTGGAGTAAGAGGAGGTGTCTAATGCCTCAAAAAATAAGAATGCAAAGCAAAAAAAAAGGAAAATTGTTGCTGGAGCTGATACAAATTCACAGTTCTTGAGCTTCAGAATAGTACCTTTGTAACACGATTGCTTTTTTTCCCATTAGCTTTTTACCACAATAAGAAATGTGGCATGCAATACTGATATGCGAAATAATATATTATCAGTCTTAGAGAACAAATATTTTTATTGTTACTTAAAACAAGATTATTCTGAGAGATTGTCTGCCTACTACATGGAAAGTTAAAGGTAAATAATAATGTAAGAAAAACTGAAATATTTGTAATTGCAGTTGTTTAAAACTCTTCATGAAGACTGTCATTCAGAAATAAAGTGACAGCAGGTCAAGAACCATAACTTTTTAGGATGAACTTAATTTCAAAATGAGAGTGTCTACATATCCTTCTGGATAACTTAAAGTTCCTTGTGTTAATCAGAGTTAATTCTCTCTGCTTCTCAGCTGTGCGTCTCTGTATGATCCCTAAGAAAGTCATCTAGATGCCAGAGAATGTCACTTGTCAAAAAGGATTTTGAGAAAGCACAAAAAATTGTAGTTCAAAAGAAAGGATGTGATTTATGGCCTGTTACTATTGCTTTTTGATTGCAAAGAGTTTGGTGAGTAAGGCTGTGGGATTCTGCAGTGGTTCCCAGTCCTGGCTGAGGTTAGACTCTAGTAAGAACTGTTTCCATAGCCATGTTCCCTGACTTCAGTGAGAACAAGAGCTCAGAAGAATGATATTTTCTTTAACCCTTGCATGGTTAGGGCATAAACTCAGGGTCCTGAGTTAGGGCTCTGATCTTCAACAGGTTTAAATTAACAAGCATGTGAATCAGAAGGATGAACTCCAAGTGGCTTATAACAGTGAGGATCCTCCAGAAGTAGGCTTCTTTATCACTCAAAGTTTTGAAAATTTTCCATATGTGTTTAAATACTTCTAGTGTTGGATGCACGTGCATAGTTTCTCTTTGTTCAACAGGTTCTGCCCATCCATATTAGAGAACAAAACTGAGCCTTGGGCATTCATCTGTGGTTCTTGTAGCTGAACAACAAAAGATTAGTTAAATAATATGCACTTTTCCTTAAGTAAATATGAGTACCTGTATAATTATTTTTCCTACAGGCCTTAACAGCACCAGAGGAGCTGTTATCCTTTATCAGGTAAATTAGATGCAGCTTTAAAATTTGTATGTGTGCCAGAGGAGTTCTTTGGAACTATTAGGCAAATAATCTCAATTTTTTTATTTATTCTAGATGGTCTAGTCACACATCACATGGAGAGGATTTACAGAGGTAACATGCATTAACTTTATTTGAAATCAGGTCTATAAATCCCCATATATTGATGAGAAACCAGACCCTTAAGTAGTAATTCTAATTCTAATAGAGATCTGAATGCTCGTCTGTAATAAATCACGGTATTCTAGAGTGGGAAGAAGGTAAAACCTACATTAAAGACACTTACAGAGCACTTCTTTCTGGGACAGACTGTAAACTTTTCAATTCTTCATCCAGTCTGGTTTTGAATGTTTCAAGTACCAGATCTTCTGTCAGTCCCCTGAGGAAAATATTCTGTGTCCCCACAGAGCAAGCATTGTTGAGGATTCTTTCTAGACATTCAGTTCATTTATTCATTTATTCACTCCTAATTATGCTCACCTCAATAAAAAATTGTTCTCCTCAGAACTGCACTCAGCTGGAGATACCTCCCCATGCCCCCTGCTATTATTTGGACAAAGTTAGTGATTCCATTATTCATGTGCCACAAGTGAGGCTTGTATGTCTGTCTTCGTGGGATTTCTCTGTGTTTCAATTCCCCAGCTCTACAATAAGTCTCACTTTCTCACATCCTTTATCTGTTTTTCTGAAAGCTGTAACACGGGGTCAGTCTTTATTTGTGTACATTATCTACAAGCAATACTTAGGGAGTGAGAGATCAGCTTCTCAAATACTCTGAGATACAGGTGGAAAAGTGTAGTAAGAACAGAGAAAGTTGCAGATTATATTATTTAGTTAGGACAGCAAATTACTGTTAGAGAACGATAACTGAAGTAAATAACCTCTTTTAAGCGTATGTGGTTATCACTTGCCCTGAAAAAGTTTAATGCCAATAATACATTATAAGAATCTACCAAATAGAGATATCATCCTGTGTGTTGCTAAGCAGTGGAAGCAACATTTACAAAACTCCTATGAAAAAAATCTATAGTGAAACAGATATTAAAAGAAGGGTTTATCTGATTTTTTTGTGCATGTCATTGGAGAATTATACTTTAAGGTGTTTTTATCCTGCATAACTGTTGGCCAGGGCAAATGCCAGCCAACTTTAGATTTGAAATTGAGGAGTATGCGTGTGGATCTGGAAAGAAATTTTTTGAATCACTCCTTAAGGCTGGATAGGACAAACATTTATGCTCCCCAAACATTTTTGAACTTCTTTCATTGATACAGCTGTATGTTTCTTGACTCAAGCAAGGAAGTAAAATGTCAAAGGAACTGGAGTAGTAGTAAAGAGATCAAGATACTGATTGCAGCTCTCCTGATCTGCTGTTTGGATTCCTGTTTCTTGTTTCAGTTTCTGACTGTGATGTTCTTTTAAACACTGACATGGAGGATAAATTAGTGGCAATACATTTACATGGTCCCTTACAGCATGGACCCCTGAATGCATCTGGGGCCAGCAGACGTGAATAGTGCAACCATAGGTAGTACTTTCACCTGAAACTGCACAGAGAATATTATACAATTCTTCAGGTCTGTCACATTGTAAAAATAGAAAGACTCAGATTCACTTCTCTAGGTACTTGGTCCGAGTCAACTAAGTTGAAGCCACTATTTTGCGAATCCTTTATGGCCAATGGAAAGTAAATGGCACTTTCTGAGAGACAGTCAAGAGAGGAATTAACCTGAATAAGCCCTAGATCCCTCTGTAATTACTGAGGAGAAGTAAGAATTTCTTAAATCCTAAATGAGATATCCCAGTTAAGAGCCTAGCATCAGCTAGGAGGAATCCAGGCTAAAACCAGCAGGACCCTTAGTATGAGTTCAAAGTCTAATTAGATTGTAAATAAGTGTAAGCCACTTGTTGTGTGGATAGCGTAATAATTAATCCTCATGGAACTGCATACACAGAGCAAAAACCAAGTCATCATGGAGAAACTCTCTCACTCCCAAGGGTCAAAATGTCTTGAGCCACTACCTATATTGTACTCCTTGCTCTAATGTGATTTTTTAAAACCAGAAGGCTGAAAAAACCCAATAAATGATGAGTAGGTTTATGTGCATACATTGGGGGGAGGAATCACAGAATCACAGAATAGTAGGGGTTGGAAGGGACCTCTGTGGGTCATCTAGTCCAACCCTCCTGCCAAAACAGGGTCACCTACAGCAGGCTGCACAGGACCTTGTCCAGGCGGGTCTTGAATATCTCCAGAGAAGG
>Ga0065711_1008987_pt1 | contig 17453 bp, 8 predicted proteins | sample Hoacrofraction12_FD_59098 | JGI IMG/M metagenome (GOLD analysis project Ga0065711, IMG submission 59098) | Hoatzin crop microbial communities from Cojedes, Venezuela - Epithelial fraction 12 v2 (version 2) | ecosystem: Host-associated > Birds > Digestive system > Esophagus > Crop | place... | reverse complement strand
GCTCCCTCAGCACTCGTGGGTGCATTCCATCGGGGCCCATGGATTTGTGGACGTCCAGATTGCTTAAGCGATCCCTCACACAGTCCTCCCAGAGAAGGAGCAAGGCAGTACTTGTATGGATCCAAATCATGAATGTTTCAATATAAGGAATGTTGCAATATAAGGAATGTTTCAATACAAGGAAACTTCCTCAGGAAATTACTAACCATAAAGAAAACTGCTATTTAAATGTTATCAAGCACAACTCTTCAGCAAAACATTCATTACCTCATGGTGAAGTGTTGTCATTGGCTCATACCTGAATGAAATTTCTTTCTTAAAAACGTTATTGCATCAGCATGATTTATATGAGGAAAGTGAAAATAATTCTATATAATGATGTGCCTTGTAATTAGTAATTTTTGACTACAACAATAATGTTATTATACATATGTAGCAGGGCATATTGGACAAATGTATTATAATAGCAAGAAACAAAGACAATTAAGAATGGACTCCTAAATGTGCAATGAAATGGAATACTTTTTTCAGATTAAGAAACATAAAGTACTTTTATCCAGACTGTCTTAGAGGAGAATTCTGTGGACAATTATGAAATAAACAGGATCAGGTCTGTTCCCCTACTGTGTTGTTTATTGTACAGCTGAGGACTGATCAATACCTGAATAACACCCTTGAACTGAACTGCAAGAGTATTTTTGACTTCTTATTTCCACTCCTTGCTATGCAGTCGCATTAAGCCAATGTGTATCATGGCACTAAGAATTGGTAAAACTCTTCATTCAGAGTTGAATGTTGTCAAGAGACTTCACTAGAGCAGGTGGAACTCCCTGAATAGGGGATATCTCCAGTGCCAAAAATTGTAATATCAAAGTGAGAGGTAGGAGTATGGTGTGAATGCTATTTTGTAACTGTCATATCTGCAACAGAGAAGGAAACAAGTTAGATTTTCAAAAGACTGAATTACTTAGGACCTTAAGATTCATTATTTCTCTCTGAGATTCAGGCTCCTAAGCACATAAATCACTTTTAAAATGTTATGCTAAGTTATATTCTGGGCCTCTGAGATAAGAAATTTAAGATGCGTGGAAAAATGTATTTGGCAAATTTGGCTTTCACCACCTAAAGAAAACAAAAGTAGACAGTGGGATATTTTCCTGCAACTCAGATGCACTAAATACCAGTGCTTCTAGCACTGACTTGGATGATATTTCTATAATAAAAAGTAGAAGATTGCATGGTAATATCTCTAATTCTATGAAAACTCTCTAATCATTCTTTGCGTCATTATCATATATATTACATTCTATGATGACTTCCTGACATAAAAAAAACAAAAAAGAAAAAAAACAAAACAACTTTGAAGGCTTTATCAGTACAATTATGAATAGTGATTGACAAAAATCCCAAATAAACAAAAAAACCCCTACAGCTAGAATAAGGTTTGTATGGGAAGATACTGTAACTAATGAAGGAAAAAATGTTAAAAACAATAGTTTCATGAGATTTCTTTTGCTTTTACAAGGTAAGCTGATCCAGGGATAAAGAAATGGAAGCTCAACTTTTGAATAATAAATACTTGGTTTACTCAAGGATCCAGTGGCAAAAGGTGTAAAGATACCTGATTCATCAGAGTAGCAGTGCATCCTCAAACTAGGGTATATGTGCTAAAGTTTTGCATCAACCTTTGACCCTAACTTTTGAAAAAACTTTTGGTATAGGACTGAGAATCCAGAAGTTACAATTCTTTTCTGAGGCTGTTCGTCTGTCTAGGCAGGTTGATATCAAGCCTGATATTATCCCTGCACTTCGCCTACAACAAAAGCCTCCATGCAGTCTGGGATTTGATCCGGATAATGATACAATTCAGGTTTAAGCTACATTGTTTGCTATATTATCTATTCATATTTAACAATTATTTCACATAAACACAGAAGCCGAAATAAGGAAAAATTATCAAAAACAGTGTATTCATTAGGAACATGGGCTAAGATATTTATTTCTTTAAAAAAGGAAATTCAAATACTGACCTACTTAAAAACACACGTTACTTATGAAGATTTATGTATTCTCTATTAAAAATATTATCTGGAACTAGTAGCTGCTTTATCTTTAGGAACTATTTGCATTTTTCCGTTGATATAGACCTATTCTGAACACTTTTTAAATAGATACACCAAGTCCCAGGGAAAGAAAAAAGCCAGAATTTAGCATGTATGGCTCTGTGGTCATTCATTATGATTGTCTCCAATTTTATTTTAGATAGTGTGTCTTCATAAATTCAAATGTTAGCCTCTGAGTCCATCTTTCATTTCACTGGAAACCAGAGGATTGTGGATGAATACTTGTCTCTGACCCAGAGCTGAGTCATAAGCAATTTCTGTATCTGGTATGAAAGTCCAAGATCTCCCCTGAAGCTATCAGCACAAATGTAATTCTGTGTATATGCTCCAGAAGTCACTTTTGATAGGATTGTTCTAATGTAGCATAGGATCTAAGTTATATGTCTAAATTAGAGCTAGTTTTCTTCCCTTGTCACCTGAAGTGAATTCAAAGGGAAATAAAAGCCAGAAAAGGAGTGATAGTTTCAAATAGTCGGGCAACCATACCAATGTCCATGTTTTAAAAGAGTGGACTCCTGGTGTCCCCTGTGTGCTGTTTTCATACAGAGAGAAGTGGATTTGTACTTTTCCTCTGTAATTCCAGGACACTTACATAGGGACTAGGAAGGGTGACTGGGAACCTGAGTTTCTGAGTGTGCTCTGGCACATACAAGCTGCTACTTCAAGATACAGTGCATTGTTCTCCCTCAATGAAAGAGAGGAACTTATCCCTTAGGCATTTTACTAGTTCCCAACTAGCTAGCTGAGTGGGTTATATAAATAAATAATACATTTTATGTTCCTCATCTGCAAAATGAAACTAATGTACTTATTTGTAATATATTTATGGAACTAATATAAGTTTTCATCCAAAAAAAATCACTGATGTTCATCTGCAGATAAACTGTAGCTCAGTATAGTGAACAAACATACACGTAGTACTCCGAATTTATGGTCTTGTCTATAAATACTAAGTTGGCTGCTTACTTGTAAAGCCAGGATGAATTCTAGAAGGTGGTTAGCATTAGTCATGAACATTATGTTAGATTCCCAGGCAGCAGAATGCTATATATACACTGAAGCTTTTTTTTTCATTTGTCCTCAGCACTCAAAGTAACAATAATGGATTTATTTTGCACTGAGGCATTTTACATATGAACCAATTTTTAAATATATTTATGTACAAAATAATTTCAGTATTATCAAAAAAGGTTTGTTGTCATCATGGTTATTGTGAATAAGCAGCTCACTATTCATTACTGGCATGAGGCATTTTAAATTGCATACTCAACTTCAACAGTATTTGAGAAAGAGAATGTTCTTGTCAATTAAATTTGAATTCAGTGATACATCTTGCTGTTCTTTTGTTCAGAACATTCACAGGAAAAAGAGCAGACAGGCCCTTTTTGTTTGTTTGTTTATTGTCTACACAGGCTTATAGCAACTAAATTATGGGATGTCTGAAGTTCTTAGAGAATCTCAAGGTAATCTCGTCTCTAATGCTTTTATACTGTAGCTATTTAATCTTCTTCATGGAGAGGACAGAATGACCTTATTCTTTACTTTTCCTAATAAAAGTTCTTATGGTACAGAATTTCAATGAGGTGAAAAATGAATTTTACCTTACTGAAAAACAAAAACATGGTGTTTCGGTTTAGCCTGGATAAATACCAGGTGCTCACCACAACTGCTCTATCACTCCCCCTCCTCAGCTGGACAGGAGAGAGGAAATATGATGAAAGGCTCATGGGTCGAGATAAGGACAGGGAGAGATCACTCACCAATTACTGTCACAGACAAAACAGGCTGAACTTGGGAAGAAAAAGAAGTTTATCACCAATTAAATCAGAGTAGGATAGTGAGAAAAAAACCTAAATCTTAAAACACCTTCCATCCACCCCTCCCTTCTTCCTGGGCTCAGCTTCAATCTTGTTTCTCTACCTCCTCTCTGCCCCGAGCGGCGCAGGGGAACGGGGAATGGAGGTTACGGTCAGTTCATCACATGTTGTCTCTGCTGCTCCTTCCTTCTTAGGGGGAGGACTCCTTACACTCTTCCCCTGCTCCAGCGTGAGGTCCTCTCACAGGACACAGTTATCCATAAACTTCAGTGTGAGTCCTTCCCACGGGCTACAGCTCTTCATGAACTGATCCAGTGTGGGTCCCTCTCATGGGGTGCAGTTCTTCACAAACTGCCCCAGTGTAGGTCCCTTCCACGTGTGCAGTCCTTCAGGAACAGGCTGCTCCAGCGTGGGTCTCCCACGGGGTCACAAGCCCTGCCAACACACCTGCTCTGGCATGGGTTCCTCTCTCCATGGGTCCGCAGGTCCTGCCAGGAGCCTGCTCCAGCGTGAGCTCCCCATGGGGTCACAGCCTCCTTCAGGCATCCACATGCTCTGGTGTGGGGTCCATTTCACGGGCTGCAGGTGGATGTCTGCTCCACCATGGACCTCTATGTACTGCAGGGGGACAGCCGGCCTCACCATGATCTTCATCATGGGCTGCAGGGGAAAACTCTCTGCTCCGGCGTCTCAAGCACCTCCTCCCGCTGCTTCTTCAATGACCTTGGTGTCTGCAGAGTTGTTTCTTTCATATCATCTCACTCCTCTCTCTCAACTGCTGCCTCACTGCGGTTTTTTTCCTCTTCTTAAATATGTTATCACAGGGGTGCTACCACCGTCACTGATTGGCTTGGCCTTGGCCAGCAGTGAGTCTATGTTGGAGCCGGCTGGCACTGGCTCTGTGAGACACGGGGGAAGCTTTTCACAGCTTCCCACAGAACCCACCGCTATAGCCCCCCCCCACTACCGAAACCTTGCCACGCAAACCTGTAACACATGGAAATGTCTCTGAAGTAAGAATAACATTTTCCTCCCAAATTTTAATGGAAAAATAAAAATTAATTTTGTTTTAATGATTACTATTCTGCCATTCTATAGTTCTTTTCTTTCAATGATTGGCGTATAATGCAGAAAATTAAATTCATCTTTTCCAGCTGATTAATTCAGAGATCTTAAAAATAATGGTATGTATGGTAATAATCAGGTAGCTGTTTATAATGATAAATATGGATAGAAGACCTTTTGTGTTTTTTTCTTATTTTCATATATTTTGTTTCTTAACAATTTTGTTGCCATTTGAAATTTTTCAGGATTGATTCCAAACCATTGATAAGGAGACATCACAAGCACAGTCTACTGAGTTCGGGTCAAAGGAGTTGATCTCTTGTCACGAATTAATTTTACTAGAATGTGTAAATGAGCAGCAAGTGGAAAGCCTTATCTCTGTAGCTGTTCTAATTACACACTGACATTTAAAATTACACGAATTTGAGATAGTGGAAAAGACAAATAATTGCACTCATACTGTGCTTGCTAAACATGAATTTCAATGTTTGTTTACATATTTCAGAGTGATTCTAGGCAAAGTTTTCTGTATTCATTTGGAATGTAAGTATTAATAATATTGTAGCTGGAATAGTGGTAAGTATTTTTTGTATGTGGTTAAATTGTTAGGATTATAATTAGGCCAAAATGAAATCCTTGGATCTTATATTACATAAAGTCTCTTCTTTTTTTCCCGTAATGAGATTCTAAGTTAACCTTTAAAGGCACTTAACAACAAGGTCAGCAGCCGTTGGTATATTTTTCATGTTGAATTACATTTAAATGAATAGAAAAAATACATAAGCATGCTTATTAATTGGTGGAGGGTGTGTTTGAAAGTGAAGTGAATAGAGGTAGTCCTCATTCCTTGACATTAATTGGGTCACTTCATCAGGGTCACTTCATTCACTTCTCTGACTTGAAAATTGACCAGTGATTTGATAAATTATCAGACCTCTGCACTATTGATCTTGTCATTTTGACAGAGTTTGAGCAGCATTTCACATACACAAAAATTTTTCATCTCATTTTGAAAGGGGATAAAAGACGTGTTTTCTTGTCATTTTTTCCCCTATTCAGATGACAGATAACTACACAAATTATATCAAAAGAGATTTAAGGAAAATACCTGTCTTTCCTTTTCATGGTACTTTTTTCACAACTTTTCTGAGCATTGCTATCTGAATTTAATATCTGTATATAAGTCTTTGTTTTTCAAAGGCCTTTAATGCTCCCACTACATGGAATGAAAATTATGATTCTAGTTCTTAAAACACAGTAATACTTGTTAATGTTTTGCAGATGAAAGTTAGAGACTGAAGCCACGAACTGTCCAGACTTCATTATTTCCTTGTCTATTGCCTAAGGATAGAAGCATTGTGCAGTATGTAGCCTGCTATGTTTAAGTGGATAAATGCCACTGCATTTCAAGAGAAACCTGATAACTGTAACATCTATGGAGTTCTGGAAAAACATTACGGTAAAGCTGTCTATTGGTCTTCCAAATGGAGTTTTCTAAGTACATGAAGGGCAAGAAACAGCAACTGGTTCTTCAAAGCATCTCTATAATCCTGTGTTCCTATGCCTCCAATGAAAACAGTGGATGATATTAAACATCTGTTTCTTCTGTAAAAACATACTTCTCTCCACATAGCAAACAAACCAAGAATGCTATTAATTACTCCAATTATTTTTTTTTCCAACTCAAGTGCTTTTCGAAAAGTAAAATCCCTCCAAGTTTTGAAAAGCTGAAGCTATATCAGACTTGTTAGCTGCTATTGAAAATGTGACCATGGGTATTTTGCCTGAATTCACACTCTATCCTCTTTTGGGATCCAAATAGTTGTCTTAATTCATACCTTCAGGTATTATGATATTAATGTGCATTGCCTGGTTTGTTTTTTTTCTTCAGTCTAAGTGTATTTCTAAGCTGCAGTATTATTCTTGCAGGTGAACTGAGTGGAATTTTAATGAAGTTATTTTGAGACACTGTGTACCTAGTTTTTAAGAAATAATATAAATGTGAGATCAAATTAATATGCTTTAAAATAAATCCTGCTTTGAAATAAAGTCATCATCTTCTATCCTGTCTGTATTGTGGTGGACATGCATATGGTACCTTATTATTTTATTCTATATTAATGAGAGATATTTGGTTACAGATACAACCTGTCTCACAGAGAAGTAATAAAGCAAAAAAGAAACCTCTACATAAAAACATTTTAATGTGGAAATAGTACTTCAAAGAGAAGGCTTTTTTTCATGTGGAAAGTATGAGCTGAATTTTGATGGTGAGAATATTCTGTATGATCAAGATCAGAAATAGAGGCATCATGCTGCGTGCTGGAGCAGAGTACTCTGTTGTCACCATTTCCAGTGTGACACTGCTTCGCAGAACTGACCTACAGACTTTTTTCAGAAAGCACTGCAGTTCGCAAAATACAGTTGTTTCATGCTCTAGATACATATATATCATCTTTCTGGTGAGATAAGTTTTTTTTAACTTGACTATGTTGCCTGCCTGCTCTCAGCAAAAGAAATGAAAAAAAATAATAGTGCTCCCCTAACAGGACACATAAAGGAAGGAATTTGAAGATTTGCAGGAGATCATCTATTTTGTGTCAGACCACAAGGAATCATATTTCAGTGAAAGTGGTAGCAGACAGCTCAAGTGATGTAAATAAATAGAGATTTTCCTGTCCCACTTTACAATGCTTTCAAAGTGCAGGTTGGAAATTTCTAACAAATTTGGTATTCATCTTGAATAAACCTGGATCCAGCCTTGACATGTTCATGTGCAGTTACATTTTTATTCCTTGTGAGAAAGACTGATGAAACTCAGATATTCTGTCTGTGCGGCAACAGAAGCTAGCACAATGGGAAATGGACCTTCATGGGAACTAGGATTAAGAGAGTTTTATGATGATCATCAATGAATTAGTATCAACAAAACTGACTGCAAATAACAGGGGTCCCTATACTTCATGTAGCATTTCCAGTTCATTCAAATCCTATCACTTTCATTCATATAGGAAATGCAGATAACCAATCCACACTCACTTCTTCCACATCAACACAGAGAAAAAATAAATCTGGAGCCTGTAAATTTGGAAATATGTTTTTACTGTACTTCCATTTTTTTTCCCCCTCTTTTCTTTTTTCTCTCTTTTTTTTTTCCCTGTAGAGACCATTTAGACCTCAGAGCACTTGTAACTGAAGAAAAGATCTACTCTACATAGAATAAAAACGTGATCATTTCTGTACATCGTCATGAACGAAAGCCAAATGCAAAACAGATGAGAACCAATCCAAAGCATGAAATGTAGCTTTTTTGTGGAGATGATGGTAGAACAGTCATGTACACTCTCAAATGCCGCTCTTTCTAAGTCTTTCTTAATTGCCTCCCATATTCTCCTGGGCTGTTATCAGTCCATGTACAGGCATCTGCACTACTGACGTAAAAGACTTCCTTCACTCTTTGGACTGTGTGTCTAAGTGTCTCTGTGTATGAAGGGCTTACTTTTCGATTTCAGGAAGGTTTTAGGATGATATCTGGTTATTTGATCTGATAATTTCTCTGGCTAACATAAAAAACAAAATTTTATTCTCTGCTTTACCTGTGATAGTATGGATCTAAAGGAACAGATATTCTTATTATCATGGCACAGTAGTATTACCATGTACATAACTTGAAGATAAGTAAATGTCAAGTTTTATTTTACACCAAAATGGACTAGAAAGTCAGTAAAAGTCAAGACACAGATTTTTTCTCTTTTTCTTTAGGTACATTATTTCTTCTTTCCAAAATTATTTTGCCACAGAAATCTTAATTTTAATCTAAACCACTCATCTGCTTTCATATATCTTTAAAGCATTCACGTTGCTGCAACACTCAAGATTTATTACTTTTCTAAGATAGGTATATTCTAGTCCACACTCACTATTACTAGCTGGATTTCCAAAAACCTTACTAACATGTCAACCATTCTGGAATATACGTGACTTATTTCTATGTAATCCATAGGTCTAGAGGTTAGAATGGACTTTCCATGTATGTTCATCTATGATCTGAACTTGCACTTCATATCTTAAAGTACGTGGTGCCTGGATCTAAATCTGCATCTGATTCATTCAGATGTTGTAATGGAAAAAAAAACTTCCTGTACAGACCATCTCTCTTCCCAATATCTTACAAGTTGTATATCAACTAGACAATTTCAGTCTTTCAGATCAACGTCTTGTGAATTACATTGCTTTCACATGAGGAAATCTATGAATCACATTTTTCATGAGATGAGCTATGTTCTTTGGTGTCCTCAGAATTCACATCACTTGGCCAAATTTATGACAGCATGCAAAGTACACTTTTCTACTGTGTTGGGTTTTATTTTTTTAACTGTATAAATAATACTGTGTACTGAAACACATGTATCAAATATGTTACATTAAAATTTATAATTAAATTGCATATACACTTACCTTTCATATTTTATTATCTCCATATAAGTAAAAGTCTCCTTTAAAAACAAAACAAATAAAAACTAATGAATCTGTATAGACTATAGAGAGCTTTTATGTAGCCTTGTATACCAGTCCCTCAAAGGAAATAAATCATTCTGGAAATGTGTATTGGAACGAGGAAGTTAGAAAATGGGTAGAGGAAGGCACTTGCTAAAAGCTATGAGATTTTTTCTTTCTAGAGAAAATTTAATTATTTCAGCTTAGAAGGAGTGACGTTCTGCCGGGTGCCTTGGCCTTGAAACAGATACATTCTTTACTACTGACCTGAATATCAGCTACAGGGTGAAATCTGTTTCTCCTCTGCTCCTGTTCTGCCTCAGCATATACGTACTATTGCACCAAATGCAATTTTGGATCTTTCTACCCAGCATTTCTGAGCCATGGTTTCGCTATGCTGCTCATTTTTGCATAATCTTGTCTACAAACTCAACAGTATCAACACAGGACAGAACCTTCCCTGACATTCAAAGGATATGAAAGCCCTCTGTCTGTGCGTCTTTCCTTCTACCTGCATACAGCTCATGCAGCCTTGGAGTGTGAGGATCTCTTATCTCTCACTGTAATGGGGTCCATATGTCTCATTGTCAGATGCTATGAATGTTGGCCTTTCAGTCTTTCCCGTAAGTGCGGTGTAACACTTTCTGCAATGCCGTCTCACTGATGCCCTCAAAGATGGGATGCAGAGTGCTACCTGCATCTGTCACGGAGCAGACATTTACTGCAGAGCAAATCACAGCTACTTTGGCTTCAAGGCTGTGAAATATTTTCCAGCTCAGTTTCACAGCCTGCTGTAGCTAAATTTGCTCTGGCAACTTGTACTAATTGGTTTGGTAGCATGTCAGCAGCTGGCATACAATGATATGAACTAAAAAGCCTGCTAGCTTATATTATTGAATGCAAATTCTAGTGTCTTCTATTCTTTTATGAACTTTTCAGTTGAATTGTAGTCACAGTCCCACATCCATTGAAGAAATCCACAGGACCTTTATGTTTGCATGTTGCCGCATTGCAGCCGTGGTGCCTTGTGTAGTAAAGAAGCATCCTTACACCTCAGCCTTGACAAAGGTATGGCAGAATTTGTTTTAGAAGATCAGAATTTTCCAGTGATACTTAATTTTACTGCTTTTCCTCACACTCAACTCATTTTTGAAACAGCTGCCTAGAGATACAAAATTTTCTGTGGTTTGACATGTGGGTATAGAACATATTAACCAAATTTGAGCAAAGTTCATTCAGCTCACAGAAAAGGCTTTTCATAGTGTGAATGCAAGTCTTTAAATATTATTCTCAACTGCTAAAAGAAATCTTCATTGAAGCTGAAACTGGAAAAGCTGAGGACTACAGAGACTTTTCTCTACCTCCAACACCCTACACAAGGCATTTAGGCAACATCATACAAATATCCACATTTAGCCACACACTTTACTTCATCAGTGTTCTGGCTGGGAGAGAGAAGACAGTAAATCCACTTCACCTCTGCAAATCTACAGGCAGTGCTGAATGGCACATCCAGATTAACTCTTCTTTCTGCATTAGCCTGCAATATCAAGAGTACTACACAACTTCCTTTACCTAAGTTATACCTACATGCCTGAAATAAAAGGTAAAAGATTTTGAAGGTTTCACCATGAGCTGGCCAACAATATCCTGGGCTGCATCAAAAGAAGCATGGCCAGCAGGTCGAGGGAGGTGCTTCTGCCAGTATACTCCGCTCTGGTGAGACCTCACCTGGACTACTGCGTTGACCTCTCAAGCCCCCAGCACAAGAAAGACATGGACCTTTGGATCAGATCCAGTGGAGGGCCATGAAGATGATCAAAAAGCTGCAGCACCTGTCCTCCTAGGCAAGGCTGAGAGAGTTGGCGTTGTTCATCCTGGAGAAGAGAGGGCTCCAAGGAGACCTTATAGCAGCCTTTCAGTACCTGAAGGGGGCCTGTAGGAAAGATGGGGAAAATATTTTCAGCAGGGCTTCTTGCGATAGGACAAGGTTTAATGACTTTAAACTAAGAAGGATAGATTTAGACTAGATATAAGGATGAAATTTTTTACGATAAGGGTGGTGACACATTGAAACATGTTGCCCGGAGATGTAGTGGAGGCCCCATCCCTGGAAACATTCAAGGCTAGGTTGGACAGCGCTCTGAGAAACCTGGTCTAGTTGAAGATATCCCTGCTTGCTGGAGGGGCGTTGGGCTAGATGACCTTCCAACCCAAAGCATTCTATGATTCTATGATAACGTATCATTTTAAGGCTGAAACCACAATTTTAAAAGTGGTTTTGTTATATCTTATGGCATTTTGCATGCACGCTTCTTTCTGTTGTCATCATTCTTGACTTTCAAGATGTATTGTCAGTTTGTGTTAGGGGGTTTCTGTTCTGTTGTACTTTTATACTTTATGTTTACACACATTTTGAAAAATAAACACTTACAGTCTTCTTCATTTTCAGTACATGATTTCTTTCCATATGTTTTGCTTTCCATTCATGTCTTCATGTCATCTTACTCTTTTCTACCTAAAATTATTTTTTAGTGTAATCAATTGAATCCTAGGGAACAGTGAGATCTGGATCTTGGTGTAAATCTCCAGCACAGAATCCTCTATTGGCATTCATACTAATGAACATCAGAAATACACAGAAATGGAGTTTATCCTGGGTAAAATCACTCATGTATATAGTTTGTGAACCTTTTGATGTCTTTTTCCAAAGGAAGACTTTTATATATTTAAGCCATTTTTAGAATAATGTTACTTTTCAAAACTGTTTTTTACGTATTCATGTTGGTAAAATGTGTGCTCTTTGTAATCATAGTCATTGCTTTTCCCAAATCTTATTTGAATTTAAGGAAAAATAATTCAACTGAAAATTAATCCTTAAAACACGCTGTGATCTTGGGTATATAACAAAATTAAAGTATTTCCATGTCCCTGATCATCTTGAAATCTGGGAATGAGGTTTATCAATTAAGGAATACTAAGAATTTTTTCCCCAGATACTTCAAAATTTATGCTGGCATTTTACAGTAAATTGATACTACTATGTAATAGTATCTTGTTTCCCCTATATTCTACCACTAGTGAAATTAAAATGATCTGAGTTCCAGGAAGCTTATTTGCCTCTAATGATATGAGGTTTAATGTACGCGGATTCACACTTCCGGTTTAGTACAAGCACTTCTCAGTCTGAAGACAACAGTTCCCACCTGCTGCTAAAGCAATGCTCTCCTGCTGTGTTCATTACAGCACTGCTGGGGCTAGCTAACCACAACAGCTCCTTGATGCAGCTGATCCACATCTCCCTCTAGACAGGAATCTTGATGAGTGCTATTAGATTAAGCTCTGAAATGGCGATTTTCTGGCTCCTAGCCATATCTTTTGTCCACACAGGGAGCTGTTATGGCTTAATAATGCTTTAGAATTACAGAATTACAATACTTTAGTAAAAAAAATACTTGAGTCAAAAATTTGCAAGAAGATGGATTCTGAGGTTTTCTTGACTTCAATTGGCTTTATATTAAACAGCCGAGCTCCTTTGCAAACCATTAAAATGGTCCCAGACAAGACTGGTATTTCATATGAGTTTTGATGTTATTGTTGCTTTGTTTGGACTGCAAGGATTGTAATCATTTGTGTATGTCTTTAGACTTCTTTTACATCAAGAAATCTCTGAAATTAAGGTCTCTAACTCTTTTCTTTCCTTCTGCTTCAATGTTTCTATCAACTTTTTCTAACATCTGGAAAGAGATTGCTACTAATATCTGTTATTCTTCTGGGATGGAGAATATCTTCCTTAGAATGCTTTTATCACGACAACTCACGGGTCGTTCCCAACAAATAATGAGGGATGCCATTATGTCTGACATGAGCCTTTTTTTTGACCATTCTCTAGCAGGAATGTGAACTTTCTAGAGAAAACATGGATGTTCCTAGTTTTCCTTACTAGTAAAATTATATTTTCCAGTCATCTCCAGTGCTTCTTTTTGATTCTTCCACAAAATCAGTAGAGAAAGAAGTGGTAGTATTTGGAGTTTCATTCTTCATCCTATGGCAATTTATCAGGTATCCTGGACTTTTATTATCCAAATATTCATCCAACACAGAACAGGTGCATTTAGTCCAGCAATGTGAAGGTACTGTGTACTGACTGTTGACTGTCAGGGCACTCATCTGGGATGGCAGAGATCCAGCTTCAAGTATCTACTCTTGTTACTTTCAATAATCTTGTAAAATGGCTAAACTCCAAAAGACTTAAGAAAATTTTATATTGCAGAATACCTGCCTTGGAGCTGTAAATTCTGTATTGATGTTAATTTGAAATAGAGCATCTGGTTTTGCTACATCTTTTCATCTTCATAGAGAATGAAGGACCAATATGAGGCATGAATATTTCTTTTTCACCCATGAAGAGACAGAATTTTTAATTCTACTATACCTCTGTAGCAAAATCAAACTACTTAAAGTAGAACACCAGCTAAATTTTGACTGCTGTAATAAACTTCAGTTTAAGAATAGCTATTTAACAGTGATATTAAAGGAACTGGAGAACAAACATTCATGTACTGACCAACAGCAAAAGAAGGATTAAATAATCTCTGATTTTCAGCTATTCTTTATTGTCTTCAATCTGAGATTGGTAGTTGAAGGTAACAGTTTGCATGTGAAGAGGTATTTGACATCCTAATGAAACAGCAGGAATGGGCTCAGTATCAGCTGATATCCTTATCTGCGAAGGGTCTGTCACTTATTGTAGAAGTGTTCAAAGCATTAGGTTACTGTACGCACCTATTTTTTTAACCTCCTCCTGCTGCCCTCCTCCTGTCCAGTGAATAAGCTATCTTTGGAAGGATTTTCACAAACACACGTTTCATCCATGTCTGTTCTTCACTTGCTTAGACTTCGTAGATTAAGATATCTCTATTTAGTGAGATATCGAAGTAGCTCACATCTCAAAAACAGATTTATAAATTTAATTGCAGCTACTGTGAACCTATTGTTTAAACCAAGTTGTTCAAATTCCTCCTGTGAATCAAACTCCAAATGCATTTCTTTTGCAGATTTTTATTGCAAAATATTTATATATATATATACACACACATATACTATTGCTATTACATGGGTCTTGTGAAGGACCATGGAAAAAGAGAAAACTCTAAAAGAAACTATACAAGCTTGAGCTTTTCTCCACTGAGAAAAAGACATTAAATAGCAAATCATAGTTGCAGCAGCAATTGCTGCTGAAGAAATGAAAAAAATAAATATAATACTGTAGGACTTTTCTGCTTCTTTGATTGAAGAAAACAGAAAGGAAGCGTGTTACTGAGAGAACATTATGTATGCTTGAAAAGGATTTGCAAAGAGAGACAAGATTTACATTTCATTTCACACTTCTGTTTACATACCTCTTTGTCCTCTTTGTTTTTCATTATTGTTCCTGAATATCAGTTAAGGATATCAGATCAATGAAAATAACGATAAGGAGAAAAAAAATAGAGCTTCTCAAAACTAATAATATAAGAGAGAAGTCAATTGAGGAAGGTTTTGAAGGTAAGCTTTCTAATAATGAATATGAAATACAAGTGATGTTGATTGATAGGGTAAAAAGTGTTTTGATGTGAGAGTACATGGCACGGCTTTTTCCTCTCTTCTGTACATAAAATCATTAAAACTATTTTACTGTCTTGATTTCCCTTCCCTTGAAAGGAAGAGTTGATTCTCAATGTATACTGAGTGCTATGTTTGCTCTGCTCTTACAGGATTTTATCACTACAGCCACCATAAGTATAATGATGATCAGAATATGAGGGGTTTTTTTTGCTTTAATAACCATGACACATTACTAACTAGAAAATCATTCTCTGTAAACAAAGAAAACACAAAGTAAATTAAGTAATGAGTGTTATTTCAATGTTAATATGAGTAATATTATGACATCACTATGGAATGACTGCAAAGATGTTAGTACTGTAACAGGAACATCAGTTACAAAGATGACTGGACCAGTAACGAAAATACAGCCAGAGTGTTCTTAGATCAAAAAAAGTTTAAGTTAAAATATTTTTTAGCTGTAGAATATTTTCTTAAAATGAAACTATATGCAAATAAATACAAGCACAATAATAAACACAACACCAGAAAGTTGAGGGATGCTAGAGATAGGACAAATTTGCACTTTCAATATTTATGACTTGTAAATCAACAGCACTTTGAAGTAATGCAAAACAGTTTAACAGAAATGAGAATTGTGTCAGAGACATCAAACTAAAACTCCTTTAAAGCAATATTAATCCTAAGTGTTCTGTTATTTAAAGAAAAATACATGGTAAAGAACATTGATTTAAATACTTGGAAGTCACAAAATTCAAAATGCGAACCTTTCCTCTTCGTATTAAACACAGGGAGACAGACATTATAGCATCATATATAACTGTAATAGAATAATAACAAGCATGATTTTTGCACAGTAACATGTAATACTGGCAAAAGGAAGCCAAATTAAAATATTGCTAGCCAATATTCTGGATATTTTCTTTAAGTTGAGGAAAGTTCTGAATGAAAGTGCTTATCAGGCAGAGGAGAGATCAGTTAAGGTGTAGAATTTAAAAACATAGTAGTTTAAATAATTTTATCTCTCAAATGTTATGAAGAAATATCTTCAGAGTTAATTATCTTTTCCCAAACTCGGAAGTTATAACTGGTTATAGAGTTGCCTTCTTGACACACTGTTTAAATGCTTGAAACCCTGATTTGCTTATCGAGCTAAATACATAATTGACATCTGTAATTCAATCCATATAACCTTTCTGCTCACTAGAATTGCGGTTTTTCTGAAGTAGAGATGAGATTTGCTAAATTTTGGTAACATTGATCTGAAATGTCTCCAACTATATTGAACTTACTTTATTGCTAGTGTATCAAAATACAGAGTAATATGCTTTGAAGGCCTTTATCTGAACCTACAATAGCCTAATACTGTTGACCTGACATTTCACAGAAAGGCACTGTTTCTTGCTTTCACCAATTTCCTTGTGGTCATTTCAGTATTTCCTGGACACCCATTTAGCTGATTCAGTTCACTAAACTAGCAGAAAGCAAATCTTATAAAAAATTTTAAAAAGGGTAAAAAAACACATTTCCATCTGTCAATGACAAACTGAATCACAGAAGAGAGCCAACACAACGGATAGGCACATATTGTTGCTAGCAAGGAATAAAATCCTTTCTCAAGTATTTCTTACTAACAAAGTCTGAATTTAGGACAAGATTTAGATAGGAAATTTTCATGATTAATTTGTACAAATATCATTTCTCTGTTATTGATGACAAGAACAGATCTTCACAGAATTAGAAAGCAAATACTAGCTCAAATGTATCTAAGAATATTTGCACTACGGAACATGGCAATAAGCCAGAGGGAAAAAACCGTGAGAGCTGGAACAGACTGTTTTTAGCAAATCTGCAGGGAAAGAAGAATGGTGAAAATAAACAGCAACAGCATTTTTATTTATCTTTTTATGAATATTATCTGTGTCAAGGAGTAGGGTAATACAATGAAGGCACATGCTAAAAATTAAGGTAACTTTAGAAAGGGAAGAAAATCAGAAGACTGAAAAAGAGAAAATAAAATAAAGTGAAAACTAATAGTACCAGAATATAGAAAAGATAAATTTAGGTGAAGGTGAAGGATGAGAAATATTTGATCTGGTCTGAAACCAAAAAAGAGCATTGACACTGAGTTTAATAATATTTCTGATATCACTCAACAGGTTTTATCTTTTGAAAAATAAAAGTAGATAACACTTTTACTTTGAAATATAGTCTAATTTTTCTGACTCCTAAAAATAATATGAGTGGACAAAAAATCTGTTCTTACTTTAAAATGCATGTTAATTTTGTTAATTCTGTGTGAATTAAGTAGTAACCCTTTCACAAAAAAAAAAAAAAAAAAAAA
>Ga0065711_1039843_pt1 | contig 17455 bp, 5 predicted proteins | sample Hoacrofraction12_FD_59098 | JGI IMG/M metagenome (GOLD analysis project Ga0065711, IMG submission 59098) | Hoatzin crop microbial communities from Cojedes, Venezuela - Epithelial fraction 12 v2 (version 2) | ecosystem: Host-associated > Birds > Digestive system > Esophagus > Crop | place... | reverse complement strand
GGCGCCCTCCCCTTCCTCCGCCCCTCCGCCGCCTCCCGGTTCCCCCGCGCGGTGGCAGCATTTCGGAGCGATCGCGCCGGCGGCTGGGCCGCGGCCGGGGACACCCGGGGCGGCGGGGCCGAGGGGGGGCCGGGTCCGGGGGGAAGGGAGTGGCGGAGAGCGGCCGTAACGGGGGTCCTCGCCCAAGGGCGGGACGCCCGGCTCCTACCGGCTCCGTGGCCGAGGCCTGGCAGCCCGCCGGAGAGGCTGTTTGCCCTCGGGGGCGATTCGGGCACGGGAAGCGTACACCGAGCGTACCCCGGGATCTCCCGAGAGCCGTCGGCAGCCTGCGGGGAGGCGGGCGGTTCGGATTGTCCGGGGATGGCCTGTTCCCAAACAGAATTTGTCAGTCTCTTTGGAAGATGGGGACTGGGGGGACGAAGTGGGAGCGCAGCGGCGTGCCCTGCCCAGACCTGCTGTGGGACCTGCGGAGCTACGCACGGGTTTTCGGCCCTCTTCAGCGTCTCTAGGCTTTTTCTGCTCTGAGGACACTTTCAGAGCTCCGGTTGTGAAGTGGGGAGCCTGAAGTTCATCTGTCGATGGTCGCTTCACCGTTAGTCTGCGCCTTTTTTGAAACCAGAAACGCACAAATATATTTTTAAAATCATCATTTTTCAACTTTTTTTCCCCAGGTTTGCAAGACCGAATGTATTTTTACTGAGCTGATGTACAGGGCTTTCATGGTACTGAAGTAATTTATGAAGATGGAACTGGACTAAAGTCTTTTATACCAGTCTTGAAGAGTCTGTTAACCGTCTTTTGCTGGAATACAGTTTTATGGTGTGCTATAAAATACTCTATAACCTATTTGATAGAGTGGAAAAATAAATTTTCTTCAGCATCACCTTTATGTTGCCACAATGTACCTTTTTGTATATTATCTGACTCCTTACGCTTCACATTCAGCAAGGGACTACTCCTTTTGAATGGCTCTGCTGTACTCACACACCAGTAATCCCAGGGTGGTTGGGGCAACAGGTTGCAAATAGTAAACTATTGTTAATTATAAAGAAATCATCAGAGAAACTAGCGATCCTACACGAAATCTCTATGTTTGAATGTAGTCTCCATTAAGAAAACTGGGTATCTGAAAAAAGAATTTTTTTTAGGGACGTGGAAATAAGCTTTTACCAAGAGTTTTGATTTGGAGACTCAAATTTCGAAATAAAGTTCAAAGCAGTAGAAAAAAAAGCTTGACACAGGCAGCAGTTGCACAATGGATTCAGATAACCCAAATCTTGTTTGTCAATGAAGCCCTGAAGTTAGGGTATTTGAGTCAACCTAAAAGAGACTGAATACCACGGAAGCATGTTAGGGGGAAGTAGTGACTTGTTCTGCCTCTTGTCACAGGCCACATCTGTTTTTCATATACCTATTCACTAGTGCAAAGGTTGGAACCAGGGCATGAATACTAGAACCATCAATCTTTTGTCATTCTTTTCTTTTTATTTTAATAGGCCCGATGAATAATGGAGAGGTTTCTTCTAAATTAATAGCTCCAAGAAATAAAAAAAACGTCTTTCTACAGCCTCTTGATTTGGGTGTTCCATTGAGAAGTATGCAATCCACATTCAAATCCTTTTGGGAGGAGATCTGAATTTAGTTTCCTGACATCCCAAGAATGACTCCAAGACATCAGAATATTGTTTAGAAGGAGGTCAGGACCCTTCACTCTTCTCTGACTTTTGGCCAAAACACAAATTTTTTGCTTTTTCAGAGACTGAAAATTATTTTACAAAATTTTGAGGCAATCTCAAGGGAGGCAAAATATTCAAAATTCTCCAGAAAATAACCAGCAGCTTCAAGACTTTGGCCTACATTTGCCCAATCTTAGTACGCAGGATTGCATAGCTAATAGATAAAATCTGGAAGCTTAAGATTTACTCCCAGCTGTGCCACTGGCCTTAAACCGTTCTTTTATTTTCTTTGTGCCTCAATATTTCCCTTGGAAAAGTGCATCTTATGCTTCTGACCCCTTTTTACATTACTTTGTCTTCTAATAAATCAAATGAATATTTATTATTATAAATCATTACTGATGGGTTATTTTAGCAATTTCCAAAGTAGGGGTGGCTTCCACTAGGATGAAGGCAAGTTTCTACTCTTTTCCTCAATGAATAGAAATGCTCAGTATGACAGTAGCAGAAGATACAGAAATTAGACTTTCCTTTTTTGCCCTACTTTTATAAATCCAAAGACATTAGTGACCTTGACCCAGCATGTCTTGTTGAGAATTAGTGACTAGATGAAAACACTTTCCTAAAAGGGACAATGATTAATTCTCAGTAAAATTCACTAGGCATCAATCAATCTAGCAAAATCATTCAATAGCATTGTGGAAGAATTTGAAAAGACAGCATTTATGAATCTGAAAGATTTTTTTAAAAGTAACAGGCTTGTAAAAAAAATCTGTTGAGTAACATGTACTATTTAATTAGAAACTATGTAAATATGTACCTCAAGGGACGTTATGATTATCAGCTTTCCTATGTGTATTGAGAAAGTAATATAGTGTTACCGCACCCAAGCTGTATGGAACGAGGGACAAGTGCATCTGTGACTGCATGGTAGACACTGGAGGAAAGCAATGAACTTTGTGTTATTGCCTGGAATGTAATCATGGAAAGACAGAAATCATGTTTTACCTTTCTATGAATAAAGACATGATCCTTTCCTAAGCAGTTTTCCATTTCTGTTCTAAGTTGGCCTGGCCTGAATATCCTGAAGTTGCCCTTCTGCTTAAATGACAATGAAATGTTCTCTGTCGAGAAGACTTCATTCCACTAAATAATCTTTGCAATCTGCTTGGGTTTCTGAAGGTTCAAAATTCACTGAAGAGTATATGCACAGAACTAACCAATATGCTGGTAAGGTCTACGTCTGTGCTGATTATTGTCCAATATGTCATATATGAACAGATATGCACACATATATTACAACTAGTTGTTCAGTTAGTGATGTAGCACTCCCCTTGAAACAAAATGAGCCTTGATTATACTGGAAGAATAATACGAGGTTTCAGCTATTATGCCCTGTGGAAGGTTGTTGCATAAAACTAGCAACATGACCAATACAGGGTCAAAAGATTTTAGTAATAGATAGGTCTAAATTCACCAATACTTGATCTTTGTAGCCTTGAAGTATTTTGGACCGTCAGAGCAAATACTGCATTTTGGAGTCCTTTGTCTCTCCAGAAGACAGACAATTAAAAAGAGAAGGTAAAGTATTTGAGTGTGTGAGTGGAGCACTGGATTCTTTTACAAAGTAAGCTATAAAAATGATGTCCCTCTAGTCTAAACATCTATTTGTCTTAAGGTTGGTCATAATACCAGGCTTCATACATTGTCTACAAAGGTCTCTGTTACAGGAAAACCTTTCCATTCTCCACTCTTTAAAGCAATCTGTTAAAGCCTATCTTTTTAGCCTACCAGCCAGTGCAAGGGGATACATGAACGTATGAATTGTATTTCATAGCAGCAGGATGGAGTTTTTAAAGGCAATGGGGTTTGACAAGCTGCAAAGACGGCTTTAACAGTAACTGTGCAAAAGGCTACAGTGTGCTAGATTATTTAGAATTTATTATTTGGATGTGTCCCAAGTATACATGTCCTGCTGCAGAGCGGAGCTGCAAGCTGTGGCTCAGTTCAATGACATTAGCTATTGCTCATGAACTACAGATTCTGAGCTAGGAAATGCCAGTCTTAAGGTGTAGTGTGCTGTCAAGGCCATCCAAAGTTTGAACTCGTTCAGTGTCACTTTGGTGTGCTGTGGAGTTGAAAGGCAGAACAGCATCTGCTGTTACATGAAGGACCTTTGGTTTGCCAATAAATCTTAAACGAATACCAGTTTCAGTCCTTTGAGCAGCAGAATTCTTTTGAACTCCTGTTGGGTACAGGGATCACTGGGATCAATCAGACTACTGCAGGCAGGATACGTTCCTACAGTAGCAGCAGCTTTGGCACCAAAAGAAGATTGTTAGAGCCTATTTTCCTTTCAGCAGCAGGAGTAAGTACTGTAAAGAAACAGGACTCATTGAGATTGCATGATGCATAAACAGTGTGTAATCCTCTGAATGTGCAGGGAATTATATACGAATGAGGAACAAGAACAAAAATCCAGTTGCCGCTGTTGCAAATGCTTAATGCTGAACATCCAAGTTCGAATTGTGAGTCAGGGATGCCTCTGTCTTCAGAGGGGAACTCTGAGACCATATAGCACTTTCTAGTTCCTTCTTTGGTATTTAAGCAGAGAAAGCCAGAAGGTAAATGGATCTGCATTCAGTGCTTTTGGCTCCACAGGTTTCTGTTTTGTAAATCAGATGAAATGAATTTCTTTTTACATTAACTGAATAGTCTGAGGGAAAAAGTATTTATTGGATAGGTTTCTATAAACAATCATGGAATAAAACCTAATGCTTTAGTAACTAGAAGCCAGAAGAGAAAGAGAATGAAAAAAAAAAATCTGATATGCACTTTCCTGGAAGTTACACTGCAGAATACTGAATGGCATACAATCAGAAAATGGTAAGAAACAAGATCTATTGCAGAGACAAAGTTATAAAAATATTTCTTTTTTTTTTTCCTCCTTCCTTAGGAAGGTTTGTATATACACAAAGAAAACAAAAACACATTTAAAAAAATATGAAGGATCATATGTGTTTACTTTTTCTAGCTTGGGTTTTTTTTTCTTATTTTCGTGGAGACACTTTTGGCAAAATAATCAAAGGCTGTAATCAAGGGATTAAAAGATGTCTGCACACAGGCATGCCTGCATACACATGCATGCACACATGCATACTGTATCTTGGGTTGAAAATTTCTCTTAATTATTTTGAGGAAATAAATTAAACATAGAAACAGAAAGATCGGTAGCAGAAGGGTTTTGACAAACGTAATACCTGCAGCTGCGTTTCTGTTTCTACGAGAGATTTGATTTGACATCCGCTCATGTTAGCATTTGGAAGAGAATAAGGGTTGGCATATGCTACTATGTATTTTCCTCCTACAGAGGACAGAAGTAGCAGGCACCCTGCTATACCTTTTAAATTGTTCCCTTATTGCACAAATTGAAAGAGAAATATTTAAACGTACTTCAGAGGTTAATTTATAACAATTAACTTCCCTCTTTAAAATCACATTTGTTTCCTATTGTTTGAAATCTATAAAAATACAAACCACAAGAGACCAGTAAACCTTTCTAATTTCCTAAAATAAAAGACAAGCTTTCTTAAGGAACCGACTGTACCCAGTGCCTGAAAAAGTGCATCGTATCTCTGCACCTTTTCCTTCTCAGGAAAACAGAGATGGAACCACCTCAGCTACATGTTAAGAGATGAACCCCAGTGTGCGGGAATTGTTGAAAATAGAAGTTTTACCCCCAAATATGTAAGATGCTGATGGCCTTGACTGCAGAGGCTGTTGAGGTTATACAGACATATTATTTATTAAGCTGATGTCAATGACATTATCTAGCAGCAAGCAACAGAACAAGACTCAGCAACTGAAGCTGGACAGACTCAAACAGAAAATAGGGTGTGCTTTTTTTAAAAGCAAGGGGCAATTATTTCTCAGCTATGCAGAGGTATGCAGAGGTCCCTGAGGTCCAAACCAAGCCTGCTTATCTCTTGAGATAATGCTTTCTAGCTCAGCAAGAGATTTTAGGGCTTAGGACAGGATTGATGTAGGGATTCCCGTGGTCTTTGTTACAGGTCAGATGAGCTTGTATAACCATCTCGTCTGGTCCTTGGCCCTGTGAATCTTTTCACCAGCTAAACACAGGGGTTAGTATATACATCCAACAAAGACCCCTCTCATTCTCCTTTCACTGCTCTCAGAGTCTCAGCTCCGAAGTGCTGCAAAGCAAAGTTGTACTCCAGTGTATTGTTACGCAGTTATGTGAAACAGGCATGTACCTCACTCGGCTTTTAAGCACAGTAATGCTGCATGTGAGAAGACAGCATGCTTTCCATTTTGTAGTTAAACCTAGTTTTGAAAAGTTGTGTCAAACCTCTGCACCTCAGGCAATAAAAAACAATCTTTTGTAATACAGTGGCTAACGAGTCTGAACCCCTGCATCAGAACAGCTGAAGTTCGTCGGTACTCACCTGGATGGGTGACTCCAGATTTGCTGCAGACCTATTCTGCCCACAGAATACTTAGACAAAAAGTCACACTCTGAGTGCAGGAACCAATTCATGTGTTTCAGGGAAAGAAGAGGAATCATAATGTTTTTTAATACACTCTGAGATCTTTTACCTGCAAAAGAGTATACTGTTTGAATTGTCTAATACATTATTATTTTTATTATTTTAAAAATGCACTTTCTCCAGTGCAACAATGACACCCTACAGAATAAAGAGCTCAGTCTAAATAAAATTCGGGAACCTGGTTTAAAGCTGGTTGTAAATTCCCATGTTGACTTCCAGGAACTTTGGATCTCCATGATTTGATTTGTCAAAATCTCTTGTAATTTGTCCTGTAGAAGAATTCCTGCATGGAATATGTGAGGAAAGAATGTAAGAAATTTCAGAGTTGGTCACTCAAATCTCCTTAGATGATGACTAGGGGTATATAACAGACCGAGCAAGAAGTAGCCAAATCTTCACGGAAATGTACAGAATATTGTGCAAAGGGCTGTGTGCCTCCCCAGATTAAAAGAAATAGGCAACAGTAGTTGACTATACATTAGGCATTTAAACATGTGGAATCATGGAAGATAAGCTTTTCCATGAAGAGCTCCGCTATCACTACAGTGATGGGAAACTCTCTCTTCAGGTAGACATGGAAAAGAATAATTTTAAGAGATGTTAGAGTCCTGTTACCAAGACTAAGCAGTCAAGGTTACTCACGCTCAGGCTTGAAGACTCAGTTAACATAATTTTTCTGCACAGGTTTATTCTGTTTTCACTGAGGCCAGGCATGTATTGTTATTGTTATTTGACCTAGAAGATTATCTGCACTCTTAAGTTTCTGTCTATGGTTGGACATTAGTTTTTCCACTTTTATTTCATTCAGAATAACCAGTGAGTTGTGTTTTCCAGCTCTTAATGTGACAGATAACAAGGATAATGGAAAGCGCTCTGTGACAGATGCAACCTTGTTGGCATCTGCAGGTGTAAAGATATTTTCAGTTTAGCATGCTAAAGGGCATCAGTTCAGAGCCTTAGGTGGTTTGGAGCATATGCTGCTGCTGCTGAAAATAATAAGAAATAAGAGTATTTTGAAGACAGTTGTGTAGGCGAGTGTGTGTGTAGCATTTAACTCTCTGAACACGGAGAAGAAATGTCTAGACCGTGTCGAACTAATGAAATGCCTGTGATGATAAAAATAATCCTGCTAGAAGTACTCTTGTGAGCAAAATGCATTGGTGCTTTTGTACACTGCTAAAGAAATTCATGTTTTCTGTTGCAGCTTCCTTAGAAGACAATTGCCCTTGGTATCACAGTGATATTTCAACACTTCTTTATGGCCTCTACCCATACCCCTATTATTAAGCATTTTTTCTTCATTAATAATTGATGCCTGTGTTTAAGGCTTCCATTTGAAAATTTCTCTCAGATCTACTTTATTAGATTTTGAGTAAATGTTCCCCAAATCTCCTCAGCATTTTGTTAAAAATGAATGTCATATATCTTTTGATAAAACCTACAGAGTTAAGTGCCTAATAAAGTACTACATGACTAAAATGACTATTAATATTTTAGCATTGTGCTGAAGTATGAGTGTTCTCCTGGCAAAGGTATGAATCACTGTTTTTTCATTTCTTTAATTCTTTATTAATTGGTACTTGAGGCAATAAACCATAACATATAACTTTGGCTTCAGATAAGGTTTAATGAGTGCCTGACCTTTTCTTGGATAATTCTCTGTCAGTGAGCCAATTCAGGATAACCCTTTGAAGCTTGAATTCCTATACTGAATGCTGCTTGCTTTTCACTGTCCTTGACTGCAATGGACAGTACTGAAAACCGGCTTTTTAGCAAAAAAATGATTCCATAAGAAAGCTTTCTTTTAAATGACTAATATAGTGGAAATTTAATTCTGTTGTGTCTCTCTGTTTCATTAATTATTCTGCAATAGAACAGAAGTCTGATTATAGATGGAACTGAGGACCGCCTATCCTAACATAACCGAGTTATATAGCCTACTAAACTGTCATAATCTGCATGATGTCCCTTCCACCTGAACATACATCATGCATATGGATAAGCAGTAAAAAATCCAGCAGGGTAAGTCTTAATTCTTTTAGAGCCCCACAGAGTATAGCTGGAGAAATCAGAACATTTTTACCTAAATGATATTGTATATTAGATAGGGGACCTGAATAAGTTTGATACCTTTTGGGTAATTCTATAAAAAATGCAGATACCCAGCTGGTACAGGCTCAAAACTTGACAGAAGTCTCCTGAGAACAGGCTTCCCCAGGGGGATCTCCGGTACTTTCTAGTTCTGCCTGGATTTGTAATACTATGAGAGCAACCACTCATGCTTTAAATTGGGATTTATGTTTTCTCTTCCTTTCCAAATCCCAAAGTGCAGCTAGGCATGAGGAAATGTGAAAATGACCCAACTTATTCCGACTCTAAAAATATTTCATTATTTTAGACACTACTGAAAGATTAGGCAATGTGTTCCGTACCATAAAATATCTTATTTCTAGGGGAGTTTCTAACTACCATGCGTGGTGGTAGTATCACCTCTAACATTTGTTTCTGGAAGCTTGATGAAAAAAAAAAAGACAAAAAGCAGACAAATATTTTAGCAGAAGTACCCCTGTCATTCAACACTGAACATATATGAGAAAACCTAAATAAAATACTTTCTCTGATCTATTGGAAAATATATAAGTCAAGGCCAGACTCGTCTTACAAGAGCGCCCTACACACTGGCTAGTGTGACCTGTGTGTACATTATATTCTCTATTGAAGTCCTCTTTCTGTGTATATAAAATAAAAAATATTCACTGGAGCAGGGCTTGGAACTTGAGTCTTATGCTTTTAACCATTTTAACCCTCAGCAACAAATATCTAATGACTGAATGCAAATTATAACAGCTTCACTTCAAAATGCCTTATCTTAGCAGTGTTTTAAATATATTCACCGTTCAAGTCCCAGTGTTCAATAGGAAAACCTACAATTAACTGTCAAGGATATACAGACAAGGGAGTTTATCCCTGTCCTTCTGTGAAGGCAGATAATTAATACATATTAAAACTATACAACTATATCTATATGGTATCAGATTATATCAGTAAATCTGGCTTGAATATTATAGTATTTCTATTTTTCAGTGTCAAAACAACTTTTGGGTTGGTTTGTTGTTTTGTTTTTTTTTTCTAATTCTGTCCTTAGCTAATACTATTTGTTGCAAACAATTCACATCTTTGTGCATTCACAAGTAATTTAATGAACCACAATTACATTCTTCAATAAAACACTGAAAAGAAAATAGCTAATCCTAATTACATGCTTAAATAAACATGTGCTTCAGTGCTTTGCTAGAACTTGTGCCCCAGGCCCTGGTTTTATCATTTGCATATGTTGATTCAAAAGATTTGAGAATTTTTACCTGCAAGATCTGCCAGTTTCCTTGTGGAGTGACACTCAGTTCTGTATGAAGATTAGGGCTCATTCTTCACATAGAACATGCCATTTGCAAAGACAAGTTATCAGGGCTAATAGGAGCAACCTGGAAAGCAGAAATAGATCCAACTGCTTACAGCTAACAGCATAAGCCTATGGAAACAAGCTGCCTCACCATGGTTAAGAGACTCCACTCCAGTGAACAGAATTAATTAAGTTCATTTCCACGCAGGACTGCCCTTGGTCCACAGAGAGTCAAAGGGCAGTTGAAGAGTATAATTACTTGTGTTAAAAAGAGAAAGGCAATGGGAGTTAGCCCAGCCTCACATGTGATTTAAAAGAACAGCATGCCTTTATTGTATTTTTAGTTTGATGTGGGTGAATTACAATGCAGGGGGAAAAAAGCTCTATATGAAATAGTACTTAGCAGATATAAATGGAAACACTCATTCAAATTCTTAATTCAGAGTAGTGAAGAGGGAGAAAAAGAAAAAAAGAAGCTAGCCATTCTGATAATCTCTCCAGCAGTGGGAATGAACACCATCAGTTACGGTTTGCTTGAGATTGTCATGAGAATAAAAAACAATTGCCAAGGAAGGGCAACTAATTTTTGACCATATTAGAAAATATTAGATGTTGTGTCCAGTAATTCCCTTTGATCCAGTATGCACTAAAATTTTTTCCATTTTCCCCTGCTCTGTACTGCACTGTTCACCAAAGCGTTACAGGTATTTTAACAGCCTTACTTGGACTACAAACTCTGTATCCCTCCAGGCCTTTTCCAAAGCTTGTGTAGCAACATATATTTTTTGTTGCCATCTTCCAGATGACTGCCAAGTTTCTGTAGCACGTAACATGTGTTTTGTTGTTTTTTTTTTTTCCTTACTCACAGTGGTATTTGGAGTAATTTAGTACAATTTGGGTTACATTTTTGCCTTAATCAAATGATATAAACATAATGAGAGTCAGTTATTCTCCTTTTCTTTTATTGGTACCAGTCAATTAAACTAGGTACGTGGGAAGGAAGGGGCTGTATCTGTGGTATCCATGCCATTTCAACAACCTGTCACTCCCTCTTTTCCCTCTGCCCCATATTGGGAGGATTCAGATAGATGGGATTTTATCAGAGACAGGCATAATGCCACTGTTCCCTTTATTGATATACATTATACCACTACAGTCTAACAGTATTTCAATGCCACAAGCAGCTCTAAGGAGCATTATCTCTCATGCAAACTTTTGTTCTGGCTTGAGCACATCTCACTGTGTTGGAGAGCGCTAGAAACTGATGCTGGATGAAAGGGAAGTGTAGGGGAGGCTGCACCTCTGTATTACAGGACTAGTGAGGCTAGTGAAACTACCAAGCTTAGAGGAAAGAACATGATGAACTTCATCTCATATTGACAAAGGAATAACTATACAGGGATTATTTTAGGTGCTGGAAGAACTTTTTCTAATTCGCATTTCTAAGATATAATTCAGAATAAAAGCCTATGCAGAATATACAGAAGAAAGCTCTGAAAATTTTCTAGTACAAGGACAATAAAGGAAGGGCATGTTCTTTTATCCTGGACACCCAGGTTTCTCCTTTACTTTCACCCTTTTTCCATGGTATATCTGAATATTCCTGAATCTAATAATATCCAGCTGCAATACAAATCTTTTCAAAGGGTATTGGCCAGCTTGAAAATACAGGCAAAGATGCTGAAGGAACCACTTATTGTTGTAGTCCTGGTAGTTCCACTGTCTCTGCCTCTGTTAGAGTCAGCAACTCCTCCCTAAAAAATAAGCATTTTAACATCTGTCCAGAATGGTTATCTGGATCTCTGTTAGCTTGTTACTGTTGTTTATTTTGTTTATCACTTCCAAAGAACATATAGCCTCTTGTGGTCCTGCTATTGTGGTAGAGGGATAGCTACAATGGATAAGGATTATCGTTGTGTCCTGTTGATGTAGTGCAAATACAATGTTGTGAAAGGTCTGAAATTAACATCTTTGTTTCAAGGTCAGGCTGTTATACGCTGAAGTAATGCTGTCTCCAGCCTACTGTGTTACCACTCTAACGCAGATTTTGGAGGGTAGAGCTCTGTCCTAACTAAAAATTCAATTTCAAGGCCTTTTCCTTCAGAATAAATCTTACCTAAATTAGCTCATATATTAATTTTATAAAAGACTGTGTAATTATATCAAGAACTCCCTAAAGTGCCTTCCTTCTTTCCCTGTTCCTTCATGAGATATGTTTCTGTTAGATGTTGCTCAGTGAAAATGTGTTGGCAAATATGATTGATAGTATAAAATGAGAAATGGGATAAAAGAGCAAATCTGCATCAGGATTTTATGCAAAACTAAATTCCAGTTTGTTGAGCTATAGATGTTGAAACAAAACAATAGCACATTGACCCACAAAAGAAAAAAGAGAGTCAAGATGGAATTTCAGGACTAAGTAAAAAAGAAGAAAGAAAGCAATATTACTTTGAGTAGAAGTCACTGTGCTAACTGACTCGGACTGAAGTTCTTGTACTATTTCAGTTGCAAAAGGTTCAACATGAAAGCTAAAATAGTGTGGAAGAAACGCTAATTGCTGAATCAGCTGTGTAGGAAAAAATCAGAGAGCTTAGAGCAGCGTTCAAAAAACTCACAGTGATTTTAAAAATATTGAAAGGAGGAGATGGAGAAATAAATGAAACATGAAACTTGCACTTCAAAATGCACAGATGCATAAGAAATAGGGTAGCAACAATGTAATGATATGTAATTATGTGACAATATTCATAGACTAGAGCCATATAAAATGAAATTGATGAGACAATTCACAAACATAAAGCACAGCTATTCTGTTTATTTGGATCAGGTCCTCTTTGTAGAAAGGAAGGAAGGAAGGAAGGAATTTGAAAGGATTTTCATGATTGGAAAAAGACAGGGTTGTTTGTCCAATTGCCTACATAGTATTATATAAAGGCTAAAGTGCTTGAGTGGTTTAGTGTATTTTGACAGAAGATGCTAAGAATCATGAATAAGAGAACACAGAGCTGTCATGTGTAGGAAAGACTGGCAGACTTCAGTGACAGCATTGCAGCTTAATAGGTCTGGACATTTAACCTTATTTCAACTGGAGTGGCAATGAGGAGTTCAACAATATTGTACGTAAGCAGAGAGGAATATTTGCTGTACTTCAACCCAATTTCTAGTTTCCTGAAGTGAACCTGGGTATATTTATTATGATAGCAATGAAGAGGAATCGACTATACTCCTGAACTTGTCATACCTATCAGATTTGTCATTTAGCAACACAATTAACATTGGTGCCTGATAACATCAACAGAGAAAGCTCTCTAGGAATCTGAAGACAACTAAGATATATATTATGGGCCAGATAATCCTCTGCAGGGCCTGTCCCGTTCCACTGTGTATCCAGGGAAGCCATGGACAGCTAGAGTTCTGACTTTGGTGGCTCAAGGCAGATCATGGAATCATAGAATCATAGGTTGGAAAAGACCTATAAGATCATCAAGTCTAACCATCAACCCAACACCACCATGTCTACTAAACCATATCCCAAAGTGCCACATCTACTCGTTTTTTGAACACCTCCAGGAAAGGTGACTCCAACCATCTCCCTGGGCAGCTTGTTCCAATGCCTGACTACTCTTTCAGTAAATAATTTTTTCCTAGTATCCAGTCTAAATTTCCCCTGATGCAACTTGAGGCCATTGCCTCTCATCCTGTTGCTAGCTACCTGGGAGAAGAGACCAACACCTGCCTCACTGCAACCTCCTTTCAGACGATGTGAGTCTCACTCATTCTGGGTAAATGTAGTATAACATACAGCTTTCTACAGTGAAGAAAAACTACAAATTCATGAAAAAAAAATTCCATTTAGAAATGTTTGGTAATCTATATCAGGTATTTTTCTTGTGTGATACTAGATATCCAGTTCAACTGTTGTATTTTAAATCTTCAGTTGAAGACATGTTCTGGTAGCATTTGCCCATGTGAAAAGTCCTGTTCCTCTGACTTGCAGTGGGAAACATCCATTATCCCAGTCCTGACTGGGAGAAGTTGGGCTGATCCCTAGCCAGCCTCAAGACTGGATATTCCTTTCTGTTAGCGGGAACTGGCTTTCAGCGTGGTTATGTGAACCATGTTCTTCTCACACATCTTCACTGCTCTCTCATTACCAGTGATTGTGATGCCTCCACAGCATCAGGATAACCTGAGGATGCTTCACGTTACGCACCTGACGTGCTTAGGGAGCTGCTTTCCCTGGGATCTGTGTGTAGATAATGGAGAAAGCCTTCAGAAAGATATTTAGAGCAGGATGCAGCTTAAACGCTCAAGTTTCCTCCTAGAGGCTACAGAGAAACCACAGAGACACTAGCTCTCTTGTTTAAGCCCAAAGTTTACCTCTTCAGGAAGGAGACAATGTAGTTATATTCAAACTTGCTAATTAAACTATGTGCATGCTCCCATAGAACTGTCTTTGTTTATTTGATATTGTGAGGTCTGTAGAAATGTCAGCAGGTAGTTTAAGATTAAACATTAGCCATGTAACTAACTTGAATTTAGTAAATTATAAAGCCAAAAAAAGAACTGAAATTAATTTTCAGTAATTAGCAACGTCATGCATTTCAGTCCACTGAGGTGAGTCCACTGTTCCCACCTCAATACATTACTGGGTAAATATTGAGAGCATAGCTCCAGTGGTGAGGAATATCAACACATGCAAATGGATATCAAAAGTGCCTGAACTGCATCTTGCAGTTTAGTTTCATCTGAAAGGAATCTAGTTTCCAAGGAATGAAGTAAGGTATTTAGAATCCTTCAAAAGCCCATATTATGTTCAAATACGAAAGATGTAGAGTAACTCTATGTTAAAAAGCATCTCCTGCCTTTCAGGCCTCTAGCCAACCTGTCTTTGTTAGCCCCACTTTTCTCTTTCAGCAACCTATCTGAATCTGACATGTCATTCATTCTGTCCCACAGGTGTAGGGTATTATTATGAATTGTTGTTCTCCACAAGATGCAGCACATTTAATCCATGTGACAGCCATTTTGTAGAAAGAGCAGGTGTATTTAGCAATCACTTGCTAAGAGTTTCTAAGTTTTGTCCTGTTACCTCCACTGTGGGATCAATGTTCTTCACTGTTCCTTGCTGTGGCTGCTGCATGTTCTCAAAGATGTCTTTCAGTCACTGCCATTATCTATGAAATTTTCTGCCTGTCTTCTTTCACCCTGATGTCTGCTGCTCCTGGTTATCAAATGCTGTTGGGAAACAGAAATATGTCTTTTTCATTTTCATAAATTTTATAAAATGCCGGGATGACTAGCAGTACATTTAAACTGTCAAAAATTGTCTGTAGTTTTCTTTTGGAATCAGGCTCTAGCAAAAAAAAAAAAGCTCTAAATATTAGGTAATATAATAGTAACACTTAAAATTAGAAAAGAAATACTGATGTAAAGTCTGAGATTTCTTATATTACGAATTATTTGATTTTTTAAGGTTGGGATCCTGGGAAGAAATAGATACCCAAAGAACGTGTTTATGTTCATTTTTTCAGTTTGTTTATCTAGCTATATCAGGATGAGTTTTGCTATAGATTTCTAGTTTCTCCTTTGACAGTAAGAGTATCGCCTATTTCCATCTGAGAGTTTCTTCAGGATCAAGTCTGTAGTGGGAAATAGCACAATATTTCTGTATTATCACTATCTGAACAAGATATCTTTTCAATCTATTTCCTAATCTTAAATATACCAGGAACCTCAGATACATTTTACATCTTAAACCCCCTAAACTCTTACATCAAGTATATGAAGTTCGGAATTGAAACTTTACAGTGAGTGATAAGAGACATTTTGCCTAGAAGGTATGTCAGCTCAGTGCAAGTTTTCACATACCTGATTTGTCTTTGTCTCAGAAAATGTTTCAGATTCATCCTCCTGGAGGCTGATGACCTATTCACCGCTACTTCCATCAGGATTTCAGACAATATACTGAAATGTCTCCTAAAAAAAGAAAATCCCTAGTGATTACAACGCATTTTTTGAAATTGGGTCATTCTATCTTCCCATGCCTTGGGATAATCAGTTAAAGAGACCAAAGCTAAAGAAGCAGAAGAAATCCCCAAAACTCTGAGATCACCAGCCTGTCATCAGTCTTCAACAGCATCAATTTAAATTTTCATGGTGAAAACTTAGTATCTTGGGACTCTTCGTAATAGTCTTGACACAGTTTTTAAAATAGACAGCTCTAGCCTTTCACTGTATATTTAACAATACGATGATTGTCACCAGAAGACCATAGGACAGCTGTAAGCAGACTTTACAATGGAAGAAAATACACCTTTTTATAACAAAAATTTTGGCGTTTCATAATTTAGTCCTGAATTTCTTAAAGAATTGTAATTGTGTTTGAAATATGTCTGAATCTGATGAAACCAATTTCTAAGAAGGATGCTCTGTTGTTGACGTTCTTTCACACTTAGATTGGAAATTGCCTTTCAAAACTTCATTTTTGTGATATATAAATATTATTTTGCACGCAATGTAACAATATGCTACTTCAACAATTTCCGCCGCAACTAATTACTAATAATTTAGTATTTCAAATGGTGGCAACCTATCTTGGATTTAATAATATGTTATGTTTGTTGTTACAATATAATAGTACGAAAGGGCAGATATGAACTATAATGTTTTGCTTTGATGAAATGGAAAGTTTGTATCAATAACTATAGAAAAAAGAATTAGCTTGAAAGGTGTTGTATATTAATTATGTTGAAAATCATGTATATTATTTTCCAGTAGATCTTGGAATAGCAAGCGAACTCCAGAAGGCTGAGAGAAGTTTGAGAATACCCCAGTGTACAAAGGAATGAGCAGGATCTTTTGGATAACCACAGACCAGTTTGTCTGATGTGAGTTGTGGGCAAAATCATGGACAAGGTGTCATGGGATTCAGTTTTTAATGGACAAAAGGATACGTGTATAATTAATGTCAGTCAGCATGATCTCCAGTACTCATATTTGGAAGCTATAATGGGGATGGATGCATGTGTTGTAGGGGGGTATTACGAAGAAGCATGAATGTTGGAAGTGTGCAAATATTATGTATACCTCGATTGTCAAACTGCCCTTTACTGGGCAAGCAATTTGCAAGTGCAATTAACTTCAGGCTCAATTTAGCTAATTTAAACATCTAAGTAGCAATTGTGTATTTGTATCAGGTCCCTTGACATCTAAATTACTCAAATTGGGGTGCAAGTAACTGTAGAAAAAAAATTGTGCCTGTGATTTACGAAAATTAAAGCTGTAAGAAAATCAATGCCCTCAAGCAAATTGTAAAATATATATCTCTTATCTTTAGATAATGATGGCAAAACTTTCCTCACAGATGTTTTGCTGTATCCATGTTCATTTTGCTAGTTTTTGCACTGCTGTCCTAAATCAGAATGATGATTAATACAGTCTTTGGATGAGTTTCTTTATAGTAGCATGTGATAAATGTGTAATTGTATTTGTTGTATTCATATTTAAGTAGGCTGGGAATAATAACTTTGGTAAGCTTTATGTGAGTGATCTTTCATGGATGTGAAGTATTTCTCTGCCCCTCTCCCTGAAATTAACAAGAAATTATACAGTTGTTGTAGGAAATCTATACAAAGACGACGACTTTCCGTTGGTTGAGGAGGACTGTGTGAGGCATCGCTTAAGTGATCTGGACACCCACAAATCCATGGGCCCCGATGGAATGCACCCACGAGTGCTGAGGGAGCTGGCGGATGTCATTGCTGAGCCACTCTCCATCATCTTTGAGAGGTCCTGGAGGACAGGAGAGG
>Ga0065711_1010479_pt1 | contig 17455 bp, 23 predicted proteins | sample Hoacrofraction12_FD_59098 | JGI IMG/M metagenome (GOLD analysis project Ga0065711, IMG submission 59098) | Hoatzin crop microbial communities from Cojedes, Venezuela - Epithelial fraction 12 v2 (version 2) | ecosystem: Host-associated > Birds > Digestive system > Esophagus > Crop | place... | reverse complement strand
CAGAGCTGAAGGTCTTTCTCTCCATCCTCCCTGGGAGGAGACATCTGGACTGACATGGCTGTAGAGCAAACTGCTTTCCTGTGTTTTAGGGAAATTGTGGGTCTATTGAGCCTTTATCTTTCATAGGTTGTGGATACACTTTTCTTCTGCTGGGAAGAAAAACCTGGGTTTAAAACAAAGTTAATCAGGACTGCAGCTGTCTTTCTCTGCCAGATTGGCTTCAGCCCCTGGTCAGTCTTAGTTACTGCTGTGTAAATATCTCAAAGTTAATGGACTTGCTTCAGATCTTTAAGAAAGAGCGCTGTCAGTAAAACCTTGGGAACAAGCCAGTGAACTCTCCCCTGGAATTTTGGGTAACTTTGATTCACGTAACTCAAGATGCAAGGAGCTACATTTCTGCAGGGATGGAGAACTGTAAAAACTAACTTACACTAAAGCTGAGTATAAGCCAGCTGAGGCTCTGCTCCAGAAGACTGCGGATAGCAAGAGGTAACCCCTTAAAGCCTCTTTCAGTGGGTGGAGGGGTATTGACCTGCAAAAGGACAGCCTCTTTCTTGCCAGGAGAAGCCCTCTGTCTATTATTTTCTCATGTGGTTTCATAGCCTTGTCTTGGCTTGTTCTGCTGGCTGTCATGGTGACACGCAATGTGAGAAAGACAGATAAATAGGGTGAATACCACACAGGCAGTGAACTTCCTGAGTGACAGCTCTGGGGAAGGGGCACTGCAAGGCCTACTCAGAAAATAAAATAAGAATAACAGCCAATTTAGCTTCATTAATGACTTCCTCCAATCTTGAAGATAGTGCTGGTGACGGACAAAGTATCACAGGAGACTCTGAACTACTGCTGTTACTGTTGCTACAGAGCCTGACAAAAGGATCATCTGTAGGTTTTGATCTTATATCAGTCATGAGTGAAAAATGGCTTTTTTGGAACACTGAATGGATTTTCTTCAGTCTAACAAGCCATTCCTGCGCCTGACATTTGAACAGTTGCTCTGAAGTTTAATCCTTGTTGTATTTAAAAATTAAAAAAAAAAAAGTAAGTAATTCCTAAAAGTATTAGTGTGAGTGTCCCTTTTGAGGCACTAAGTGAAAGGATTGTGGAAATGCTCTGAAACCTGCATGCATTATAAAGGAATGTGGGGAGCATCCCAAAGAGATGGGTTGGGGTGCCTGGGAATCTGGGAGTGCAATGAAGGAAAGAGGGAGACTCTTTACTTCATTTAAATTGTATTTAAGGGTTTTCTTTCTTGGCTGATAGATTGCTGAGCACATCCAGTTTCTTGATTGTGTGTTTAACCCCTTTCTGATCCTTAGATCTAGTGACTGAACTAATATTTCCTTCCTCTCGCCTGTTTTCTCTCTTGTTGCAACTCAGCAAGAATGGTTTTATGTGTTTTTTAAATACTGAAACTTCACCTGGCTTCTGACTACATTTGAGAGAGACCTTGGACAGACTCCATAGAGACCTAACACTGTAAAAGACTTCACAGTATGCTTGTCAAATACTGCTATTCCAGATAATAAAGTGAGGAGGGGAATTAAATTTCCTAGTGGATCCAAAGGAAATCCATGTGCCATTGGTAGTTCTTCTACATGGGTGCAGAAGGGTTGCATTTCCAGGTCACTGGTCCTGACAAAAGCCCTTATGAGGGGCTGCTGACTGCAATGTTTAAGCATGGAGGATTTATGCCCAGTGGTGCTGGCCAAGTGCGAGGGAGACCCAGGGAGTTTGGCTGGTACCCAGAACTGGGCTTGATGCTTATCGCTAGCACTAACAGGAAGATGACTGCTGCTGGGACGACTTCCATGGAGCATTCGCAGCTGGCGGGTCAGCCTAGCAGGAAGGCTGTTTTCTGGGAGATTAGGTACTGACTGACACTCCATCGCTGCACTGCCGTCACTGGGATAGGCTATGCGATGTTAAGTATTGAAGGCAGAGCAGCCACATTCTTGAAGCTGCCTGGTTTTCAGGTGGAGACAGAGATGTACTCCTTGCATCAAGGAGGATGCCAGCCCTCTTGGTCCTATAGCTTTGCCTCTCTTTTTTACTCTTGTGTCATGATACAACTGACTAAAGATGCTTATCTCATGTGTGCTTTGCGTGTCACACTGGAACAGTCTCCTCTGATCTAGAAAAAAAAACAAAACACGAATGCTTTGTCTAAAAGGTGCTGAAGAGTTGTGCTGGTGGCAAAAACCCCAGGTTGCTCAAACTCTTTGAATTCAGTCACCCCTTGTGTAGCATGTGCATGGCTGAGAGTTAATGGCAACAGAAACCATGGTGGTGCACAGCTTCCCAATTCTGATGATGACTTTGGGCTGCTTTCTCCAAAGCTGTGCACCCAGTGCTGGGGGGTGGGGTGGGGGGTGAAACCATGCCCAGCTCAGAAGGTTGAATTTTGCTTCTCCATTTTCCTCAGTCCTGGTCCCCTAGTATTTCTTTTCCCCCATGACGGAGAGAACACAGAACTGTGGCTGCACCTGAACTCAGAGCTGCACGCATATAGTGCGGGCACATGTAATGAAGGAGAGCTGTTTCCTTTGATTATTCAAGACTGAGCATGTGTAAATCTGTGTAAATCAAGACATGCATGTGTAAATCAGTGACCTTTCTTCTTTTCATAGGCATAACATGGGGCAAGGTGGTGTCCCTCTATGCTGTGGCAGCTGGGCTGGCGGTAGACTGCGTGCGGCATGCCCAGCCAGCCATGGTTCACACCATCGTAGACTGCCTGGGAGAGTTTGTCCGCAAGACCTTGGTGATGTGGCTGAAAAGGAGAGGAGGCTGGGTAAGACATACTATCTGATCAAGCTTGTTTCTACACCTGCAGACCAGAAAATAACCTGGTTAATGAAAACAAGAGTGATCCCACTGCAGCATAATGCAGAAAAATATTGAAGGAGATTCTCTTCCACAGCCCTGTGGCCACCACTGTGCTACTTGCACCTGTGCTAGACTCCATATAGCTCTCTTACTGCATCATGGTTCCATCCTCAGCTACACCAGCTATTCTGTTCCTCAGCTTCCTGCGTAGGTGTGGCCGGACTAATTCCATCCTGACCCACCAGTGCCTCTTCTGTTCCTGACCTGAACATCACAGGAGCTGCCAGCTAGTCATAGTGGGATGCTGTCAATAGGGGTCATTCTCTTGGGCAGCTGTTTTCTAGGAACTGAATAAATGAGACCTGCCATCCGCCCCACAGTTCTCCAAGTCAAAGCTTGTTATATTAACATGACTTCCCACCATAAGGAATTTTAGAGGGTTATTAAACCTGGTAGCTTGTGCCATTCCCTGACCTGACAATGCTCCATGAATAACTTCTTCTGATGTAGCTCAAATTGTAGCACGCTCATGCTTTCACAGGCACTCCTAACGCCTATCGACAGTGGGAGGGCTCATGGCTGGCACTGGCCTGCTCTGAGACTGTGGGTAAGGCACAGTGCTACTCTGAGTGTGGCTCCGTATCTTGTGGCTTTAAACATCTGATTTCTTTGGTTCTCTCTGTACCCAACAGGACATACAATGCTTCTGTGGAGGATGGTTCAGAGTGAGAGCTTTGCTTTGGTGCTGTGGAATAGCCAGACACCTTTCTAGTGAGCTCTGTGGGAGACTGGGATGGCTGGTTGGCTATGTTAGCAGTTGGCAGCTGGGCGATGTATGTATGATGCGCCAGGGTCTCTGTGCCTGTGTGGCAGGGATATAGACACTCCTTGCAGGAATACAGCCGAAAGGACTGTGGTGTACTGCCTGGCAGATGCTGCCGGGAGCTAAATATTGGCACGTGACACCACTGAGCTCATGGGACCTCTTGTTTCCAAGGCAGGCACCCTTTCCAGACTGAGCCACAGTGACAAAGACCCTCCTTTGCAAGAGGTGATACTTACTTCTGAGCTGTCAGGAAATTGTCAGGCTCCCCAGCCTGCAGAGACCCGGAAAAAGGGGGTGTCTTTTTCCAAACTGAGCACTGACTTCCCGAGTGTGCCTGTAGCTGATGTAGTCACCTAGTTTGTCCAGGAGTGAAGGCACCTACTGGATGAAGGGCAACTGGAAAAGTAGCGTTGCTCTGGTTTTGGATCCCTTACAGTTAGTGAGTGTCATTGCCACCTTAAATCATTTGTGCTGTTTCTAAAACTGTGTGACCTTGAGGCCAGCCGGGTCAGGGAACTGTTTGGCTGGACTGAAAAGTAACCTTTGATTTGAATTGCCTGATCTGTTTCATTCTGTGTCTGCACAAATAATTGTGCAGAGGTAGTTGAAGAGTATATCCTGGGAAAGCAACTGATTTAAGTAGCACTGTTCCTGCTTGTGAAATCTGTGCCTCGGTATCATTTGAGGCTTGCTTTAACTGGGTACCTGTAGAGCTGGTTGAAATGTATTCTCTGAAATAATTTTTCCTTTGGAAAGAATCCAGTTCCATTAAAATTGAAATGTTGTATAGGCATGTGTCTCCTAGTCTTCAGCTAATTTTTTACTTTGGTAAAACATGCTTTTCTGATAAGTTAGTATGTTTTTTTGTAGTATATTATTAGAGTTCAAAACAGGCTGTTCTGATAATTCCAAATGGATATTTTTTGAAAGTTTATTGCATAGCAAACAAGCCACAAAACCCATCCCCTGACCAGAAGCAGCTCTTTGCAGCTGAAGAGATAAGCCCTGTCCACTGCTAGCTCCTTAAGCCCATCATCCCTCTTTGGATGGCCAGCACGTTTCTATTGGAGTTGCTGAACCTATGCTGCTTGCTCTGGGGATCCGGCCCTAAGACAGGGAAGCCACTCTCACCGTTCCAGATCATACAAAACGACTGTAAAAGCTGCTGGGTTGTGCTGATCACAACGTGTCTCCAGTACCCTTATCAGCAATTTTGGGCAGCAACAAGGAGATATTTTCCCTCTAGAAATGAGTGGTTCCTTCAGTCTGGGGAAAGGCTGCTAATCCTCTTACCATCTTGTGCTGTGCTTCCCTGAATGTTCTTCCCCTTTATCTAGGCACTGCAGCATGAAATTTCGCAGCCTTGTTCACAAACGGTCCAGATGATGCAGCTCTGTAGTGGGGACCCTTTCATCTGCTGCCTGACCTAGCTGGTTGTTAGTTTGTCTTGGCGTGGAGTCTTGGTTTCCCTTGTGCACATGGCCCCTGTCTCCTATGCATTCGCTCAGGTGCAGGCTGCCAAAAGGAACCACTGCGCTCTGAGCTGTTTCAGAAAAGCCACCGTGGAGACCGTGGAAAGGCATTTGAAAATCTCCACTCAGCGGTAGTTTCAGGTACTGCTTCCACAGGGTGGAGAAAGACCCTGCTCCCCAAAGCCCAACCCGAAACAAGCCTCTTAAGAGAAACAAGAACTGTTTAAACCTTTGAGGCATCATCTCTCCCTGGGGAGAGTTTGCAGCCTCTGTAGTGGCTTTACAGTAGAACAGAAAGATTTTTTTTTTTTTAATCTTACCAGCTATTCTTGCTACAAAGAAGAGCATACAACTTGAACTTGTTTGAATAATTAACAAGCAAAGATCAAACTGCCATTGCAACAGTTTATCACATGAGTCCAAGACCTATTTTATTAAGTAGCTTTGAAATTTTCGATTCCAGTGCTGTATCAGATATGATTTATTTGGATAACAATAGCTAAGGCAGTTGTTAAACAGTTGAGCAGTTTTGTTTATCTAAGCAAGCACCATACAAATTTGCAAGTGCTTCTGACTGCAGGTCTGCTTGATTAGCTGCAGTGAGGTCATTGCCTTTGGTAGGGCATAGCACAGCTTTAATGAGTTCACACTTTCTCATGTGGAAGTTAACCCTCTGCAGCTGTAATCAGCCCAGTGTGCATATTTGGGCCTTGTATTTGTTTGTATGAGGCACTAAAGCCCTTCAGAGCTTAGGTTTTATTGGTCAGCTACCCTGATGTCTGAATACATGTTCAGACAGGTACCTGCATGTCATGACTTCTCTTGACTGAAGAGACAGCTTGACAAAACTGTGTTTTAGATTTGACACTGCTGGTCCCTAAAATTGGACAGGCTGAATTGGTTCAGGCTTTCTTCAGATGCCAATAGGGTGAGTTTGCTAAGTCATCACTGAAAGCAGTTAGGCAGGCCCATTTTACTTTCCTCCACAATACAGATAAAGTACCTATAACCACTGGTACGATGTTGCAGCATCTTCTGTTATGTGCTATCTTGGCTGCTTGCTATGATTGCTTGTGCTTTTGTAGCTATAAGCATCAGGATTTCCACACCTTGCTTGTTCATCCTCAGGAGCACCCCACATGCCGATTCAGCTTCCTCCTGTCATCTTGTTTCTTCCCGTCCTTGCATGCCTGTATTCATTCCTCCTGCAGCCTCTACTTGTCAGTTATTCATGGGCTTGGCGTCTCCTAATGGTCCCTGGAGAACAGCGTGCCAGCCTTTCGGACTTCTCTGTGAGGGAGGAACTGCATGGGAGGCTTTTGAGGTTGCAGTTGACAGAACTTTGGTCCATAGATGACAGTGAAGTCAGTTAGCGTGGCTATACTCACTAACCAGACATGGCAATTTGTCCCTTCAGTCCCCCTTTTGTTTTCTTCTAATGATTACCAGGGTTGGTCAGGTGAGGCTCACCCATGACTTGAACACAGGTAGGAATACTGGAAAAGATTACTGGGGTATTCAGCAGCTCTCGTGTCCCATTTTGTGGGAGGAACATCTCAGGATTCAGACACTGACTTTCCCGCTGCTTGGTCAGCGAGCACCTTGTGTCAGAAGGCAAACTTGGAAAACTGCTGAGCTAAGCTTGTAATGAAAAAGCTTTTAGGGCTAATGAATGTTTACCCTCCTTGTGACCTGATTCTTGTTCATATTTGCCACCCAAAAGCCGTTTCTGAAAACCGCATCAAGTTGATGTGCTAACAGTGCTCCCTCTGTTACAGAACTATGGTCCGTATCTCCTTGTGCTGGGCTGAACTTTAACCACAAACTCAATTATATTGCTGGCAGAACTTTAATTTGTTTCCCCCACCAGAAGATGCAACTTTCTATCCACCTCTGTCCCGTTCGCTTTACCCTCCAGATATTTTCCACCTTTTCCTCCCCATGCCAGCTGAGATCCTGTCCTCATGAATTTGCTGGATTGTTGTTGTTTTTTATTCATTGCAGGCCTGCTTCTGTTCTTGTTAATACTTGAAGCCAGCTGCCCAAGTGATCTTTAAATCTGGCCCACGCGTCTGGGAGGCATCTCTGCCAGCATGCATATTTCCACAAATAAAGCTTGCATTGCTTTAGATTTAAATGAGGGGTTGGCTTGCTTGAATGGGTTCCAAATCAAACATTGAGACAAGAGAAAAAGTGCACGCAACTTGAGCTGATATTAAACAGGACAACCTCTGGGAAGCATCTTGCTTTACAGAAAAGGATGAGACTGCTGATGTTGCCAAGGCTTCCTAGCTCTTTTGAAAAAGGGGAAGAAAGTTTCTTTTATTTAGGTATTCAAAATGGAAAATGCTCAACAATCTTCCTGTAGCATTTCTTTCCCCAGGGTTGGCTGAAAAGGGGGATACTTCATCTTGTTGATGAAGAAAGTATGTTTCACAGAGATCTTGAGCCTGTTTTAATAACTTGCAGTGTGTGGAAGTATCAGAGCAAGCATCTGTGGCTGTTAACAATGTGGCAAAGTGGTGCTGCAGCAGCGGTGGCACGGTGCTGCGGGTTGCGGGGCTGGGAGAGTCCGCAGCAGTGGCTGCCATGGTTCTGGGCATCTCTCTCTGATGATCTCTGTTCCCTCCTCATTAGGCAGACATCACAAAATGCGTGGTGAATACTGACCCCAGCCTTCGCTCCCACTGGCTCGTGGCCGCTGTTTGCAGCTTTGGTCACTTCCTCAAGGCTATCTTCTTCGTCCTGCTGCCTGAGAGATGAATCTGAGTCGCCAAGTGCAGCCCCCTACCCCAACTCCTCCCCCACTCCAGAAGCAGTGGTAATGGCAATCTCTGAAGAGGAGGAAGAGAAGAACTGGGACAGACAAAAGGCTTGTTCTCCTCTCCCTTCAGCTGGGAGCAGATGATCGCCACGATCTCCTTTTTGCAGCCACAGGAGCCTCTCTCACCATTAATCCTTTCAAGAGTTTGTTTCCCTGGATGACTTGTGTGTGTGGCCTGGACGTTGCCAGTCGCTGGGCACGCTGACTGCAGCTGTGTGCAATGTGGACTGTCAGACATCTTCTCCTTATGGCTGTGTTGCGTGCTTATCCTAGTGCTAGGCAGAGGGGAGGAGGGTGGGGGTATTATTTGAAGTGGGATAGAACATGGAGGAGAGGAGGAGAGTCCCTCCTTCGCACTATGTGAGTCCCCTTTCAGTCTTCTGACTTGCCTTGCATTGATTCTTGTTGTTACATTTGTGCTTAAACTCCATCTCCTCCTTTATACCTAACTTTAGCCTGCTGGGCTCTGCCCCCAGCACAGCATGGTGGAGGGGATAATGGAGCTGTGAGCTTTTATCGTGATAAAAACAAACGTGCTGTCATCAGATGCTTCTCCCTGCTGTATCTTGGACATCAGACGGAGTTTCTGTGGCGAGGGGCAGGACTTGAGGGCAGTTGCATGTGATGCAGTTTGCAAGTGTATTTTGTTGAGTCCTCTTGCTGTGTTCACACACCATTTCAAACAGGACAGTGAGGGGCAACGCCTTCAAGCAACAACTCAAGACTGAATTTCTTAATGAAGAAAAATGTTTTCTCCACTGAGATTTCGTCAGAGTTAAGCATGTAAGTAGGAAAGGCTGGGGGGCATGGGTGGGAATTAGGGAAACATTAAGTGAACTGTCTGGTGTCGTGAAGGGGGAAAGCTGTGTCAAAAGTAGCTGATTTATGTTTCTCCTTTAATGTCTCCAGAAGTACAACTCACAGTCGTCTTTGTGGCAAACAATAAAATAGGTGGTGTTTCACTATTGCAAAGGGTATTGTGTTTGTTTCCAGAGTTAAAAATTCCAAAAAAGGCCAGAACAGTGCAGAGACAAACACTCAGGCCATGCTAAAAATACTTCAGCTTTTCCCCTGGTAGAACATGTTAACGTGTTAAAACTACAACTCGCCTGGTTGATGCTAGGAATTTAACCCATGTTGTTACCATGTCACAAGCATGCTGTTTTCGCTGACAGAAGTGGGGCCTTGCTGCTGTGGGCAGGGGAAGGCCGTGGAGACTCTTCTCTGCCAAAGCCTTGTGGGAGACATCCTCCTTGGTGCCTTGCTCCCAAGAGCGTGGTATCACAGAAAAACACTGCTCTTGATTAAGAACATGTGGCATTATAGCAGTTTTTACTGANTTTTTTTTNTCCCTAATTTCCCTCCCACACACTGTGTTTAGAAGGGCTTTACTGTTTCCATCCAGAAGTTACAANTGGGTTTGAGAATAAAGCAAAGCCTTTACNTTTNGGTTGTATCTGTGCAACAGGTTTCTGTTAGCAGTTCGTAGTGCTGTACTCTGAGCAACAGAACTGCTGGCAGAGGATATGTAGGTGGCTGTGCCCTTGCAAGGTCCTGCTTTTGGCTGGTCTAGCCTTTTGCACTTCTGCTGATGCCTTGACACACACGTACCAGGCTCAACTTTACCCGTAGTGCTACACCCGCAGTGAAGGGTGCTTTAATAGCTCAGTCTGCTTGTACTTTTTCAGTAGTAAAGTAATTCTTGTGGAGCAAAACCTTTAAAAGACAACCTCCCCCTGACTCCAATCCCCCAACAAAAAGACTCACCAAGAAGGCCTCCAGCTGTGTATCGAAGCTGCATGCTGCCTTTTACAATGTCTAGGCAGACTGGCTACAATATTAAAAGTTCGGGGGGTATAATGACAAAGTTCCCAGTGTGGATGCAGCTGATGGTGCCCTGAAGTTGGTGCACTTGTGTGTGTGAAGCTTGCAGCAGTTCCCCCAGTAAACCCAAGTTGCCAAAGGTTGGGTTTTTTTTTTTCTTCCCGACATAATTATATCGGCATTAAGGGTTTTACTGGCACCTCTCCTTCTTCCTTAGATTCCTGATAGATCTGGCTGTGGAAATTCAAACCAGGTATAGCGTATGTGGTGGACTAAACTAATCACACTTCCAGCAGCAGAGAGGATCCCCTCTGATCTGCAATAGATGCAATAAAAGCCCTATAGTTCATTGCAGGGGGATGCAGCTTCGTTGTCTTAAAGGAGCTTATGAAAATGGAGACTTCAGATTTCTGCAAATACCCTCGTTGAGTGCAGACTTTGACTTGGACAGTTTCACAGCTCGTAAAGTCCAGCTTGCCTTGTCATGCCTCCTGTTTTATGAAGTGTCTGTGAGTTAATGGAGCTAGCGCAGTTGAACACTGGGACTGTCAATACTTTTCTCAATTTAGATGCTGTTTCAAAATGTAGTACTTAAGGCTATGACTGCTTTTTCAGTAAAAAAGTGATATCAGAGGGACTATTAGGGAACATAAAGTGTTAAATGCACCAATTAAGTGGGTTTAACAAAAAGATAAGCCAAAGAAAACAGCGTTGCTGGAAAGGAATGTGTGTGGGTGGGAAGGGGGTTACACAGGCAGGCAGACAAAGACTGAGCCTGGAAGCTGCTGATAATGAAGAGGTGGTGGAGCTCCCCACAGATCGGTTGCAGACTTCTCTGGCTTTCGTCTTTCTTGTTGCATTTGCTCGTCCCTGCAATGTACATCCCGGAGTTGAACAGTGTGCTGCTTGTCTTGCACTTTGTGTTAAACCAGCATGATACTTTTGCCCTTCTTGATCCTTCTGCAATAACCACATTGGCACAAGTCTTGCTGCCAAAATAAACAGCAAATAGAATTGTGCACTCTGCTGTGTGTTTGGGAAGCAACAGTCTCGAGCCCAATTCAGCCAAGTATTTATGTTACGTTCAGTTTTAGTTGTAATATTTAGGTATTTCAGAGTACGTCCAGAGGTCCTTTACAATCTCAACAGTTCTGTAGCTCTGTGATTTTTCTTTTCCCTCTTCCCTTTTGGCCAGTCCTACCTGGTGGGAGACATCAGGGTTCGTTGTTTGTCACCCCATTAAACATTTTCCTTTTATATGATTGGTGAAAGTCCTAGGAGTGTGTCTAATTTATTTAGCTGTTAAAGAAATCCAAGAATGTATGTACCAAGGTTAGTACTATTATGCTTCTTCATGTTGAAAGCCTGGCTGCTGTTCCTCTTCCAGCATCAAAAACATCTCACTTTTTTTTTTCCCCTAGTGTTTCCAATTACGTGCTTGAGAAAATTACTTGTAGTGAAAGTTGCCTTCATCTTTTTAAGCGGTTTTGTTCACATTGAATGTTCTAAATGAGACTTACAGACACATAAACTGTCTTGGGGAGTTGCTCCCTGTGCCCAGTCACCTTTCGGTCCACTGCTCACTTTCATCCCATTTTGCTGAAGGGCAGCAGTCGCAACAGGGGCAGGGGACAGACCCCCTGTTAGGCAGAAGTCACTTGGCACAGGTGCAATCCAGCCAAACTCTGCTTTGCTGTCACACCAGAAGAGGCTGGGGGCACAGGGGGAAGCTGTGGCTGTTGCAGTGGAGGCCAGGTATGGGAGATGCCTAGGGAGTAGCAGGAGGAGGGAGAAAGGGTTGGAGATGGGGAAACGGCATCTTGAATATTTTATTGGATGTGGAGTATTTTGCAGATGAGTGGCCTTTGAGCTATTACAACAGGGAATGCCAAGGTTGGAGAGCTGAGCGTTGGAGGAACCTGAGTTTCAGCACTCCTTTGTTCGCTGAACGTGCTCCAGTACGGATTATCGCCCTCACCCCACCCCCGGCATGGTATTCATTCTCTGTTTCTGTGTAATAGACCTACATTCAGTCCACGGAAATACTTGCTGTATCAAAAAGGTAGGGAGCAGAAAAGCTATCTCGGCTTGGGTATTTCAGTGACGGGTATTTGAGCAATGCTTATTGTGTCCTAGACCTGACATTGCTTCAACCACAGTCTTACTTATACTTCTCTCTTGTCAAACATTAGCAGTCTGTTCACCTTCTTCAAGGCAACTAAAGAAACTGAAGTGGTCTCAGACTTGCAGCAGATGTCACTTGTGTCCCTGCACTGCCTTTCCTCCTGTAAATGCAAAGAAAACAATCTGTGAAGCCCTTGGTTTATCAGACCTGCATCTGTATTCTACACTGAAGTACGGAACAATAGCAGCAGGGAGCAACGCTGAGGTTTCCTGGAAAATTGCAGTACCAGACTTCCTCGTTTTCAAACTTGTTGTTTAGACCCTGAGAAAAAACTCTGCATATCTCTTTTTTTTTTATTCTCCTTTTAATGTGCAAAGTCGGGGGTTTTGTGCACCGTTAAACTGAATACGAAGCACGTTTCAAGTCCCTCAGATGGCTTTCTGAAAAGATCAGGCCCCTAAGGCATTCTAGCGGCTTTGCCAAGAGCCTTCTTCATGTGGCTGTCATCAACATGTGGCTCCTTGAATTGCTTTACTGTTGTTAGTTTTTTAAATCTAGTATTTATTGTTTTTATAGGCATAAATTTGCCACAAATTAATTATTCTCTTAGGGCAACATGAAAACAATGCATGCTACTAAATTAAAGACAAGAAAACAGCAATATAATGTACCACTGGCAGAGTCTATAAATTTCTTCCGTGCAAGTGGTTTGACAGATGGGGTTTAAATACTCCCTCAGAACAGCCTGTAACCTCTTTAACTCTAAACATTTTGACCCACTGGGATTACAAGCCCCTAGCACAGCTAAGCAGAGCGATCCTTGCTTGAACTTTACACTGTCATCCAGGACCTGGAAGTGCATTGCACGTTCGAGCAGAGTCTGTGGGAAATAGACTGCCCCTGGGTCAATCACACGACATGCAGTCCATGTCCAGGCAAGGTCAGATGAAAAAAAAGCTCCCCCTCTCACAGGAGAAAAAAAAAAAAAGTGTTGGGAAGGGAATTTCCAACTTCCTTACAAGAATATTTCAGAGCTTTCGCTCAGAAGAAACTTAATCTCTTTTTGCTGCCCGTAGACCAGCAGACAGCACTAGAGCTTGTCTTCTCCATCCTGGCAGGAACACTTTTTGATGATACATCTCTGCTTATAACAAATACTGAATTGTGAAGCTAAGCTCAGAAAAAAAACCTCTAAAGAGCTCAGTCCCTAGTTTAAAATTTCCATTACTGGCCCTGTCTCATGACCTTCACTCATACTTTTGTTAAGCTCTGTGTTTGAGCAAGATAAGGTGTGTTTTCTATTTCCAGAACACCCCCATCCCTCACCAGAATGTGACTTGTGCTGGGCTTGACCTGGAGTCCCTTTCACTCAACTGAAGGGCAACTGGTCTGGATTTGGGAGGACTACGGGCAGTACTGAGGACCTTTATCATCACTGATCTGATGGAAGCTGAGAGGCTTGGCAGGATCAGGCCCTGCAGTAGCTCGCTCTGTCCCACCGCACGAGGTGCTCCCTCCCAGTATCTTGCCTGACTCACGTTAGGCAGCAGCTGGAGTTCCCGCAGCCAGTCCCTGCAATGCAGATCCATTCTCCCAATGTCCAGGAAATGTAAAGTGGCACGAATGTTGAACTTGAAGCCCTCTCGGCATCAGGGTGTCACTTTTTCGCTCCTAGTGTGGAGGTGGGAGTCGGGGGCGGTGCAGTGGCTGCCACGGTGACAGTTTGTTCCTATTTCTCACCAGAACTGTGGATTTTTTTCTGGTAATCTAAGAAGGGGATTAAAAAAAAAAGCCAAGCCTTTTATTTTGATCTCCTTGGCACTTCAAAAGAAAAATTAAATCACCAGTAAGCTGCTAGAATGTACTTTGCTCTCAGTTCCTCAGCCAGGAGATGGCCAGACTGCCGTTCTTAAGCCTGGCCAGCTTCTACCAGCAAAAATCCCTTGCCTGTGCTGTCAGCCTTTCCTTCTTAATGCTTGAAGTGTAGGTTTGCTGCCAGAGCTCCTGAGGAAAAGTGTCTGACCCCCATGGCCATCTGACCCAGCAGGCTGTTTTTTCTCCTAGAGAAGGCAACCCTTTCCAAAATGTCTGGTGCTAGGGCAGAGCTGGGTGCTATCCTGAACAGCATCATACCCGCAGCGATGGCCTCATTGCCTGGCATGTTTTCCCGTTTGTTAGGGCTGACAGCGTGTTTTTATACAGGGTGGAAAAGCAGAAGGCACGACTGGCATTTGAAAGGGAGCAAACAACCCTAGAAGTGTTGTGTCGTGTTCTCCTGGCTGCTGAAAGGGTTTGGGTACAGCTGCTGGTACTCACCAGGCTGATGCATGCTGCGAGCCTGTGATTTGTGGCTAATGGTAGGTTACTGGAAGCTGGGAAAAGATGCTTTGAATATCTGTGCCCTTGGTTTTTATGGCTTAGCCAGAGAAAGAGAACAGCACTACTAAAAATACTTACACGTTTAGTACAACACTTTGTCTCTGAGGGAGAGCAACTGATTCACAAAATGAAGCCAAGGCAGTATATTATTACAAGCAATAAACCCACCGGAGCCTGTAACTAGCTACATCTAGATTACGAGACACCCTTCCCAAACGCTGCAGCACATTAGTGGGAAGACTGGAAAAATTGCACAGCAGCTTTGCTTAAATTTAAGTAATTTATTAATAACAAATGTTAATAGAATGCCCTGTGTTATTTTGGCATTGCATTCACAAGCTTGAGGTTTTCTGTAGGGGTGATGTCTGGTTGGAGTGAGGAAGCCGTGTGGGGTAGCTGAATGGGAAGGCTCTGTGTTAAGCATGTAAATTTTTGCTACAGTGAGCTGCTGTGTAACAGTTACAGGTCTGGTGCTGTGAAGGCCATGCAAGGGGAGGTAAAAGTTGCAGTAATATTGCTGCTGCAGTTGGTGGGCCAGCATTCAAGCTTTATGAGATAGCCAGGCCTTCAAAGGGACCAGCTCAGGGCTGGCTGGAGGCTCAGGGAGATGCTCTGTACTAGGTGACATTTTCCAGGCAGCCTTCAAAACCAACCAGGCTTTCTGCGAGCTGCCAGGCTGTGCTGGGTTAAGGCGTTGCGATAAGGGCATCTGGCAAAAGTGGACTTGAGCCTGAGGCTGTGCCTGCAGCCAGGCGAGGTTCAGCCCTGGGGCAGGGGGGAAGAGCACTGCTGTCCATCGAGAGGGCTCAGTGGGTCCTCTCCTGTCTCTGATGCCCGCTCCATCATCCCTGTCCCTCTGGATGGGCAGCCTGCGAGTCTGTCTGTGCTGCCCAAGGACTCAGGGTGGCATGAACTTGCCCTCTCAGGTTGGAAAACGTTGGACTTCTGTGAATGAATGCTGAAGTCTAGTTTCTAAAAACTTCCAAAGTGGAGGAGAGCTGGGCTGGGGTTCATAGTGTTCAGTCCCAAGCTTAGCACATGCTGTAAGTCTACCCATAACCTGCCATCAGAGCTGACAGAAAGGTTGCCCCATCGGTTTCGGGCTTCAGCTCTTGTTTCAGAACTGGAGCTGGAGGAGAAGGAGCATACAACCATCCGCGTGATGGGTAAGGGCACGGGAGCTCCCCGAGCGGCCGCCATGGTGAGAAGGCAGCTGGGAACCCACCTCAGGGCTCTCATCCTTCGCAGCATAGCTGCCTGTCATGCCAAGGGGCTGTTTGTGTTTGCTGCCTCCTGGGGCCAACACAGCTCCGGGGCTAAGCAGACACAAAGTCTTGGGGACACCAGGAGCCTGAACTGACAACATGCTAATATTAATATGCAGTTACTGAAATCAACCCATTCAGGAGTTCATAAAATGTGTAGCACTGAAGGAAAGGAGAAGGAAAAGCTGTAAGGAGAGCAGTGTGGTCCGGGAGTGTCCCATGGATTTACAATGTACTTTCCAGAACCCAGATATCTTGCGAAGATAGCTTCTTACTAAGAAGCATTTGTTGATTGCATACATTTATGTCTGTAGACATAAAAATTTCAATCATCCCCTCTTTTTCTTTTGAAGAGAAGGAGAGCAGTTGAGAAAACATTTGCCCTTTTTCAAAGAGCTTTATTTATGTTGGGATCAGAGTGATTCAGCACAGAGGCACCAGCCGGGGCTGGAGGCAGTGCGGCACTTCCTTTGAAGGTGGGGCTGAGGATTATATCAAAAGTGGAATTTAATCCCACTATCTTTCACTTAAAAGATTTAGCAAAGTGCCTCCAATTTACTTCGGCAGCTTCTCCAGGGACAGTGATGTCCTCAGGCTTTGAAGGAGTGAAACACTGGGTGGCTTGTCTCGAGAAAACATTTCGCAGGGTAGCTGTGGTCAGCTGGAGAACAGAAGGAGTCTTCCCGTCCTTGCAATCTCTTCCCCAACCTGCCCTGGGCTGCGGCTGGCCTCTGGCTGGGGTCTCAGCGGGGCTGCGAGCCATCGCCACGCGTGTTGGCGGCAGCGGTAGGACTGCCAGCGTGCCAGCCTGTGCCGGAGCAGCCAAGGCTGTGTGGGCGTGCGGGGACCGGGGAGGGGGGCAGCAGGAGCAGGACTGCATGCAAATGCTGTTTTCTGCAGCGTTTCCTGCCTTTTTCAGTGACTAGTGATGAGCTAGCAATGCATGAAAAGGCACATTAAAAAGAATACCAAATGCACTTTAAACACTTACGCGGAGATTATTTCACAGTGCTGTGGTTTCTGCGTGATCCATCCTGACCCGTTACCACTGGTGGTGCAGAACTGCTCCCATCCCATTACCAAAAACCAAACAGTGCAGGAAGAAAGGAGCATTAAGGGAGCGAACAGCATGGTTTAATGTCCTACAGCTGAAGTTGTACACAAGCCCTAACCCCTTGAAGGGGTGAAACAAGAGCTCTTGGGCAATGCCGGTGCTATGGGCAGGCAGCACGCCCAAGCCACTGTGGTGGCTGGCTGGTGTGTGGATGCCAGCGGGTGACAACAACCTCTAAGCACGAGTCAGCTGCTTTCTGTCTCCCCCACCTTATCTGACTTTCATGTTTAACTTACAGAACACAATGCTGGCTTTAAATGCTTGGGGAAAAGTTATGAATATCCACTCCAGGCTCCCAGTGCCAGGCTGCATAAGTCCATCTGGCTTTGCATGTCCCTTAGGTGGCCAGAAGCCTCAGACCAAGGGGTTGGACCAGGCATGTGGTGAAGCTGCTCAGAGGAGAATGAGAAGATGCTGTGACTTGCTGGTGGCACTGGAAGACGACCGAAAGACAACTGGGCCAAAGCTGACCAAAAAAAAATCACAAGAACTGCACAGCAACCAGGGAACAATTTCTAGCAGAGAAACTGTCCTAACCCTGCAGTTATGCCATGTGGTGAAGACTAGGTGAAGCTGCGGCTCAGTGAGTCGCTGGCAGGCACAGAGCTGCTTGGAGAAGTCAGGGTTTGGCAACGCTGAAGCACATGAACCTTGAAATGGAGGGAAGCAGTGCACAAGACACCGGTGCAGGAATCTTGTGCAACAATGATAGCATGAAACAGGCTCTTGGATTAATCCCATCTATAAATGTTGTGTCGTCTCTTCCACGTTAATTTACTGTCGCTGCCCTCTACAGA
>Ga0065711_1039841_pt1 | contig 17456 bp, 8 predicted proteins | sample Hoacrofraction12_FD_59098 | JGI IMG/M metagenome (GOLD analysis project Ga0065711, IMG submission 59098) | Hoatzin crop microbial communities from Cojedes, Venezuela - Epithelial fraction 12 v2 (version 2) | ecosystem: Host-associated > Birds > Digestive system > Esophagus > Crop | place... | reverse complement strand
AGGCTGCACAGGACCTTGTCCAGGCGGGTCTTGAATATCTCCAGAGAAGGAGACTCCACAACCTCCTTGGGCAGCCTGTTCCAGTGCTCCGTCACCCTCAGAGTGAAGAAGTTCTTCCTCATGTTCAGATGGAACTTCCTGTTTGTGCCCATTGCCCCTTGTCCTGTCGCTGGGCACCACTGAAAAGAGTCTGGCCCCATCCTCCTGACACCCACCCTTCAGATATTTATAAGCATTTATTAGGTCCCCTCGCAGCCCTCTCTTCTCCAGGCTGAACAAGCTCAGCTCCCTCAGTGGCTCCTCATAGGAGAGATGCTCCTGTCCCCTCATCATCATCAACACGTGTTGTTGTGGTTGAACTGGAGCTGCTGAGCATTGGTTGTACCTGGCGTGGGGCTGGTGTTGCCTCACACGGTGTTTCCAGGTCCTGTGCACATGACGGAGGTGCGAGGCCGGTGTGCCTGACGCACGGTCCTTCTGCGCCCCAAGCACACCCGGGGCAGGACCGGAGGAGCAGAGGTGGGGTGAGATGGCTGGGTGGCAGGTCCAGACAGCGCTTCTGCGACTCGGCAATGGAAGCGGTGGATCTGATGGGGGAGTGTGGGATTCCCCCAGCCCTTCCGTGCGTCCGAGCTGCTCCTCTGCAGAAGCAGCCATGCCCTGCTGCCTGACAGCCTGGCTGGTGATGACGGCTGTGCAAGTCCTCACCTGCCCGGGTATTGTGTTCGACTCAGTACTGGTAAACTACTGGTTTCGTTGTCGTTTTCCACTTGAATAACTGTACTGCTGAGTAACTGGATTTGCCACTGTAATGACCTGGGTAATTGCGCTGCTGAGCTATGTGTTATTGTGCTGTTACTTAGAGATAAACTGTTTATCTCTAAAGCTGTTGGTCTGATGTCTGTTATCACATCCCAAACCTAGAACTAGTAGGGGCCACCTGGAGTTCTCACATCTGTACATTAGAAGATGTCATACCGTTGCATTAATGAAGTAAGTACCTGCCTGTTAGTCCTTTGGTTTACCCCGTTGATTTAAATTTTAGAGGTTTGATACTTGATCAGATGAACCAACAAGATTAGATGGGCCAGAGGTGAACAATGAAAATTTTAGGGAGGAATAATAAATTTTCTTCTGTTACCACAAGTGTGTCAGTGGGTCTTTTTTTTAGCGCTAAAATGAATGGTAATTTTTGCATGTGGTTTATATTTCCAGGTGTATTCATTTAAATGAAGTAATCAATTTAAATGAAGTTGATGCTTGATGACAAGATGAATTCATCACTGCCAGCCTTCTCTTATTATATATTCAGCAGGGGATAAATTTTGATAGAAGTGCTTTGCAGAGAACTCTTAGCATCACTCAGCTAGGTCTTGATGATGTAAGAAGTCATGAGTGTCTTGTTACTGATGAGGTTGTAGGTATTTTTTTTTTTGGCTGACAGGTTTTGCACTGATGAGTCTCAACTTCAGTTCATGACACTTTCTGTTTGCTTCTGGCAAGGGTGTAGGCAATGATCCTATGTAAGGTGTAGCACATATGTGTTAAATACCTTAGATCCACAGATTTTGTTTCCTTGGACACTTCCACCCAGTATCAAGTTGAAAGTAGTTCTAAAAGTCCATCGTATGCGAGAAGTAAGCAGTTACCGGTAGATGAAGGAGTTTACCTGTTGTGTCCAAAACAGATGTAATTGCTTCCACTGCTTTTCTTATCTGCCTTACAACAGATCTTTTCTGAAGTCTTTGATACATGTAACATTCAGAAAACACAAGGTGCAGGTGCAGTTTATTGATCATTTACAAAAAAGTGCAGTTGTTTTGGTATATTGGCGAAATAGAGAAAGTTTACCTTGAGTAGTTGTGTTGCTGTGTAAGCCATCACAGCACTAGGTCTGATGACACTGCGTGTATGCAAAACATGAGTGCCTGATGTATGCAAAAACTGTCCTGCGGGGTCATATTTAAAAAGATCCTTGGTGCAGAGATGGTAGATGCAGCAGGTGAAGATACTAAACTCCAGAGATTTAGTATTAACTAGATACAAACCTGCTGAGTTTAAACTATTAGTCTATAGATATCTGATGCATGAATAAAAATTAGGCACATTTATTCTTACTCTTAAAAGCCTGATTCAGCAGGGAATTACTTTAAGTACTTTAGTAATCCCATTTACTTCAGTGGGACTACACATGAGCTTTGAATTAAACATCTGCAAGATATCTGTGCTCCACTAAAGCAAAGCTCCGAAGAATGTTCTCAAGTGCTTTGCAGAGCAGGGGCAGGATGCTGAACTGACGAGCTCCATGAGCTGCACATGTTGTATCGGATGAGTTCACACACAGGACTGCTGTGTGGGAGGCAGAAATAGAGGAGTAAAGGTAGTATGAAAGCCACAGAGTAGAAATTTCAAAGGCAGCTAGGTCTTTCCTGGTACCATATGAACAGGAAAGCCACAACATTTATGCCAATTTTTATGTCTAAATTAATGTTTATAAACATAGTTCTGTATTACACAAATTACGTTGTCTGACTGCTAGGACAGGAGCATACCACTTTTTCTGACTGTACTGTACATTTGCATAAGTTCCTGTGAGTACTGGAAGGGTAATTCTACAGGATTTTTTGCCAAAAATTTGCTACAATATTTGAGAAACATTGTGTTATGAAACTACTCTCCTAGCTGCATGAGTGAGTGTCAGTTCTACTTTGCACTTGAAGTTGGGACCTGGTCAGTAAGATAATATATTGAATTCCAGACATAGTATGCTCACTCAGTGAATACAGTTATTATTTTCTTTGCAAAAGTCCTGATAAAGCTTACAAAAACAAAAATACAGATCCTTTTCTAACTTGAAAACATGAGGAGTATGTTCTGTACCCAGACTTCTATTTTCAGCATTGTTCTAAGCAACTGAATTAGACTTTTAAATAAAAATTCAGCTTATATTTTTTAAAAAGAAATGCAGCACTTACATTGATCCTTGTTCTGAAGTGATTTTAATACACTTCCATACAAGTGTATTAGAATGATACATTTTTTAAAATGTGTAAAGAGATTAGGTTATTTTACAGTGATGGTATGCAATAGTGTTATGTTTATAAGTACCTATGAAATTATGGAAAAAATACAAAATATTGTTTCTGGGTCTACTACAACAGGTAGTGTTTTTGTTGTGGGTTTGGTTGGGGTTTTTTTATATGTCTGCAGACCAAAAATGAATGCATCACCATACCTTAATCCACTCAAAAACCAAAATTAACTCCATATATGTTCAATGTTATAGTGCTTGATTTGAAGAAAAGTGTATCATCATAATGATTACCCTAAACTAGCACCCAAATTATGTAAGTGGAAAAGATCTACAAAATCAGATTTATCCCTGGCAAGTTTTTCCTAAACGGCAATATGAATCCTCCAACTGCTGCAGTTCAAGTCTTGCTTCCTCAGGGAAGGTGGAACAGTTTATTGGTTTCCTCTTTGCAGCAAATTCGTGTTTGAAGACGGCTTGTCATGCCTTGCTTTAGCCCTTCTTCTTCACCAAAGCAGGCCATATCCTTCACTGTTTCCTCCTAGACCTGTTGCTGTTGCCTGGACTTTCTCCAGTTATGTTATGCATTTGTTAAAGTCTGATTTTGAAAACAAAACACAGTATTTGTCTAATATTGTGCCATATTAAAGCAGCAGAATTCCGTGTGACTCCCAGATAACACTGTTCTTTTACACTGGTGCCAGGAATTGTCGGGGTGATGATTCGTTCCCCACTCCCCGCAACAAGAAGGTGATATGTAAAAACTCGTCTTCAGTGTGTGATTTGCTGTGTCCTAATCCTTTCCCACAGAATATTGTTTAACTAGGCACTTCCCACTTTGGATTAGTGAAGTTGAGTTTCACTCAGCAGGTTTTCACTAGCACACTTTTTTACCCCCTTAAGGTTACTTTTCCAGGGTGATACTGACTTTGAATTTTAATCCCGTATTGCAGTTCCTCCCTGGCTTGTAACAGTTTGCACATTTGCACACGCAATAACTGAACTCTTCCAAGATCAAAGTTATTAATGAACGTACTGAATGTTAAAAGCTTTGGTACAGATTTAACATTTGATACATCCTTCAGGCTTGGGACTTAATAATTAATAACCATTACTTAGTAACTGTAAATAATGTGTACTCTTTTACCACAGCTTTGCCTAGATCATCTTGAATGAACATCAGCAGCTTTACTGAAGTCAAAATATGTAATATCTCTTTTAGCAAAGTCTGAAACAAAAAAGCATTTAACAGTTTGTTTTTTTCTATGTGGCATCTGTAAGCTTTCCCTCCTGGCTGAGCAGCGGCACAGCCCTCCCGCTCACTCTCCTCCTCCTTCTCCGGGCCCGTCTCGTTTCCTTTTTTGTTCCTTCCCAACCAGGTCTCATCCTGTGATTTGGCCTTTCTGATTTTGCCCCTACGTACTTGCACTCTTCCCTAATATTCTTCCTTTAGTAATTTGACCTACTTTCTACTTGCGTATACTTCCTTCTAGTGTTTCAGGATCATTGAAGAGCTCTCAATTTAGTCAAGTTTGTCTCATGATAGTCATCTTATTTTCCCTTCACATCAGGATAGTTTGTGTTTATGACCTTCACATTATTTCTTTAAGAAAGCAGATTGCCCTTGTTGAAGCGTATAGCAAAACAAAACCTAGTAGAGAGCAAATCTAAGTTCGTGGTTTTTACAAGACAGTCGTTCTTGGCTGACATTGGTTTGAGATATTCTCATGCCCCCAGCCCTCCGTGCTGCCAGCACAACTGTTTCTTCAGTGAGCTGTGATTTGGATCAGGGAACCAATCCAGCTTAAAAATAATCCAGCAAAAAGATTTATTTTTATTTTGCTCTTAAAGCTGAACCATTTGCTCTGTTTGCAGTGCACCTATGCAAACAATTGCCCTAATGCAATTGAAAGCATCCAGAAAAGCTGGCAGCTCTACAGTTCAGCTCTTTTAGTTTTAATTCCATTCTCTTTTTCCTAGGAATTACAAAAAATATTTTCCCATTATCTTTCACCCAAGTTGCCCACAGTCCTGAATTCTCAGTCAGCTTACCCCCATTGGTTAAATGGCAAAGATACTTGAGATTTGACGTAGTCACTCATCTGCTGGGTAAAAAAAGTTTCTCCTTTAACATGGTACTGGAATTGCCCTGTAGCATCTTCCCAGTGGGTCCCTCGGTTATTGAAGTCCCCCATCTCCCCCCTTTTCTGTGCTTTGAAGAACTAACAGCAGCACCCAAAGCGCTGAAGTCCTGTGTCATTGTGTCCTGCAGATTTTCCAGGTGCCTGAGGAGGTCTGTGGCCTGGCTGAAGTTTTTCCCGATGTTTGGAGCATTTGTATGAGCTCTCATGTCAGATAAGAATTGGGATTGTTTCCTGTTTTCTTAGTGATGCGCAAAGCATCTCTCCCTCTCTCCTGCCTGGATGTGTATTTTGTGGCTTTCCTTTGTTTTAAGTTGTGGGAATGTCATACCTTTGAGATCTTAATTCTTCTGATAATTTTCCTGTAAATTAGCTAATGAGTTAGATAGTTTTCATACATGCTGCTTTAATACCAAAGGAAAAAAAAAGTTCAGCAGCCTTACTCACCACCCACTGCCATTTTTCTCTGTTGAGAGCCACTTACATCTTCCCAGAGATCTAGGTCTTTTGCCATGCTTTAGGCCCCCTAATCACTGAAAATCCTCCTTCGTTAGTTAGTAATTTCATCACCAGTGATTACAGACCTTCACAGAGGTTTTGGTAAAGAGAATTTCTTCATCAGACAGGCGGTCCCAGCTCCGCAGTTTCGGTCTCCTGCAGCATGACTCTGGTGGAGGAGACCAGAGCTCTGTGGGTCACGCTGGGCCACCTCTGAAAGGGTGAGGGCACCTCGAGAAGGCACCCATCCCAGCTTTCGCAGGGATTGAGCCTCTCCAGCCACTCCCTGGACCTTGCAGTTCCTTTTGATCTGCCTTGATTTTATCTGGCAGATTTTATCAGACATAGGGATGAGGCCATATATCCATCTGCGTTTATACCTAGTTCTGTCTTAACATGGGGTCTGTATTGTGAATTTCTTTGTTTTTTTCTTATAAAAACTGAAGTGCCTTTTTTTCCCTTTAAAAGTAATAAATTAATGTTAAAATAGCAATTAGATATGATACTTCTAATTTCAAAAGGCGTGTTGATGGCCACAGCTATGAGCACGCACTCTGGTTACGCTGTGCTGGAGCAGAACAAACAGCTGTTGCATTTCACCAACGAACTGGTGTTGGTGGCTCTTACACCTTGGACAGTTGATTAACTTTATGTAAAAATCTTTTCTGTTCTTCTGAGTGAATCCTGAAATGGATTGAAAATCATTGTCATTATAAATATGAGTTATAGGTAAAACCTTGGTGGGGCTTTTTTTTGGTTGGTTGGTTAGGCATTTTTTTTGAGATGATAATGGAGAAAACAAGGCAAATGCTACCAGAGGTGCAAAAGCCGAGCTTTTTGCTCTTTGATGATGAATACAATTCAGATATTTTTATGCACAGTGTAGTCGCTTCTGAGAATTGTTTCTGTTAACAAAGTCCTCAATACAGGAGTTGAGCTTTAGAGGACACTACCACGGGGCTAAGCAGGCTGCGCTGTAAAGACCTTTAACAGAAAGCCACTCCCTCAATCTGCTTAAACTTTGGTGAGGATAATACGGCTTACTCTAACTGATTTTTGATAAAACAGTAAAAGACAAACAGATGCTTGTTATGCCTGAGTTGATAAATGCACCCTATTGAAAAGTTTCTTGCGCTTATCCAGGAATATTTGTTGTGGGGGGTAACAATTGCTGTCACCACAGCTAACATGCAAGTTAAACACCGAAACATATTTTGTGTTTAATTTTACATGAAAAAAATATAGCAAGGGCTAGTGCATCATAATCAGCCTAACCAATTAATTAAAACTCCCAGCTGGTATGAGATTTCATTTATTCTTGGTTTCCTTCTATTCTGTTGGCTTTTTTAAATGCTGGCAACATAATGTCACGATGTTTTTGTACGATAAAGAAGCCTTGTCACCGTGTGGATTACACTATTAGCACCTTCTGCATCCTGAAAACTGGCTTTCTTAACAAATACACTTAATGTAATATTGCATTGCTGCAAAATAATTTTCTATTTGTCCACTGAAATTTCAGCTTAAAATTGGATTCTGCTCTCTGGAAGGCATAACCACCAAATCACAATTTTGTATGGCTCACACTGATACTTGCAGGTGCAGCACAGTTTTTATGCTCTTCTTTTGGTGAAGTCACATGAATTTGTGTTTGCAGCTCTGCATGTGAAGGTGTTATGTATATCTGTGCTTCTGGCAAGTACACAATGGACATTGGATAAGTTATTATTTGCATTTTTTTCCTAAGGACAAACTGTATGATTGGGAGGGTTTTAACCCTTATTTTTGTTTAAAAGTAACATCTTTTTTTCTTTTTTAGTAGAAAATGCCTCATGCTAGATGTGGAGTCTAAGACAGGTTTCCTAATATTCTTTATTAAAGCATCATCCTTCAGTAACTGCAGTTGTCACAGTAAACAAAATCCTTTTTTGTAGAAGTTTATGATGTTGTTGTAATAGGTCCTTTCTGAAAAATTAGCCATTATTTGAGTTTTTGTAACCCAACTATACTGTGTGTTCAGAATGTAACAGTGAAATTTAATCTAAGTTTCATACAGAACATAAAAATATTCCTTCTCTGACAATGTCTGCTGTAATCACGGAATGTGTATCTTCCTAATAATACAATGTGTTTGAAAAACAATTATATGATGTTCTGTTTTGTCTGAGTGCATAATAAATGCAATGGACTTATAATCAACTCTATTCAGTTAGGCATGTATTTATCATTAAATCTTTCACTTGTAGGGATGTCTAAATCCAGCTGTGCTATAAAGTCCATAGTAGAGATCACCTTAGTTCATGTTTTAGTTTATTACTTTTAAGATTTGGCAATGTCATTAACCTGCACGATATTTGGGTATAATAGGTACAAAGTTTATTTCAGTTGATTTGAGAACTAAAATTAATTTTGAAATTCTCTTGTTTTGTATGACAACATTGCAAAATTTTTGTTAATTCACCCACAGCTAACTTTGTGGCATTTTTGTTTATACGAGGTTTTGTCATGAAAACAAAAATACAGTAGAGCTGGAGAACTGTGGTTCTGTGATATGGCATGCTAAAGTTAGTAGTAGGGGTATGCAGTTTCGTTTTCATGTGTGAAAGGATATGGGTTTGGTTTTGCGTAAGTTTCAGACTGCAATTTTTGTCTAACTAATGAAAATTTCAGTAAGATTTGATTTTTGACAGCTGGTTGCTCAGCATATTTTGAAGATTGAGCTCAATGAAATATTTAAAAAATGACAGCCACTTTTGAAAATCCATTATATAAGGATTTTCCTACCCCAAATTTCAGTATCCAGAAAGTAAATGAATTGGGTGTTATTAGTGCTGAAAATTTATTTGTTTAGGCTTAAGAGAAGAAAAAAATTGTGATCTTTTCTGTGCTATATGGTAACAGGGGCATGTTTCTAGATTTTTTTTTTTTTGTTTAAATATTTTAATATTGGAAAAATTATAACATTTGAAGTGTGAAAACTGAGCATGCCATTTTAATCGGAAATTTTGTTGGGTGGGGTTTTTTTTCCTGCTCTCTATTACAAAGCATAGTACAGATCTTGGGCTAGGTTGAGTTTAATCAATCACCGGGAGTGCCTGGCTCATTTTGCTGGCTACTGAGCGAGTTTCAGTTTGTATACCTAAGCTACTTTCCTGATTTTGGAAGAGGTGATCCTATGTGCACGACTGCTTCAAGAAATGCAGTATTTTTCACAGTTTTTGGGGAGACACAACTGCTGTCCGCATTTGGAGGTGTTGTGCAAAGCCGGACCCACTGTGTTCCATCCAACCTGAGTTAAGATTTAATTTACGGGGACAAATAGACTTGTGCCTCCATACTAATTTGAATCATTTTATATAGTAATACTTTTCTTTGTCTTCTTATGGTTTAATTTTTTTAAATGTAACCTAAGTGTCTGATCTACCTAGACTACAAAAAGTTTAACATGATTATTGAAATAAGCATGTGTGTGTGTGTGCATGATGAAGTTGTTAAAATGGAAGTCTTCAATATGCAAGTAAGCTTGCCACCAGTAAATTTTGTTTTATTTCATCCTGTCATGCCTGGAGTGAGTGTTGAAAGACGAACAGGCAAGCGTTGCTCAGCCCGAGGGGAGAAGCACGTCATACAGCCCCCAGAATAGCATCGGCAGTAAATATGGTCATGCTGTTCTTCCCTGAGATAGACCCAGATCACATTCGTAGCATCAACCATGTCTACTGGTTACCAGGCGTTGGAGGCCTTTGATGAAACATTTACAGATGCAGCTGCAGTTTGGAGGGATCTTCTGCCGGCAGTGAAGAAGCTGACATCAAGAAAACGGAGGACACGGGATCACAAGCGGGGGAGTTCAAACAAAACGCAGTTTAGGGGGAATACAAATTTAATCACAGTATTAAAACACTATTCTAAGATGTGAACTGTGTTCTTGTTAGACTCCCTTTAATGTTGACTTGATTATGTTTTCCAGTGACTTAGAACCATGAAACCATGAAGCTTTTGTAGAGGAGGAAAGGTGGACTGAGAAAGATCTCTTTGTTCAACTGTCTTAGGTCATACGCAATGTCAAAACTGGAATGAATATGTATTATAAGGTGAAGTCAGAGAAATGCTGAGATTAAAAAGTTTTTTCCAGCTATTTTTTACTTTGTGCAATATATTGAAATAAAGTAAGATAGCCCTGAAGGTCTGTGGCAGTGGCCTATCTAGCATGTTAGAGGGAAAAATTTAATTATTCAAGGTCAAGAAAAAACCCTGTTAATTTCTTCATCTTGAAAAGATGGATTATCCCCTCTGGGCCAAAAGGATGTTCTCGCTTCCTTGTCCTTAAGCTCTGTTCGTATTGACTCTTCTATTAATATAGCTCCTATGTATTTTTAATGTTTGCATTTTGCTGTGAGGACTGTAACACACAAGTCAAATTCTGCCTTTGCATTCTGGCCCGTGGACTTGATAGGATACTACAGGAATCAAACAGAGGCGTTGAGTCTTCCTCCACCCCCCCCACCAGTTTTGCGTCTCTAAAATTTGTAAAGCTCACTTCAGCTTCTGCAGCTTCTCTCCTCTGGCTTTGCCTCCCCAACCGATGCATTAGCTAGGGTGTTAGTGGAAAGGGTTTGTTATTTCAGACACATACCATCACCTGCTGCGCTCGCTTCTCCCCTGCACTTGCACAGGGCACGGAGACAACTTCATGCTTTCATTTGTATCAGTTACACGCACAGGATTTAAATTCATCCCTTTCTCTGTGTAGCCCCTATTTTCTTTTTTTTTTTTGGTCAGATAACTTGGTAAATGCTAAATAGCAAGTATTACTGCCTTCAGCTGGCACTAATATGCTACATCTATTTTTCTCAAGAAAATCTCACTGAGCTAAATGTGACGAGGGAAATGTGTTTTCAGAGCAGTAGTTCTGGTATTTGTTCTCTATTTGTGAATGACGTTATGCAGTTGAGAAAAAATCATGCCAGCATGTTTCAGTTAGTGCCAAAAGAACACAGACAGTGATTCAGTGCCCAGATCTATTGCTGCCCAAAACTGTATCTTGTCCTATTTATACATTCACAAACAAGGGTCTTGCTTACAAGAGGAGTTAGGTGAATATTGTGTTCATGTGCTATTTGATAATGAATTTGTCCAGCTGTTTTACATTCTGCTGTTCTTTTATTTCAAGCATTGAAAATTTAAGATTGTAAGTGGCACAGATAGTTTCTAACAATCAAGTCAGTGAATCCCAGTTTCTTAAATTATTGTTGCTTGCGTTGGAGTTAATCTCTGTGGAAATACCTTGGTGCCACAAAATACCTTTGGCTGCAGAGCAAGAGAGTTGACTGTTTCTTGCTATTCAGTAGACCTAAACCATAAATATTGTTTATTTAACATTTGATCTATGTTTAAGAAAGAAGACTTATCTATAGACTAAAAGAATAATTTAAATTAAAGTAGCATCTCTCTGGATCAGGACTCAAATTAGGGGTTTATTACTTGGTGTCAACTAACAGTCCAATTCTTTAGGGCTTTTTCGTCAACACATGCCAAGGGGATGAAAAACAACAATTTTCAATCAGATACGGAGCAGCAGTTTTGTTAGTCTGAATAAAAACGGGAGAAGAAGTTTAAATCTACCTGAAGACCTAACAAAATAGTGTCCTGACGTCTGGCTGGAGAGGATGGAAGCCGTGTCACTGGAACTGCGAGCCTCCCTTTGTCAAGCACAGAAATGAGAGCTGGTGCTGGAAGTCACGCACACGGAGGGCCCCCCGCTGGGAAATAGCAGGAATAAAAATTCCAGTTGGCTAATACAGATGTCATGAGAAATGGAACTTAATGAAAATTTCTCCAGCTTTTGAAAATCACTAAATACAGTAAATTGATATATCATAGTTGACCACTATAGTTTCCTTTTTTTTTCCCGCCGCACTATAATTTGAAAAGACACTGCACTACTGGTGCATAATTTATGTGATGTAGATTGGGGGGAACAAAAAAAAATTGTTGCTCAGTAAGAGAAAATATTGTATGGATGCTTATGGCCCCTGTTTCTCCGCAAGCAACCCTGAGCCGGCCCCGATGATTTTTCTGCGGTGGTGTGGGGCCCACGGACGGCGCAGGGCAGCTCGTGCTTGGAGCAGGACAGCCGGCAGCCGTGTTGCTGTGCTGGCGCAGGGTGCTCTGGAACAGAGGGTGACCTAAGCTCGTGAAAGCACTTTTTCGGACTTCCATCGAGCACGGATGTCCGACTGTCTCATGAAGTGAGATTTCAAGGAGGCTGATTGAAATATTTTTCCAGTTACCATTTATATTTTAGTCCTGGCTTGCACAAAAGTTAATCAGCAAACAGCATGAATTAAGGCTGAAGAAATAAGAATTTCCTTATTTAAATGAGAACAACAGTTTTGTGTTGTAATGATTAATGTTGTTAAAAGTGATCACTCTGCCTCAGTGGCAGTTATTTTTTTACTTGTCAATGAAAATGTTTGGAAGTACGAGATAACCATTTAAAGTATTTTAAAACTATTTTTGTGAGCAGTTGGCTGAAAAAGATCAAATGTTTAGTTTAAACAAATTTACAAATTAACAAAGTTTTCACAACATTTTCAATAAAAAGTGTAACTAAGTTTACTAGAATTTTTTTTAAATGGGTAAATTTTGGGCTTTTTTCAGGGATGGCAAGAATCTGACTTCTATCATTTTTTCAGGAAAGATCTTTTAAAATTATTTTCCAGTCAAAGAAAATACTGCATGAGACTTCAAAGGACATTTTACAAAATTCTATTTGACCCCTTAGATTTCCTTAAGGCTTTCTGTGGTTGGTTGTCATCCCAGTTACTGGATCTTTATATTTTGCAGTGTGATCATGGTAGAATTTGTACAGGCCTAAGACCTGGTATATGACCCATCGGGGTCAGTACGAATCACCCCACTGACTTTGGTGGACTTTGTTTCAGCATCTAAATAATCTATTTTACTAGCTCAAAGTTGCACGCTCTGCTTTTAGCCACAGGCAACAGCTGGCAGATGCTGTGTTTTACATTCATTGTTTGTGCTGTGGTAATATGTGAATTTTAATGGACAGCCAAAACCCAATGTGCTAGACAGTGCTGTGAAAACATGTAACATGATGGCAATCTTTGTTCATCAAAATATCATCAATATTAGATTAAAACCAGTGTAAAAATCAACACTTGGATGTTGTGCACAGAGGTACAGAGCACAAGAGAACTTTTCAATAGAATTTTTACTTGTGCAAGTTACACATCTAAGATAATGTGAGGGAAGATAAGCATGTGAAATGATGGTACAGAATTGTTCCTAATAGCTCAGTAATGATCATGTTCCTTAGCATATGACACATATACACAGAGACAACAAACATGGGTAGGTATATAAAAACATGGTTTAGATCTTTTGAATTTGGCTGACGTCAGATTTTATAATTTGAAGATGCTGTTTGTATAAAAAGCTTGAGGAGTGATACACTGGATGAAGCTGTAATGATAATACCTAGACTTTAAGGTTTATAGCTAAGAAATTGCCCTTTTTGCACCTTATGTAAATATATTAAATGTATTTATGTGCTTGATTAAAAAGCCTGATATTTCAGGAAAATTTATTGCAATCATCAAAACTGTTGAAATTTGTATAGCATTAGAAGAATGGATAGTTTTGTTACATCTCAAGAACTAGAAATGTATGCAATCACTACTATTTTGAAATAAGCTTACTATAAACCTACAAAGAATAATTTTATATAGAAAAAATAATTATTAAGCAATATTTCTGAAGTATTGATATAGGAATCTCCTGCATAGAACAAGTTGGACTACGGTGTTTAGGGAAAACTTTGGCAGAATTTTGTGGTGAAATCACTGAAGAAAACCTAGTATGATATGGTAAGTAACTGTGAAAGTAACTAAAGAAGTTCTATTAATAGGTGTATTTTGTTGGATGCAAAATGGTAACAGTAATTATATTTCTTGCGAATATGCATCAGCTATCTGGACTTACTTAGCTTGGCATCCCTCCATGGTTTTATACGCAGTTAAATTAGGGCACAGATAGTCTCAGCTGTGACTGTCGAGATGTAACTTCGCTCTCACTGTTCCTGCAGGGTTGCATATCTAATCCATCAGTCATATTAAAGACAGTTCTTCTGTCAATATTAAATCTCACCTGTGTATCTGAATTCAATGCTGTGGCTTTTTTGACTCGTGTCATCTACAGTAGTGCACTGTCTGCAGCTGGGATTTAGCCTATAACTATTGATGACAGAAGGTCCGGAATAGAACCCATCTTACTTTCCCAACCAGTATTAACTCCTGCACCACTGTCATTTAGGCCAGTTCTGCACTTGGAACTGAACCAATGCATCTGGTAATGATGCATGCAGGGAATCCAGCTAGTTTTCAGCTATAATGGCTCTGGCTGCACAGAAAAAAGCAAAAGATTCCCCTCCCACCCCCAGAATCTAATCAAACCTGCTTTTCAATATGCACAAAAATTTGATTGGATAAGAAAGAAATTGTGATTTTTTACTGGCAGCAATAACTTTTATGACACATCTGGCCTAGACGTTTCCTGACAGTATCACGGAGTGAGTGGTGAAGTAAGGAAGAAAACAACCAGAATACTGATTTGCAGATCTTTGACCAAATTTATATATCAGCTTATTAAGTTGATTTTGGTACTGCTCATCTGTTCGTAATACCTGCAAATGTTATTGTCTTTCCATGATGTAAAAATATGTGCATTAAAAAAAACTTCTAGAGGAGTCTATACGTATATTTTTTGTAAACATGTACAGGATGCTAAAAAAGGCCCAAAAGAGCCCACGTAGAGAAACAGGGCAAGAATATCAGTGTGGTAGAAAAATGATCTATTGTGCAGTGCTAGCAGTTTGCTTGCAACGGCAACGTGCCATGCCGCCGCTCAGGTCTGCAGTTGCATGGCTTTGTTTCTTGCGCTGCTTTTGTATTCATGACATTTACAGATTAAAAAGCACCTTTACGGAGCCTAACTTTCATTTCAGTTGTGTCAAGCTCTGTGTAAATGCACGTGGAACAAGGTTTTCCAGGATGCTGTGAGCTTTTTCATAACCTGGCCCTTTTGCTCGCTTTTCTTCGTGTAGGAGAAGGTGGAGGGGCTTGGGAGCAAAGAGAGGTGGATGGATACGTGCTTGTCCAGAAGAAAAAGGCATCAGCCCCTTTTCTTCTCCAGCATCTCGGAGGGAGAAGGCACTTTGCATCGTATTTTTGGAAAAGGGAGGCCTCGCGTGGTCGGTCGGGAGAAGAGCTGCCGGGCCATTCTGGTGGTATTTCACTGCAATGCTGATAAAAAGATGAAAGGGAGAAGAAACACCCGAGTATAACTGCGGCTGCTCGGTTATTGAACAGGTCTGAAGTAGGAAATAGCTGTTCTCGCTGGTCCTTCTTCCCTTATTGTGTGAGAAGAGAGATTGCCTTTCTAGGCATCTAAAACAGATAACAGAACATAACTCAAACGCAGAAGACCACGCTTGATATTAAATCAATTAGTTGAACAAGAGAATTGAAATGCAGTAGTGGTCTGTCTGGTAACTGACAGAATGACAACATTTTGATTCAAAGGCAAAATTAAGAAAAAAACTCCAAAACCTGAATGAGTGTCTAGTGCATGTAAATTTAAAACAATAATGTCTGATGCTCAGCTCTTTGCCTTGAGATATTGGAAGATCTAGCTGCGAGGAATGGTACAGCAGCGCAGGCAGGGAGTTGTGAGAATACCCATGTGTCAGCGAGTCACTGGGTAAAGCCCTAGGGCACGAGAGGGTACTCCAGCACTCTTACCTTACGCATATATCTTGGAGGGAAATAACTCCAGTCATAAGCCATTTATGTCATTCCATTGACTGCATTCTTACCATCAATTCTAAGCATATTCTCTGACTTTTTGAAGAATTACAATTAAATTAAATTCCCAGAAATGTAGGATTTGCCATCAGTAACACACCGACTACTCTCAGCTGGGATTTGTGAGAAGCCTCTCATCGTGCCTGCCCTTCTGAGGAGATTATTTCTGTTTGTGACTCCAGCTGGGTGTAGCCTCTGGGGAAGGCACACGGCTGCCCTTGTGCCCACTCAGGTGAACAGTGCGGGGCTGGAAGCTGGCTCTTTGCTTCTTCCCTTTTGACTTCTAAGATTTGTCCATTACCTTGTCTCTTTCAGTGACTTAAATCCATTCCCTTGCTTAACATTAGTCAAAATTTCCCTTAAAATCAAATGTACTTGTTCTTGGGACGTAGCTCTCGACATACTAGCTCCAAGTCTTCAGGACACCAATGGTGGGATTCATCTGGTATACAGAAATTGCATGTGGGAGTGGGTTGTCGGGTTCACCTGAAGTGGTCACCTTTATTGCGGATCAAGCAGTCCAGATGAAGAGAATATTCTGGACTGTGTAATCTCACCGTGGTTTTTAGTTTGCTTATCTCCCTGATGCAGCAGATAGTGTCCGATGGATGGACCATCAGCAGTCGCATTGATACCTGTGAACATAGCGAATGTAGCAGATGTAGCAGATGTAGATAAAAGTTACCATTTTAGGTCTCAGAATCATTGCACAACAGATTAATTGAAACCAAAGCAAGTCTTGGTTCTTTGTGAATAATGGGGAAGGTTGTAAAATAAGAGACTCCTGAATAATCCCACTTAGACAGCTTGGCCTTAGGAGAGCAGACGCGCAGAACTGTGAAGATAAGGGGGCTACAAGATGGCCATAAGACCGTAACGAAGCAACCTTGAAGGACATGGTAGACGTGATCTTAGAACCGAGTTTGCGCACAAGCAAAGGTCGACCAGCAGACACCGTGATGAAGAGTATGAGCCTTCATCTGGAGGCCCCCGATGACCACCCGGAGGCACCAACAGACATGTGTGAAGTACATTAACATATGCCAATGAGTTCTCAGAAAAATCATAAATATGATAAGCATTTCTGGGGAATGTAATCAATGTGTGTGTTAACACAGCACAAATACCTAGCAGTTGTGTCTTTTCGGCACGCACGTTTGGGCGGAGCTGACCGCTGTGCATCCGCTTTCTAAAACTCCAAACCTCAGTTTTAGAGAGTGAATTATTTTGCCGCTTTCCGGGAACAGAGTCTTCCAAACTATCCCCAGTGTGAGATACGGAGGAAGTATTTTCTGGTGATGGAAGGTAGCGTTCGTTATCAGCAGCTTTTCAGGACCCTACTTCACACAGGAAAAAAGCACCCTGCAAAACTGTCAAAATTTCTAATTTTGCCTAGAGAAAAAAATAGCAGTTGAGAAGCCTTGTCTCTTGAGGTTGAAAGAACGCCCCTGGAGGCAAAAGAAGTGCGTGTTATCCTAGAGCTTTATTTCCTCTTGCGGTAACGTTAAGTGCGCTTTGCAGCAGAGTGTTTACACCCATAGGGTCCAATTCAGGTTGTCTTCTGATAACATTTAGCATTTTTTTTTCCCAAGAGCGTGAAGCCGGCGTCCCTGAAATTCACAGTGGAAGTACTTCTTCAGGGGGGGAAGAAAAAAAACCAAAATTATTAAAACCCAAGGGAAGTCCTGCCACGTGACCTTTCACCCGGCGCATCCCTCTTCCTGCGCCCGGCCGGGGATGCTGCGGGCGGTTTCCCCCGCGGAAGGGCCGCCCCCCGAGCTGCGCGGGGGCCGGCCGGCGGCAAGAGGCGGGGGGTCTCCCCCGCACCCCCCGCGCAGCTCCCGCTTTTGATTTCCGACGCGGGGCGGGCACGGCCCCCGCTGCGCGCCCGCGCAAGCC
>Ga0065711_1039842_pt1 | contig 17457 bp, 20 predicted proteins | sample Hoacrofraction12_FD_59098 | JGI IMG/M metagenome (GOLD analysis project Ga0065711, IMG submission 59098) | Hoatzin crop microbial communities from Cojedes, Venezuela - Epithelial fraction 12 v2 (version 2) | ecosystem: Host-associated > Birds > Digestive system > Esophagus > Crop | place... | reverse complement strand
GGGGGGGGGGGAATCCAACATGTGGGCAGTCTAATGCACATGTTAATTAACAAGTGTTTCTTGTATTTCTCTTCAGTGGAGCAATGGCAGCAGTAGTGTAAGAGGAGGAATGTTTTACAGTAGACATTAGGACAAAATGAGAGGAAAAAGGGAAAAGAGAAAAAAAAGGAAAAGAAAAAACCTACAAAACAACAAAAAAGTCATCCCCACTCTCCAAAAAAACCCAAACAAATAAAACAAAAACAAAGCAACAGCAACAACAACAAAAACACCCAAACTTTTGTTTTTAAAGATGTGTACTTTAAGAGGATGGAGGGAGGTAAACTGGGTTTGATAATCTGACAGAAAAATAGGAGTTCTTTCTTTCTTTAACATGCTGTGTAAGTTGGTGCTCAGGGTAAAAAGGCATAGAAGTATCTGATAATTGTAATAATGCTTATCTGATATTTTTACATTAGCAAGATTATGAAGTTAGTTATGTATTTTCTGAATGTTTATGATTTTTTTAACCATTCATTAAATTAGGTCCATCTGCCTGTAGACCAGATACGAATACAAGAAGAACCATTATGGGTCAGCAAAAGGTCTGGCTAGTGCGCTATACTGTCTCCAGTGGGAAAAGGAAAAGAACAGGGAAAACATAAGTTTAAAGTTGTCGGGTACTTAATCAGTCTCTAGTAGATAAACTTCTAACTTTACTGTTTTGTGAAGTTAGGAATGCATAGCTCCATTTTAGAAAAGTGTAAGTTAATAAATGTTTTTTTTTTTAAAAAAAAAAAAAAGAAAAGTAAAAATACCACTTCTCCAAGACTATTCCCACTTTCAGATGTGGTAGGTACTTAGAGATCTTATGTATTTTTCCAGGTCTAATGAAACAGCTGCTTTACAAGAAGAGAGCAAACAGTGTGCGCTGAAACCAACACCTCTAAAGAGAGGCAGAATGCAGAGACCGAAACCGAATCTAGGAGGAACTGCTGCAAGGCAAAAAGACCAGACAGATGAAAAAGATCCTAAAGAGGAGAAAAATAAAGGTGGAGAAGTAGAAAAAGATGTGAGACACCATAGGGCTGAAAAAATTGATCCATGCCTCAAAAATGTAAGTTTCTTGAGCAGTTTCTTAGGCACACTGTTTTGCTGGGGCCCAAGTAGAAGCCTTTAGTAAAAAAGATCTAGGTACATAGCACATAATTTGTAACAATAGCCTATGCGTGCTTTGTTTGTTCTTTCAGAAAAAACTGAATCGCCATAGAATTTCCTCATGCTTGCATGTTGGTTCTGTTTTCCGTGGGTAGTTGGATTATATGTCACTTTGTTGTGTTATTTGTGATACCAGATCTGAAAAGTGTGGAGAAAAAAGGTCTCTTGGAAAAAGAGAGACCAGATGGAAAGTATGTAGAAAAATAGCAAATTTTGACTGCTAAAGTATCTAATGTTAGTAGTTGGATGCACAGGAAGCAAGAGAGATCTTTTTGAGTGTTTTCATAAGAGATATTGAAATAAACTTTTTCTTTTCCTCCTGCTCTTCTAAAAGAGAGGTTGAGCAAAATTTTCATCTTAATAGAGTGAAACTTTTATTCCTTTTAGGATATTACAGTTCCTGAAGACACTCAGCCGTGTAATGTGATGTTAGAAGGGGATGTTTCAACACATTCTGAGATGAACTCAATACATACAAGGCAGTGTTCCCATGAAAAGTCCTCAGAAGCAGAAAGCTATGAAAGCGGAAAGAGATTGTCAGATGTCTTGAAACAGGTTTCAGATTTCAATACAAGGTAAGGTTATTCTTCAAATGGAGAGAAGGGATGTTTCAAAACCATTGATATCTCTCCATATTCTACACTTCCACATTCAAATTCAGCATTAAGAAGTTTTTTCTGTAACGAGTTGTTTAATCAAGATGATACTAGACTTAAACAAACAAAACCCCAAGAGCTCGAAAGCACTAATTTTATATGCTGTTGGATGTTAATTTGTTCCTTAGACTAAGCCCAGTTTTCAGATAAATACATTTTGTTTTCGGACCATGTTGGTCCTAGCAGTGCATCCCTATGTGCTTATGTAAATCCATGAGTATAGGATTCAGTTTCCTATTAAATTGGCATTTAAAAAACAAAGCAAAACAACCAAAACCAAACTACCAACATGTGCTGTAAATATGCTGGGTAGTTTTAAACATGATTAGACAAGGAAAGGCATTTTTAAGATGTTTATTCCTCTCAAAGTGTGACTGGAAGTTGCAGTTGTTCTGAAATGGCATATTTTTTGAACTCGTCTTTGCTTACCTGTTTGTAAGATACACAGGGTTTTGGTGATGTTCGGTGTGCTTTCATTGGATCCTTTTTCACAGTGTCAGTGACTTTGTTATTGCTCTAAGAAAACTGAGGTTTTTTGTACTTAGCTACTGTATTGAAGAGAGCTACATACCAGTATGTCATACATGACTTGGAGAACCACTGTTGATCCATGCCTTTGACTGTTCTTTTGTTTTGTTTTTGTAGCGAATCTGGTCCTCAGAAGGAAGAGGAGAAAACTGTTGTGTCATCAGCTCGGCTATTGAGGAGTCGATTCCAGAGACCAAAGCCGAATTTAAGAGCAACAACTAGTAGAAGGGAAGTGCTGGATGTGAATAATAAAGGTGTATGCCAGAAAGATACCAACAAGGAAGAAAGATTGACACAGTATGACAGTGAATGTAGCATCCTTTCTGATGCAGATGTAAGGCTTTTTTTATTATTATTCTTTACTTATATTTGAGCTTCTGGGTTTGTGAAACGAAATACTGATGACCTAAAAAAATACAAGCTAATCTTTTTTGAAACATTTTTTTCCAAAGCTAATGCTTTTTTCATTTTCTACGTGAAAACTACTGTACTTTCCACTGGGTTGTATGTGAGGAGAAAATGATAACATACATTCTGTATCTCTTGTTATATGATGTCCAGATGTCTTTCTGGCCTGAAGTGCCCTTGTAGAGTTGACACTGAAGAAAAAAAAATTTATTGGTAGAAGATGGGAAAGAAGAAATCTAGATTTCAAGCTATTTTGTTTAAAAGAAACAAATGTTTGTTTGTCCTGGAAAGAATGGGAAATTATTAGTGAGCAGTTAGAGGAGCTTTTGCAGGAAACCAGGGAGTGATTGGTACCAAACTTCATGGACATCATAATGTCTCCTTTTGGCATAGTGTCATGACTTTTTCTCATCTGGCATTTTGCATTTTTCAGAAAGCAGGAAAATGTGAAGTCCTGCAGTCGTTGGAATCCTTAGGAAAGGAGAAGTCATTTGACTCTCGGGAGGTTTCAGAGAGGCCAAGTTGTAAGTCTCCGAAGACCCTTTCAAGGTCAGAGGATGGTGAACTCAAGTTTTGTCTACCTGAAATTAACCAAGATGACACCTCAACTACTAATGTAGGGTAAGGGCTTACCTACTTTTGTTTCTTGACTGTAACAATGAAGATATTTTAAAAGGAAATCACTGTGCCAACAGATTGCTAACTGACAAAGAAAATCTAATAAAAATACTGAACGAAATCTCAGTTCTCATAGTTTCGACACTAGTTATGCTAAAATTCCAGTTACTTTTATGCTAAGCGTGAAATTAATGAGCATTCATTTTACAACTGTTTCGTCAGCTGAAACGCTAGATTCATTTCATGTAAGCAGAGGAATTCTAGTTTGCTTGTCAGAGAAATCGTGTGAAAATTTGCTTTGTAATTTTGTAGTAATAAGCAGACAGTAAGTTAATGCTTCTAGTGAGTTAGTTAATTCTGTTGTAGAAGTAGTTAGGAGACCAGTGCTTTGAAATTTTTGCTGAAACAAATTTTGTGTTTGTAACTTAAACTCTCCAGAACTTTATGTTTACGTGGTTTCTTTTAAAAACTCTGCTGTTTTTTGTATGTAAATATAATGAACCTGTGTTTGTTAATGACATGCTTTTGTATTGAGGTTCAGATTATTTTTTTTTGTCTGACTTAGCATTGATAGCAAAAATACCACTCAAGAAGAAAGTAAACAAACAGCTATTCAACCTGTCCAGTTAGTGCGGAGCAGATTCCAGAGGTACAAACCAAACCTGGGAAGAGCTGTTGGAAAGAAGGAATTAGAAGTGTCAGAAACAGAGAGGGAGAAAAAGCCTGAAGCAGAGCAGTTGGTGTTGCAGAAAGATGAATCTGCCAATACTGTCATGGTAAGTCTAATAAGAATAAGTGGTTTGCCTTCAACTGTGGTTGCAAGTTGCAAGTGCTATTTTATGAAGTCAAATTAGAAAAGTTGCATTCCCTGAAGGTGGGACACTATACTAGGTAAACAAAAATAATTCCCCAAACCCTGGTATGTTGGGATATTGCAGATATGCAATCATTGAAGTCTACAACTTGTACTATTAATGTCTTCTGGAGAATTAGTGGTCTGATTTTGATTGGATTGAATGATAGAGAAAAGGATTATACACATTTAAGATAAACTCTGGAATAAAAATGTGTTTTATATAGCAATACATAAAAATTGGCTTTTTTTGCTCATTTTATGTTTCCTGTTTGGATGAGTCAAGTCTGCATTCAGTAGTGTAGAGAATCAATAGAAGGCAGAAGATAGCTATTTTTCTGCAAAAATTAAGGTCTTATTAATTTGATAAGCTTTGACTGGCTTCACCACTACAGTACCTGACACTTTACATAGGTAAATCGAGTCATTCACCTACACTGTGTGTACCCACAGACACTTTACTGGGCACTGTAAAAGCTACTGAAGTCCTTGAAAGCCATTATAGTATGATGAACTCTATGTAACCATTTCGTGGGTTGCTCATGAATCATGTCATGGATGTGGGCACGATTTGTGTCTGCGCAGACTTGCCTTACAACTTAAACATAGTTAAGCTTTGTAATAGTGACTCATTTTTTGGAGTGGTTATAGCTGGGTTTGTTCTTAAACCTGTGTAGAGCTAGCTTGGAGTACTTGTGTGCTGCGTTCCCAGAGGAGGGCATGAGTGCACTGCATCTATAGTCTCCCTCTCAGTGCCACTGTGTCAGCTCACCCTTAGCTGCTTGCAGTTCAGCTTTGGCTATTCCAGACCTGTGGACCATGCGTGTGCGTCTGCTCTGTGCTGTCAAATCTGTGGAACCACAGTAGGTCTGATGCTCCTCTCTACTAATAAAGCTGTCGCAGACCTGGAGTGCTGGGGGGTGAATTTCAGTGGCTTCTTTGTGGAACCAGTGTGGCAAATACAGAAGTAAAACTAATAAGCTGTTCTGAATCTGAGGTTACCTGATAGTGGCTTGGGTGTGTCTGTGCTGTGCTCTGCACTGTCTAGTTTTCAAAGTTTTGTGCATTTGCCAAAGTGTTTTGTTTCTATAGTGCTCCATGTAATAGAGAGTTGGTTGAATGCTTGGTAGAAAAGTGTTACCCATAATGCTTGGGTGCATATGGTATTTAAGAGCCTAACTAGGTAGCGCAGGACTAAAAAGACGTCTGTTCCTGCTTGCCTATAAGTTGAACTATGTGCTCAGGTAGATTACTCTTAATAAATGTGTGATTATTTTCTTGATTCGGATTGGGAAAATAGCACAGAGATCTGTAGTTTTAATTTTTTTATAAAATACACTTCTGTTTTAAAAGCTTGCTTGATTCCTTTTTGTTTCATGCCTTTTTATTGTAAATTAAAGGGTGAAAATGAAGCTGTATTGTGTCAAGCAGATGTATTGACCAATGAGGAGGAGGAACAGCAAGAGGTGCCTCAGCCTCAGGTGCCCTGCATTTCTGAAAACATGCTATGTGAACAAAGCAGGTGAGATTAGAGTTTAGCAAAATTGCATTTGAAAAGCTTTCATCTGGTGCATCATGATACACCTTTGCAAGTGTCAATTCTTTTGTTCTTTGTTACCTGTCTTTCACCAATGTTTAATTCTCAGTGCCTACAGGCAGCTTCTTCCTGTGTTTTCAGAGCACATTTTCAGTTGAGGTGAACTACTTATCAATGTTTATCAGGTACATACTTGGTCTGTATGAGCTCATAGCTCTTTTTGACCAAGCTTTTCTTGTAGTTGGTTTGCATTTGCATATACAGTGATCACACATGTAACACATATAAACTTTGCAAAATGTCAGAGATCTGTGTTTCATTGATCCCAGTGTGCTCTTCTGTTTTACTGCTGCTCTTCTTAAAATAAGACCTTACGGGTGTATTGGACTGCAGATACTTTGGTGTTGGTATAGTTAGCAACACAACTCTTGTCTTGATGTTAAAAGTGCCTTGATAAAGAAATCTTATTCCTTCTCACATGTTAATCATAAATGCCTAAAATAAGACGACATATATATATGAAAAGATATTTTTCTTGATTTTTAAACGAAACAGTATGTCAGTCTCTAACCCTCTTGTATAAGCGTTGATTCAAAACTTAATGAATACAGAATTGCTTTTTTCCCCTCACAGCCAAAGTCAGGGGACATAACTTTTTTGTTTGTTTGCTTTAAACTCACTAGTGCTGAAATATCCAATTCCCAAGAAGGCGAGCTGGGTGCTCTGAAACCAGGACAATTCATAAGGGATGGATCTCAGAGAACTAAACAAAACCTAGAAAGAGTGTATAGCGAAAAAGAATCTCCAGTGGCACAAAAACTTGCTACTCCAGTTGAGGAAGAAGTAAATAAAGGAGAGAATCTTCCTGTGGCAGAGGAATCTGAGGAATCTCTTTCCTCAAAAGTGAGAATTCTGTTCAGATATTCCTGGCTATACTTTCTGATGCTTGGTTCTGCACCAGCTGTTTGTAAGACATCAAAATAAGCGTTTTAAATTTATAAATTAATTTTGGACTAGTAAGAATTACATTCTTGTTTAATATTTGCACCTTAATATGAGGTCATCTAAGATTCTTTTAATGACACATTGATAACATGTAGACTTCTGTTAACCAATCTGAAGACTTGACTTTGACATTTCAGTCATGTTCATGAATTGTTACTTGCATGCTATACTTCTGTTGCTGGGTTACTGCTGAAGTCCTTGGTCGTTGCTCATGAAAGACTATATTGATTATAGTATCTGTTATTATTCTCTAAAGGAAAAAGGAACAGTGATGGGTGCCATAAACTACTTGAAAATTTTTAAGCAAAGTTTTGTCTCAGTTTAACATCTTGGTCATAATTTGCAATGCTTTATTTTACAGATGATATATTTTGTGCTAATATTGTTGGGTTTTTTTTCTCATGTCTAAGGATGACATGGAAACGTTGTTGTTGGGGAATTTGGCCAAGAGTATCGATCTAGACCTAAATCCAAAAAGTATGAAGTCACAAACACTTTGTTCCTCTAAAAAGTCACCGAACTGCCACAGTAAGGGAGAACAAGAAGAACGTCTGTCTACAAATGCTATAGGAAGCATTCAGGATACCATAGGAAGCATTCAGGATACCATAGAAAGGTAAAGTTCCCTGTTGACAATGTAAAAAAGCTCTTTAAAAATTTTGTGTATTTGTCCAGTTGTTTTCATACAGCACTTGTGGTTTCAAGTGTAGTTTCTGAGCTGTACACATTATATGTTACATGCTGTGAAGATCACTAGGTGGCATCCTTAGGTAATACAAGAGTTTTTAACATTTTTTTCTCAAGGCTGTTTTCCTGTTTAGAAGGTATTTTGCATGTGAAAGTAGAAGGAAGTAATCACAGTTCAGCTGTCTGAATTTCTCATGAATATATTCACTATGAATGTGGACCATTGAAAGGAAGACCGAGCAGTGCCATTTGCACTCATTTAGAATTGAGATGTGCTAGGTAGAGTAACATAAAATGAGCTTGCTGTCTAAGGTGTATTCTGAGTCGCTTCACTTTCTCTTTCCAGCAGAAGTTCATACAGTGATATGCAGTGTCCCTGGTTCTTTGGCGGAGGAGTGCTTTTATGTATGTGCAGTGTGAGGCAGATAGTGCCATTTACATGTAACAGTTCTGGATTACGTTATAAGCTACCTTTTGCTTGGTTTTAACTGATACAGAGCTGCCTCAAATCAATTTACTTTTGCCGTTTTCTAAAATCAGGTTCTGGTTCCCATTTGTCTCTCAGCTTCTGCTTAAAATCTCTTCCACAGGTTACCCTGAAATCATATCCCAGAGTCTTTGTGCTAGCAAGATGAAGGCTTTAACTTACAGTCATGTTAGCTTCTGTTATGGCAGAATTTCACAGAATCACAGAATGGCTGAGGTTGGAAAGGACCTCTGGAGGTTGTCTGGTTCTCTGGTCCAACCCCTTGCGCAAGCAGGGCCACCTAGAGCTAGATGCGCAATACCATGTCCAGATGGCTTCTGGATATTGCAAAGGACAGAGACTCCATAGTGATTTTGGGTAGCCTGTGCCAGTGCTCAGTCACCCTCACAGTGAAAAAGTGTTTCCTGATGTTCAGAGGGAACCTCCTGTGTTTCATTTTGTGCCCATTGCCTCACGTTCTGTCACTGGGCATCACTGGAAAGAGCCTGGATCCATCTATCTTTACACCTTCCCTTCAGGTATTTATGTACATTGGTGAGATATCTGCACGCACTCCAAGCCTTCTCTTTCTCCGGGCTGAACTGTCCCGAATCTTTTCAGCCTTTCATCATAGGAGACATGCTTTAGTCCCTTCATCTTTGATAGCCATTTGCTGGACTCTATGCAGTATGTCCATGTCTCCCTTGTGACCAGTTCTGGGCGCTCCAGTACAGTGCTTCAGGTGTGGCCTCACCAGCTCTGAATAGAAGGGAAGTATCACCTCCTTCAGTCTACTGGCAAGGCTTCTCCTAATGCAGCCCAGGTACCATTAGTTTTGTCTGTTGCAAGGGCACATTGCTGTTTCATGTTCAACTTGTCCACAAGGACGCCCAGGTCCTTTTCTGCAAAGTTGGTTTGCATCAGGTGGCCCCGAGCATGTACTCGTGCCTGGGGTTTTTCCTCCATGGGTGCAGGACTTCACACTTCCCATTGTCGAACTTGATGAGGTTCTTGTCAGCCCATTTCTCCAGCTTGTCCAGGTACCTCTGGTTGGCATTGTGACCCTCTGATGTATCAGCCACTCCCCCCAGTTCTGCATCATCTGTAAACTTGCTGAGGGTATACTCTGTCCCATCATCCAGATCATTAATGAAGATGTTGAATAGGATTGGACACAGTATTGACCCATAGGGTACACTCCTAGTTACTGGCCTCCAACAAGACTTTGTGCCACTGATCACCAACCTGTGAGCCAGGCCATGCAGCCAGTTTTCAGTGCACCTCCTTCTCTGCTCATCCAGCCCATACTTCATCAGCTTCTCTATGAGGATATTAAGGGAGATAGGGTTAGAAGTCTTAGTGAAATCGAGGTGGGTGTTACCTACTGCTCTCCCCTCATCTACAGAGCCAGTCATTTAATGATAAAAGGTTATCAAACTGGTTAAGTATGACTTCTTTATTGTGAATCCATGCTAACTACTACAGGTCACCTTCTTGTTTTTCATGTGTCCAGAAGTGATTTCCAGTATTAGTTGTTCCATCACTTTCCCAGGGACTGTTGTGAGGCTGACTGGCCGGTAGTTCCCTGGATCCTCTCTCTTGCCCTTTTCCGAGACAGGAGTTTAAAAGCAGTAATACCTTGAGTACTGGAATGAATGAATATATTGTTCCTATGGTTGCTTAATTTGGGGGACCTGTGGTGGTATAGCTGTAACTGTCTGTTCTACCTGACTTCTTAATATTGTTTTCCTTACAGAAGACTTTTCCAAAAGTAATCAGAAGGGTGCACTATGGCAGAAAAGCCAGTGACCTCCTTTTCACATTGTTTTTTGGTTCCCCCCTTTTCTGTTTTTAAAACTTCACCAAAGAACTAAATAGAAGTGCCGAACACTTAAGTTCACTTCTAGCTGGAAGTACTAAATATTTGATAGTAAACCAAGCTTGTAGAGTGTATTGTGTAGTTCCTGAGAAGTAAAAGTTGAAAAATATTTTTTGTAGGTCTGATGATAAATTAAGTTCTGGAGACGGAAGTAAAAAGAGCGATACAAAACTTTTGCATCAAGCGAGGGACCCCCTCTGGAACCCAAGGCCAAACCTAACGAGAGTAACTAGAAAAATAACTTATCCTGAAGAAGCTGAAAACAGAGAAGAGGACAATGCCGAGAACAGAAATGCAGAAGTGTGTTTGTTGTTAGAAAAAACAGGTATATTGATGGTAAGTGCTTATCTTGTATTTTGAGCCAACTTATACCTCAATTCTTGTGTTTAAGTTCTTGGAACCACAGATGGCACAGAAATCCAGTATATAGCTGTGAAGAGTTAATGTGATTCTTTTTTTTGTTTGTTTTTTTTTAATTCACTATTGGAAATTATGCTGAATAAATGGACTTAGAATCTAAAAACTGTGGAAATATTTAATATACACTGTTGTCTGACGTTGTACAGTTTATATGGTCAGAAGTTTGCATTATCATAGATACATGATAATACTGTTACCAATTAATGTCTGTGATTCATTGAACAATGGAAATTCATGCAGCTGTCTAACATCAGATACTATCTAAAATGCATATAAGTATACTTATAAGTTGAAATGTACATGAACAAAGTTCATACCTTCTTCTGCTTTAATTCTCTCAACAGGCCTAACCTAGCCCACAGTTGTTCCTTCACTGTCTTAAGTTGCAGTACCTGAATCAAGTTGATCTGGTGTTTCTTATTTTCTAGATGGAACACTAAAATCTTTCACTTAACATATTTTAGCCAAACATCCATAGTTGACAGAACTGTGCTTACTGATGTTTTTTATGTTCTGGGATACGTTTCTCTGTGTGTATGTGTTTTGCACAATATTTAAATGCTGTTCCGTAAACTCTGGTAGTTTTTATTTCCTAGTTTGTTCCCAGGGCAGAAAAAAATATTTTTTCCTTCCCTCAAATTGTTTGTTAAATGAATATTAATTAGAAAATGTTTAATGTTTCCAGCTCCTGAAGAGTTGTCGCTCTTGAGTTGAGCATGGCCTTGGTCTATTAACTAGCAGCAGCACTGGGAACTCAGGCATCATAGATAATACTGTCTAATGACACTTCTGCTATAGAGCCTGAAGTTAAAGAAAATGGGGGAAAATATCGTAAGCTATTGGATATGACAGCTGGACGTGTTTTCAAGAACCTCAAACTCAGTTCTTTAAATATTTTTGTCACCAAAACCAGTTAAAAATGTTTGGCACTTAATATGATAGTAATTGTCTTGTCTGTTCAGCAAAACTCCAGTAACATAGTGGAAGCTGCATCCTTCTCAGAAGCTACAGGAAAAACAGACTCTGTTGAAGAAATACCTTGTAAAAGAATCAGGCAGGATAGTAGACTTCAGTTTCCAGAGGTATCACCAGAGAGTGAAAGTCAAGTACAACAAGAAGATGATTCTCAGCTTTCTACCTGTCAGGAAAAAAATTCAGACAATCTCACAAGGTAAAACAATTAAATTTGGCTTGTAAGCTCAACTGATTGGTTTTGGCATTTGCTTTAGAAAGGTAATTGCTAGCCACTGTTCTGCAGTTTGTTGTGTCAGTCCTTGTGTCTTCCATCTGAACTCTACCAGATGCATGGACATATCACTATGTCTCTTACCCTGCCTGCACTCTCATAAAATGAACACAGCCAGCACGCCCACCAACCCATCCCAGCGTCCACTTTTGATTTCAACAGGAATTCCTGATTTTAAAGGGGAGAACTTTCAAATAACCATATGGGGGTCACAGGGATTGTGGGATTAACCTAAACACAAACTCTGTGCTGGAAGCATCCTGTGCTGCTATTTGTTTCCACTCCCCACCAGTTTAGCAAGGAGGATGTTTTCTGGGGGAAGTTTGGAATTGCTTTTGGTACCCAAAGTGGTCATGCCCATCATTTTGTGGAGCGAAACATTAAGCTGCTGATTATTGAAGAGATTGCTGTCTGAGAAACCAGAGCAGATAATTACTTATCATCTAGGATTTCTAGTTTCTGCACATTAGTCTGATCAACTACAGTATCATAGCTTAGGGCTCCAAGTATAGCTTTAGCAAAAGAGAACTGAAAATGTCCGCATTACTTAGAGCACGGGACTTCCATGTCACTTAAAATGAAAATTAATTCATCCTTTTCTAATCAAAGAATTCTGTATCCTGTGAATTTAATTGTGCAGCTTTCCAACACTCTGAAACTGCGTAATACACATTTACAATCAGTACTTTGTGCATATGTAAAGAAATTACGATTTCTGATTTAATGGTATGTGGATGCATTTTTGTCACTATACGTTAGGAAGTAAATAGGTTGTGTTGCTGATCACGATCCTTTTTTATTCATTGAGGTTTTTTTGATTTGTCGTACCTCTTTTTTTGGAATGTCTTGGACTTTATTGTTTTTTTAAACATGCTTTTGTTTTGTCTTTTAGAAGACAGTCCAGAAGGTCATCAAAACGGATAGTGCTGCCAAAACATGTTATGGAGCTAAAAACTGCTGCTGCTTCTGCCTCTGAATGCGAGGCTGGTTGCAGTGAGAAGGGAAATCAAAGGCAAGAAGTTAAACTGAGTGTTACAAGAGGCAAAAGTTTGAAAACTACACGTAGAAAGAAATCTGGGAAGGAGCACAGAAGTTCAAAGATAACCTTGGTGACCCTCCGGGCTTCTCAAGAGGAGGAGGAGGAGGAAGATATGGCAGATGACTTTGAGCCTGATGATGAAGATGAATGCTTTGCACCAGAGGAAGTAAATAAAGCTCCAGCGTTTGTTCCTATAGGTCTTCGATATCCAAAACCTGTACCCGCTCATATAGAGGAAACCGTGGAGGAGGTATTGTGTAGCTAGATTCTGCATACGTACTTTTGTTTTCATTGTTTAAACAGCTTTTATTCTAACTGCATCTCCTGAGTACTTGGGTTTTATTGCAATTTAGTTTAATTCATTAAGAATGGCATTGAGAGTAGCAGGAATGTTATTTGGCACATGTACTTGGTTTTGAACAAAATACTACATCAGTCGAAAAGTCCAGTTATGTTTACGAACTGTATGGAGGTCTGCAGAGTACTCACCAGTTTGTTTACTAGGATTGAATATAGGCACAGACTACTGTACTTGCTACATGTTTTGAGGCCCTAGATGGAACAAATGGAGCATTTCATTCTTACATTTGAATGTTAGGGAATGAGGGAGATGCTTCTGAATGTTGTGTCCCCCTTAGCAAGGAACTTTTAACTGTGAGGTGGGCTGACCCTGACCAGCAGCCAGGCACACACACAGCTGCTTGCTCACTCCCCTCTCCTGTGGGACAATGAGAAAACAGAAGGAAAGTGAGAAGACGTATGGATTGTTACGAGGACAGTTCAACAGGTGAAGGAAAAGCTGCACGTGAAAGCAAAGCAAACTAAGGAATATATTCGCTAGTTTCTGTTGGCAGGGCATTTCCTGGAAAGCAGGGCCTCAGCCTGGGTAAGAGTTACTGTGGAAGACAAACGCCATAACCACAAATGCCGTCCTCTTCCTCCTGTTTTCCCTGAGCATTTGTTGCTGAGCACATCATATGATATGAAATATTCCTTCGTTCAGTTTGGGTCGGCTGTCCCAGCTGTGTGCTTTCCTGACCTCTTGCGCACTTCCAGCCTACTTTCTGGGGCAAAGAGTAGGAAAACAAGAGCTTTGACATTGTGCAAGCACTGTTCAGCAGTAGCAAAACCACTGGTGTATTATCAACACTGTTGTAGTCCTAAATCCGAAACACAGCACCATGTGGGCTTCTATGAAGAAAATTAACTTCATTCCAGCCATGCCCAATATAATCTTCACCCTTTATTTCATACCATTTATGTCATGCTCAGGTTCTGCACTATCCAGTACATCCTTATTAACTACAACTTCTCTTCCTGTCCATTGATATATACATGGATATCATTCCCTTGGTCTGTGGGCCACCCCCTTCAAATGTTCATCAGTTGTCCTTCAAGTTATTTACTCTGTGCCTTGGGCTCCATGTATTACATGGTTACTCAGGAGAGGTGACATACTGTGCTGAGTTTTGGGGCATCAAAACCAGCTCAGGTTGGTCACCACTGCAATTGCCTGTTTTTTTGTGAGGCTTGTCTTCCCTTGATTTGTGCTGTTCCTGCTATAGTACTTACTGTAGCATATAACTCAAGTAATGGGTTAAAAAAACCGATAGATGTATATCCATTAAAATCTTTGCTGCTTTGGTTCAGGCTGTAGAGTTTGACATTGCAATGGACTCCACTCCGTGCCCGTGCTCCAGAGTGGGTCCTCTATGGGCTGCTGAATGGAGTATTCAGGGATGTTCCTGCTCTGTCTGGCATGGACAGATCTATGGGCCTCAGTCCCTGCTACCATCAGTGAGAGACCATCTACATCTTTTTCAGTTTTTTGAGAAGCTGGATGTTTTGACCCCTCCATGGATCATTTGTAGAGTTGGAAACTTTAGGCCTAGAGTGCAGGCCTGTGGTCTAACTGTACTCTTAGACTAGAATAAAACTCAAGACTGTGAGAATGTATAAAGACGTGGTATCATATCTACAAAGACTGGTCACTAGAGAGGAAATGGCATACTTTTTTGTCATCAGGGAACTGCTGATGTTTGGGAACATTGGACACTGTTCAAGACCTTGAAGGGGATTGTGCTCAAAGGTTTAGACATTTTTCTTCCTCCTCCCTGCCCCCCTCTTTCCCCCCCCCCATCATTCAGTGTGAGTTCTTTGCTTTTTTTGTCCTTTCTAGCCATCTGTCTTATCTCAGTGATGTGTCTTCACAGCTCTTTTTTTTCTTTCTTATTGCTTTGCTCCCAACCTGTTTATCCAACCTGTTCCATTCATGCGTAAGATCTTCATCGCTACTTCTTTGTATTCACTATTTGCTTACTGCTACTAGTCATCTTCCTTTCTTCTCACACTGAAATCCTGCTTTTTCTTCTATTGAATTAATCACACTGTTTCTTTCTCTGGGTGAAACAGCAAGAGAATTTAAAGCTCAGTAAAAACACCAAGGGACACTCTAGAACAGTAATGACAGGAAAGTTGTTGCACGGAAAGTTTTGCTAAATCCCTTCTTTTCAAAGATGTGGAATATATTATGTGTGGGGATGATGATCAAGTTTCCTGGTTTAAAACACAGCAGCTGTGAGTACTAGTTAGGCATATGGTTAAATGCTTGAGCACTCAGCTGTTGTCAAATTTAAATAGATCAGTGGAAAGTACCTGTAAAAGTGCAAGCCTTTGAAAGCTACCCAGATTAAGCAGTGTTTTTCATAAGAATCTTGCTGGAAATACTGTAACCTTTCTACTAAATTTCAAGTCCTTGTTTCTGAAAATGTCGAACGTCTGAAATTCTCGATGAAAAGACAGTGTTAAAGAAGAAAAATAAAATATAGGTTAAATCGTGGGTGGGTGTCTGTGTGTGGGGGGTGTGTGTATTCCCTTGTCTTACTTTGGAAAAAGGGTGAACTTTTTCTTTGCTGAAGACTTAAAAAACAGAAAAAGTGAGAAAACTAATAAAACCGGTTTGAGGTAAACAGCCACCATGAAAGATCTCAGCCACATAACTTAGGTTGGTGGAGTAATAAGCAATTAGAAACAAGGTCTTAGTTTGTCTGATGCTTCCAGTTAGTTACAAGCAGCACTACCAGTTCAACCTCCAGTTCATACATCTGATGTTTTCTTACATCAGAAGGTATGTAGTATAAAACTTGATTTTTGGGAAGAATCCCACCAAATGCTTAAGATCAGGTAAGTATATGTGGTTTATAAAAATTTGCATTTGACAGATTTTCTTTTGGGGCTGATGAACTGAAATACTTTTAAAATTACTTTTACAGCTGGAAATACCTGTGAATATACCAGATGTGCCGGTAGCTACTGATGTTGAAAGTCTCTTTCATGCATCTGTCCAGCCGATGGTACAGAAGGAAGAAGAAGTAAGCACATCAACAGCTGTAAGAATGTCTTCTTTTTGTTTGTTTGTTTCATAGCACGTACAAAGCTACGTGGACATTGTCTGGTTGCTGTGTCTGCTTGTAACGGTATGGCTTAATAGACTCCTACTTGTCCCACACAGATACGAGGGACGCAGCTATGGGAAAACTATGTCAGCAAATATTGTCAGCCTTTCAAATACTCTTTTTAAAGCCAGGGTAATCTCTGGGCAGAGAATTTACCTAGAAGCGTTAAATGAAAATTGTGGACTCATTTTATGTAGAACTTTGATATTATTTTTCTTTTTATTTAAGGAAACAACCATACATGAAAATCCAGAGGTGGACAAAGGTAGATATGAAACAATCTTGTTCATATCTTTCCCGTTAACTTGCTACTAGAACTACTAGAATGTAGTTATTCTTGCTGGAAGTTTGGAGGTTTATGTATCTTATAAAAACCCTGCTCATGGGATACGGGATGCTTTTATGTTTTGGAGGACGTTTAAACCACTTTCTTACTGTTCTCCATCAAGTAGGACCAAGCATTACAAGGTTCTGTTTCCCAGAGTCAGAATGTGCCCTTTTTGGGTCCCTGTATTACTTTCCCTCGCTGTGGTTAGTTCTACTGGGAGAAGAGGACACTTTGCGGGTGGTTACTTGCAGCTTTCTTGACGTATGACCATGTGATACAAAGGATGGGCAAATTCATAGCTTTGTTATCTTTCTGACCTGTGACTTTAATATCCTAAACTGGTAAAATGGTATGTGTGACACTGTGATCGTAGTCTTCCAGAAGCAAGTATTATTCCTTGTGAGATATGTTACAAACTCTTATGGATACATTAATTTGTAGAACAGCTTTCACTTTTAAATTTAAATACATTCTCAATACATCTTTCTAGGAAGCACTGGAAATTGAGCAGGCAGCTGTCTTAGATAAAGTCAGGGATAAAGACAAGAAGATCACACACCACAACAGACTCAGCTTGGGAAAAACTAATTTAGTCTATTGCCAAATAAAATAGAGTAGGATGGTGAGAAACAAAGACAAGAAATATAACACCTTCCCTTCCCCATCTTCTTAGGCTCAACTTCACACCTTCATTTCATGCTCCTCAGCCTCCTCCCTGCCCCAAGTGATGCAGGGCACGGGGAATGGGGGTTGTGGTCACTTCATCACACGTTATGTCTGCTGCTTCTTCCTTCTCACACTCTTTCCCTGCTCCAGTGTGGGGACGTTCCTACAGGGTACAGTCCTTCAGGCCTGGAGAGCTGGGTGCAGAGGAACCTGATTAAGTTCCACAAGGGCAAGTGCAGGGTCCTGCACCTGGGGAGGAACAACCCCATGCATCAGTACAGGCTCGGGGCTGACCTGCTGGAGAGCAGCTCTGTGGAGAGGGACCTGGCAGTGCTGGTGGATGACAGGTTGACCGTGAGCCAGCAGTGTGCCCTGGCTGCCAAGAAGGCCAATGGCATCCTGGGGTGCATCAAGAGGAGTGTGGCCAGCAGGTCAAGGGAGGTTCTCCTTCCCCTCTACACTGCCCTGG
>Ga0065711_1039840_pt1 | contig 17458 bp, 8 predicted proteins | sample Hoacrofraction12_FD_59098 | JGI IMG/M metagenome (GOLD analysis project Ga0065711, IMG submission 59098) | Hoatzin crop microbial communities from Cojedes, Venezuela - Epithelial fraction 12 v2 (version 2) | ecosystem: Host-associated > Birds > Digestive system > Esophagus > Crop | place... | reverse complement strand
GTACTGATGCATGGGGTTGTTCCTCCCCAGGTGCAGGACCCTGCATTTGCCTTTGTTCAACCTCATCAGGTTCCTCTCTGCCCAACTTTCCAGCCTATCCAGGTCACGCTGAATGGCAGCACAGCCTTCTGGTGTGTCTACCACACCTCCCAGTTTGGTGTCATAAAAACTCCCTGGAGAAGGGGGAAGTAGAGAGAACAGAAGGTTTTATTACTAGAATAGTCAAAGGAAAACTTCAATGTTTGGTTCCTTTTTGCTAGTCTCTGGAAAGGAAAAGAGTATGTATAACATAGAATTTGAATATTCTGTTCCTTATTCCACTCCCCTAAGCACCAACACAGATAATAATAGACTACTTTTTCACCAGAAGGGTTGTCTAACAATAACTTTGATCTTGTATTTGTATTTGTCAGTATGTACACTGTACACAAATGATGCTACCACGTAAAACTTTTCAGAAGGAAGAGCATAAGACAATTAAAAAACAATTACACATCATATTTCTCTCAGTAACTATCAGTATTTATATTAATACCGAGGTTTGTAGAAAATATTTCATCGTAGTTTTGTTAATCTCAAATTACCTTTTTAATGAAGGAGGAAAGAAAGGGTATAAATTACCTTCAGTGTGTTTGCTTAGCCTCCTGGTACAGATATATTACAATATGAGAATGTGGAGAGGTTAATGGTTCTTTTTTCCTCCTAGTAAATACCATTAAAACAGGTCTGAGGCTAAACTTTGCAGATTTAAGAGTGGAAGAAAAATATATGCTATTTCCTTATGCTAATAACACTGTTCTGAGGTTTTTTGCTCCACAAGATTCCATTCATTTACAGCAGAAAAAAGTGCTGGAATAAACTGTTCATCAGAGGTATACAGGTACATTTCGAAAAACACTTTGAAGTTTAGACATCATACATATTCCTGTTATTTATTATTATGCCAGGCAGATAAAGATAAATAAAAGATGTACAAAACAAAAATATTGTTCATGATGGAATTGTCATTTCTTGTCATGTACTATTGTAAAAATAATAGTTTATGTCCTTTTGTAATTTATATCAATATATGCAAATCACATATAGAATAATACTTCTGCCTGAGTGTTGGGTCTTGTCGTTAGTTGTACTGAATAATTCTGAATTGTATTGGCATACTTGCAGGCAACCATAGAGACTGAAACAGGGATTTGATGACCAAAGTGTGAGCAGGTTTCTGTCTTAGTGCTGACCTTTGTAGGCATCTGGGTAAGATCCATTTCAGACTCTTTCCCTCCCCACAGGTTAGAGGCATTCCTTGAACAAAAATCTCTGGGACTTTGCACCACAGTACCTTCACGTCAACTGCACTATCATACTAAATACAAGTGACCAGATAGTACAAGAACACTGTTACAGTAAACAGTGTAAAGGATAAGTCTGAATTAGGATCAGGAGACAAAACTGCACTCTGGGGAAAAAAGCTGATGTATTAGATGAAGTCTTAATATCCATTTTCAATACTGTAACTTCTCTGTTGTGAAGTTCTGTATTGCTGTTGTTTTCTTCACAAGATCCATAGTTGCTAGTCTGGCATTCAGTTACGGAGAAGGGCAAAGAAGACAGAGCATTTATCCCCTCACACAGCATTTGTTTATGTACGTGGACTCAGAGGCTTATATATAAACACACTTTATGGCAAGAAGAGCTTGTAATTGCAAATAATATTATTTTTGTTTCTTCGTGTTTTTTCAAGAACCTGCAGCTATCTAATAATCCTCTGGAAATTGCTTCATCTCCCTGAGAGCTCTCATGTTGCAGCTTTGATCTGTCAAGACAATTAGTGATCTGAGACCTGCTTCAAATCTTTGCTATATGTTTTTGCCACGTGGTGGGTTGCTGTTTGCCACTGAAACATCAAACTAGCACTCATTCTAGTGTTCAAGCAAACTGAATAATTGCCCCTTTTTACACTCCACAAAATAGAATTTAATCTGAAGCAAGGTTTCTTCAGTTCTGGTTGTGCATAAAATACTAACACCCATAAAATTACCAGGAAGGAATTTCTGCGATGCGATGCTAATGAATAATGATGTGAATTCATTTCGCACACTTTACTTAGTCATAAAACTTCTCATTAATGACCAAAGATCTGCACAACTACACCGATGTTGCATCTCAGAGCTTTTTTGGTGGTCTTTTTAGAGGAATGGTTATACTTGTGGTCTTTGTAGACTTTACAAAAGATCTCTTTCTGACTCATTTAAGTTCTCTCTCCAGGGCATGAATCATTTACTTGTACACAGAAATTAAGGTTTAAGGAACGTAAGCAGTGCTAGAGCAAGTTGTTTAGTTTGTTTCAAAGCATTTATTTTAAATACCTTGATAAACAGATTTTGTAAATATAAATGAAGATTAACATGTTTTTCTGTATAGACTGTAGGGTTGTTACATTTTTATAAAAAGTCTATTCTAAAAAAAAATATTTAGGAGAGGTTAATTTTTTCTCCTGATGTTTCCATAAATACTTAAATACTAAAAAAATTTCCCAGAAGACTCAGGAATTCGTTGTGTTTTAAGCAACTGCTCCTTCATCTCTCGTGCATACTTTGTTAGGCTAGAACAAAAACATTTGTTCAGTTCTTTACGGGGAAGTGTGTACTAGTAACTAGACCACCTTTTTACTAAAAATTGCTGTAGATGTGTCGTAAGCAGACTGACATCTTTGACAAGAAGACTTTACAGACTGCTCTGTGCATAATAAAAGTCTCTCATTTAAGAAAGGACTATCACATACGAACTTGTCAAAAGTCAGATATATCAATAAGTGAACATTATTACAATAGATTTTCTTTTTTACAAAGACAATAACACACATCTCTATTCTGTCTCTTTCTCTCTTTTTTCCAAATATCAGATGTATCTTAAACAATTAACAGTACAGCATATTGAAGAGTACCCTGCCGCTCTTCTTTTTGTTTGTCAAAAAATATTTGCAAATTAGTCATTCTTACCTGTGAGGTAATCTTAAGTGAATGAACCAGGACTTAACTTCCAAACCTCTGTATAGCCTGCAGCATAGCAGATAAAATATGTTGTGATTGAGATTCAAGTAGTTGGCCCTTGCATGCTGAAGGCCCACCTTTTAATTGCTGCTCTAAAGGATGCATAAAGGAATTAGTAATGAAATAGCAAACTAGTCTAGCAAATAATGCTGTGGCCTATATGTAATAATGGGTATTGCAGCTGGCAGACAGTACAAATGGCACTACAAATTAGAATACTTTGGTTTTCTTATTTGGTCTGCTGTAGAACAAGACTTTAGTTCAAAAGGAATTCTTCTATGCTTAAACACATGCTTACATAAACAGCTAAAATCATATACATGTATTTTGCATTTAACATTGTTTCTTCAGTATGCTTATTTGCCAGAGCATCCTTTCTTTTGCATAATGAAAGACATACCATTGTTGTATTCCCTTTCAAATACATAAGCTGTTAGCTTGAATTTTAGCCCAAGATAAATTTCATTTGCATAAATATTTTCATTTTGGTTTACATCATCTCTCCTCCATGATATACTTTTCTAAAATATCTTCCTTTTCCTTTTACCAGGTACTCCTTTGCAAAAAAGTATGCAGGATGTGACACACTCACTGCTTATAAATCTTATTTATCATTGCAATATTTATTTAGCATAGCATAGAAGAAGTAATTACAGAAATAGCTGGGAAAATTCAACACAAAAACATCTGGGTGCAAAATCAATACTTGTTCAATACAGTTGCTTAGAAATTTGCTTCAGAATGATAACAGTTCTTCTGCCTCTAAAAATACTTTGGTGCAGTGTGACACTAAAATGTCATTGGCCGTCAGCCAATTCTTTATCCATCTAGTAGTGCATCCACCAAACCCATATCTCTCCAATTTAGCCCAAGAATGTTGTGGGGGACCACATCCAAGCCCTTACAGAAGTCAATCACATCAGTTGCTTGTTCCTTATCCACCATGCTTATTCAGAGAAGTCAGTCCATTGTAGAAGGCCACTAAATTAATCAGGCATGATTTACCCTTGGTGAAGCCATGCTGGCTGTCTCGAATCACCTCCCTGTCTTCCATGTGCCTTAGCATAGGTTCTAGGAGGACCTGTTCCACGACCTTACCAGGTCCAGGGGTAAGGCTGAATGGCTGCTGATTTCCAGGGTCCTCTTTTTTACCCTTTTTAAAAATGGGTGTAATATTACTTTTTCTCCAGTGACTGGGGACTTTGCCTGACTGCCATGATTTTTCTAGTATAATGAAGTATGCCTAAGTAACTACATCTGCCAGTTCCCTCCAGTCCCTGCCTTGAACAGTGGAGTACTTAAGCCTTGTCCACACCAGTTGTCATCAGATCCCCTCTCTCATTTATTGTGGGGGTACAATTTCTTTTGTTTTCCTTTTCTGGCCAACTTATCTGTAGAAGCTCTTCTCATTATTCTTCACATCCCTTGCCACATTTAGCTGCATCTCTGCCTTAGCTTTCCTGATCCCATCCCTGTACTCCCAGGCAGTATCCCTACCTTCTTCCTAGGATGTATATCCCTGCTTCCACTGCCTACGCATTTCCCTCTTACATTTCACTTTGACCAGGTGGTTCTTACTTAGCCATGCTGGCCTCTTGCCTCTCTTGCCTGATTTCTTGCACATGGGAATCAAGAGGTTTTGTGGTCTAAGAAAAACATCCTTAAAGAGCTATCAGCTGTTCTGCTCCTTTATCCTTGAGGGCAGTTTCCCAGGGGGCCCCATCCACTAGTTCATTTTAGAACTGAAAATTCGCTTTCCTAAATTTTAGGGTATGGACTATAATTTTCACTTGGCTTATATCCCTTAATTCCACCATTTACTATCTCATTAATTCCACCGGGGCATGATCACTGCAGGCCAGACTACCACCAGTTTTGACCTCTCCAGTAAGTTCCTCTGTGTTGGGGAGCAACAGGTCAAGTAAAGCTCTGGTTGGGCTGTCTTCTATCATCTGGATAAAGAATTTATCCTCAATGTACTCCAAGAGTCTTCCTGACTGCTTGCAGCTTTCTGTGCCGCTTTTCCAGCAGATGTCAGGAGAAAGACCTGTGAAGGATGTTTCGTGTAGTCAAAAAGGAACACTTCACCAACATCCTCTCCTTGATCAGGTAGCTTTTAGTAAATATCCACCATAAGACTTCATAATTGTCCTCTAATTTTCACCCAAAAGCTCTAGATCTATGCATTGATATTTTTCAATGACAGCTTTTTTGTTTTTTACTTAGAGGACACTTGATCCCTTTTTTTACATAGAGAACAATCCTCTCACCTTTCCTTCCTTGTCCCTCCTGAACATAGAGGGGAACTGCCCCCACTTTTTCCTCCTGAACAGTCTACAGCCATCGATTGCAGTACTCCAATCATGTGATTCATTCCGCCAATTTTCAGTGATAGCGGTCAGGTTATAGCTTTCCAGTTCCAACGGTGGCTTCCAGCTCTTCCTGTTTGTTACCTGCGCTGTGTGCATTGCTGTAGGAATGTCAACTGTCTCACCTTTTTGGCAGAGCCTTTTTGGGGGATTGGGGGATATTCCTCACTACAGCAGTAGGCGCATTTATCCACCCTGTTGCTTGTGAGTACACAATTGTCATAGTTTTGGACCCCAATCCCCAAGTTCATGAGTTTAAAGCATGATTCAAGTAAGTCCACCAATCTGCCATAACAAATAAATAACGTTTATTCAATACTGTATATCCTGTGTATATCTGCTTAACTAGCAGAAAGGTGAAGTTATTAATGATAATTATCCAAAATTTTTAGCAGTCTGTTACCAGTGTCACCCATCAAATTACAAAGATGATTTGTCTTTCATGTTTCTTGTTATTTAGAAGCATATTTTAGTGTGTACATACCTACAGCAATGACATTTATCAAAATTAGAATATTTCTCTATCTTTAGTATACAATGATGCTTTTAAGTTAAATGAACCATTTAACAAAGTAAACATTAAAAATGAAGGAACAAAGCTCAAAAAACCCAGGTATGTACCTGGCTAACTGCAAGCTGAGCAATGGTTTCAGATATATCAAATAATTGACCTCAGGACTTTAATCTTCCAGGGACAGCAATGTTTCACTTCAGGTATCAATGATTCTGAAAAACCCAGTTTGTTTATTAATTCTGCTTAAAACTCTACATCCATGGAAATACAAGATGACATAAATAGTGAAACAGACTGAAAAGTGTCCACATAAAATTGCTAAAGAGTAAGTAGAAATTACCTTTGGTAATTCAAATCTGACACATCAAAATTCCTAGTTGGAGATTTATGACTGTTGGAGATTTCTGTCATTTGTTCTGAGGACACCCTGTAACAGCATAACATCACCATAGCAGCTATCTCACAAACTGCAGTTCTCCTTCATTCTTACCCTTGCCATCATTCCAGCTCAGGGATTCCCGTTTGTTTAACTGCCAGACAGTTTATTGACAGCCTGAGGCTTGAGTCTTGTTCTAATCTACTCAATCAGAGCAAGTGTTGGGTAATCTTTCATTAATTCCTCTAAACCTGGCCCAGGAGTCTCCTTTGCTTTCAATGCTGTGATCATTTGCACAGTCCCTTGACTGGACTATCCCTTGACTTTTTCCCAAATGTGTCTCTAAGCCTGGGATTCCCCAACTTCAGCAGAGGATGCATCCATGTCATCTTGTGAAATGTCTTGAAACCCTGCAGGTCATTTCAAAGAAGGTTAAAAGACAACAAAACTGTTCCAAAACTAAGGCAAAGCCATTTCCAAGAGTTGTATTATATCGTTGGCATCAGCAGCACCTGATCCGTTCAAAAAGATCTTGGGTACCCCTTTGGTCTGAGGTTATTAGTGCTTCTTGTTCAACAGCAGCAGTGAAATGGTGGACTTAGACAAGACAGACCTAGAAGAGTCAGGTCACAGGATTTCAGAAATACTTTTTTTCATCTGTGTTTCTGTACTGGAGTTTACATTTTTATGTGAATTGCTCAGAATGACCTTTTTGCCACTTTCAAGGAAGAAGCTGGTAAGGGATTAAGCCTGGCCCACACATTTGGCAGCAAGTCACATTATTGATGAATTTTCTTTCTTCTTTGCTTGTTCTTTTGGTTCTTAATCAAAAGCCCTGGAGACAATAGTATGCAGTGGACACCATGTCAATGGTGACTTCCTCCTCCTCTAACACCAGCAAAATTCTTCTGTTTCCTTTTTTTGTCAGCAAAGCTGTCTGAAAAGAAACCTTTTCTCCCTTTCCAGTGTTTCCTGCTACTGAAGCAATTTCTTTCTTCTTCATCACATCCTTGCTTACTATGCAGAAAAGTGCAATGCAGTCCATTTTTCTTCCAGACAAGATAGCCACAAGCTTAAGAAAGTCAAGCACAGATGCAGTAGTTCTTCTACAAATTAACAGTGAAACGATAATCATGTAGGGAATTTTTATTAACAGGTTAACCAAACAAAATGGCTCATTCTTTTACTACTGCCCCTACAAACCATATTAATAGGTAACAAATGCAAATAATAATTTATGATCACATTACAGGTGAACAAAGAATGAAAATATTGATGTCATAGACTTTATTTTAAAACTGTAAGTATTTGCCTCTAGATCTAAACCCCAGATGATAGGAAGAGTACTCAGACAAAATGTGGACTGTCTTGAACAGGAAAGAAAGTGGAAAAAGATATAGAAAAATGTAATTGGTCAATAAAGCAATTTGTGAGATGCCAGGTTCTCTTTCTCAGGCAGCACAAAAAGGAGTGCTGCTTTGGACTCCTCTATGCAGTCTGACACAAGTGCAAAGAATACCCCAACACTGTGGCACAGAGCTCACGATGACTGCCATTTTAATTGCCCTTGTCCTTTTTTTTTATATCCACTGCTTCACCAGGACCTGCTTCATATTTCTTCCCAAACAAAACTTATCATCCTTTAAGATGTAAATGTAGAGAGTCATGGAGATGATCCTTCCAATATGAAGATAATTCTGGTTTTCTGCTTTTTAGATAACACGCAGTGTCCAATAGGTAAACAGCAACCTGGCAAGGAAACACAGTTCTCATGGCAAGAACAGTCAGCAAGCGGAAGCACAGTCAACCCCTGCTCTGCAGCTGCTGTGGCAGTTGCTGAAGGATGCCTGGCACTAGTCAAGGCTTCATGAGCCAGAGTGTCATACTCCATGCTCAGCTTTTTCAGCCAGGCCATCAGGGGGTTGGAGAGATTGCCAACCATTCTCAGCAACATGGCCTTACATGACACATGAAAAGTGCTAGGATCATGCTCTCTGGGAGACTACTTGGACCAGATGACCACAGTGATAAAACTCCTGTGGTACTCCACAGTGGCTTACAGGACATGAGAGAGAAGGTGCAGAACCCAGATACGTTGGCAACATGGGAAATATGCAACAAATAAACATATATGTCCTATAAGCAATCCTGTTGCATTGGGCAACCTCTTGACAGCTAAGCATCTGTATCTACGACCCACAGATGGCATGGACCACACATAATAACTCAGGCTGGGCATCCCTCCCAGATTGTGGTACCTGCTGTCAATTTGTCTTTACTGAAATGTGAGGTGAGGTAGTGGACATCTGAAGGTTGCTGACTTTTATGTTTTACTGCGACTTAATTCTTTGTACTAAGTAGACTAATACTGGTTGTCTGCCTAATCAGAAATATGGGTAAATTCATGAACCTGGTCAGATTCATATCTAATGTTGAATGAGAGACAGTCGTTCAACAGCTATAGCTATGACTCTTCTAAGCAGTAGGACTATAAATTTAGTCATCTGTGTGTTGGCTTTCTACAGGAAAAGACTGAATAATAGCAAATATTCTACAATTTGAAATAGATAGGGTAAATATATTAAAAATAAAGACTCTCAGTCTTTGTAATAATACAAATCAGTCAAAAAATGAACTATTACAAAATCTTCTCTCTGTGAGAGTTATTTGGCTGATTCTTACATTATCCAGGAATCACTTTTTACCATACTTATAAACAGAAGAGAAACACACAGAGTGGAAATATGATTTTAAAAAGGAAGAGGCTGAGACAAAATGTCTCTACAGAACTGTGACTACAGTGATACTCAAGAAAACATAGACCTGTGGTACAGGAATTTCTAGCTCTAAGAATTTTTGTTCTGTTTTCTTCTACAACTTAGTGCCATGGACTAACATTGATTTTGAATATATGGTCAGGTTAAACCATTCCCTCTCTCCCTAAATTGCACTTTGTACTCTGTTGGTGCAGTGAATTATGTTTCTGGTTTCAGTTAATGAGTCTGTCTTTCCAATATTATTGAATCATAGAATCATTAAGGTTGGAAAAGACCTTTAAAATCATGAAGTCCAACTGTTAACCCATCATCACCATGCCCACTAAACCATGTCCTGAAGTGCCACATCTACACAGTTTTTGAACACCTCCAGGGATGGTGATTCCACCACTTCCCTGGGCAGCCTGTTCTAATGCTTTACAACTCCTTCAGTAAAAAAATTTTTCCTAATATCCAATCTAAACCTCCCCGGACATATCTTGAGGCTATTACTTAACAGAGACTATACTGAAGACTTTGGTTTTCAAGGCATTTTTTAATGGGTCTTTTCCTATCTCAGTTAAGGTGAGTGATCTAAACTGAAATCTGCAGTGGAGCATTTTCAGGTCTCTGAAAAATTAGTTACTATGTTCCAGATGAACATGTTTTTCACTTTTATCTTCTGTGTCCTAGAAGCAAACCACCTAGCCTAAACAGCTCAAACTTTCTGTGTACTCTTAATTGGCATCTTCAGGGACTGTTAAATATGTGCCTGGTCAGTATTCTGTCTGTTCAATCAGACCTCTGGAAATATATTTTGTTTCTCTAGCAGTGGAGCCTGTCACATGTATCACCTTCTAGCATAATTCGAACTTACTACATTATAGTAGCATGACCATTTCCGCCATTTGATTCAGACAACAAAATTATGTATTAGAGTGATGTGTATTATGAAATAGCACATCAATTTAATGCCCCAGAAAACTTTGATTTCACAGTACCATGCCCTCAAAACAAAGTAAAGCTAACATTTGGAGAGGTAAGAGCTTGACAATGCTTCAGCTGTCACAGAAAACTGCTGAGGTTCTGGGAACTGAGTCCATATATAAATATTACATACCCTAAAGCTCTGTGTAAACATCAGAAAGAGTGTGACTTGAATTAACATTATCAAGGAGTTTTATGTTAAGGAAGATACTCCCTAGCTCACATTGCTATGAACAGGAGGGTTAGCTAAGGACAATCTTAACTATTTGTTTTCAAGGGTTTGGGCTTCCCCTCCAGGTCTGTCAAATCCTTCATGGTATTTAAACATAGTTTAAAGTATTTAATTTCCTTAGTGGTTTCCTTAAAGTAAATCTTTCATGGAAGACTCTACAAGTATTTTATTATTTATCTGAAGCTAGTCTCCCAAACCAGTCTTTTGGATACATATGCAACGAGGCATACTTTTTAAACCTGACTTCTATTAAATCATAATTCATTTGAATTCTCCTATGCTCACTTCTTGAGCAAATTATCATGTGTATTTAAAAAATCAAGATCTGTACTATTGATAAAAAAGGCATTTATCAGGTACTTTCAGGAAATCTGTAGTTAGACATTTGAAGAAAAATATCAGGTTTCAGACTTAAAAGACCACAGAGGCTTAGATTGTACTTAATAATTGTTTTATTGAGTGAATATATTTAAAATCCATTTTTTTTAACTATGTCAGGATGAAGTTCCGAAAATATTCTTGGAATCAGGTCTTAAGATGACAGTAATTACTGCTTAGGTGGATTTCATTTATGAAACTGAATAGTCTGTTTCGCACTTAAGTGCTGCCTGATTTCTGATAACCAAAAAAACACACTAATTGAAGACATAGTAAATATGTCTTCACACATATACAGAAGCATTCCACAGCTGGGCAAATTTATTGGACTTTTTTTCTGTTAGAGGAGTAGTCGCCTGCCTGCCATAGTTCTCTGAATAGACACTGTCTCTTGGCTTCTTTTCTTTATACTTGATTACATTTGACATTAAAAGTGTAACTTCGCATAGTAAAATGAACTTCACATTTCAGCAGTCTGAGGAGACAGTAACGATGAATTCTGTAGGGAAAAATGCAAACTTGTAAAGCATTTGTTTGTCAAACAGTCCTGAAAACTTTCTAATTATCTTTGCTTTTCACACTTTTTTCCTAGATTCAGTGTTTTCAGTAAGAATTAACTCAGGAACTGCAGAGCTTGATATTTAGTTGCTTTAGTATATCTTTTAATGTGAAAGCTTGTTTCTGGCTTTTTTTGGCTACCTTTTAGCTGCTCTTCTTCATTTCTATGTGTTTTCTGTTACTCTCCGCTTTGAACATCTAACAACTCACTCTTGTAAGCTATTCCAAAAAAGCCAGGCAAGAAGGAATGAGAAAATGTATTACTCTTACTATTATTAAAGACTACCATGATACAAAATGTAAAGAGTAGAAATTGAGGTTGAAACTTTAATTCTAGCAACTTTGTTACATTTTGTAATGTTTTTTCATGGTGAACGTAGAATGGGGCAGATGGGTATTATTATTTAAAAATAAATATTTAAAACAGCATGCCAATTGGAATCCTATTGACAAGACTGAAATTTTGAAGATCTTCATCACAGATCTTTCCCAGCCAATGCTCACAGCTGAGAAAATGACAATAGTGCGATGTGGGTGACATTCGTTCATTTCCTACTGGACAGCACCTATTATGAACAGCTGTGTAAGCCCCATGCAGTTACAGCAAAATCCTGAGACAAACAAGACAGAGGTTTCAGGAAGGTTTCCGTAGAAAAAGGAAAGCCAAGACTCTTGAATCTTGAGTTACTCCCAACTGTGGAAGAGCTTGCGAGATAGTAATAGATATTTCTTCTCTTCAGCTCTCTCTTTGTCCTTATTCTTTTCAGTCTGTCCTTTTCCTAGTTATCTGGTGCTTCTCTCTATTGCTTCATATTCCATTCCTCTCCTCTGTTCTCACCTTACATTCAAATCTGTCCACTACACCCTCTCACCCCAGTATCTGCCTTCTTTCCTATCAACTTTCAGCCTTATTTATGCCTTTTGTTCCTGTTCAGGTCTACTTCTCATTTCTGCACTTTGCCATGTAGCCAGTATACCAGCAAAGCTGAGCGCTTTAGTGAGGCAACTTATCTGCTCTTCATACTGATACCCAGGATCAAGTTGTCCACAACAGAATGCAGCTCAAACCCTACAGGCTTAGACTGCAGGTGGTGTATTTGAAGAATTTGACTGCCACGTTCTTAAAGTCAGTCCTGATGATGGGTAAACACAGATTTTTCGGATCCTTATAATTTAACCAACTTGCTTAATTTTCCATAGAAACAGTAAAAGAGATGTCCCTAACACCAAAAGGTACCATTGTCAATCTTTGACTTGCTCTGAAACACAAGCAAGATACAAGTGAACAGCAGTGGTTTGGGGGTTTTTTTCTTCTTCTTTAAAACATAGTAGAAAGCATGTCTATCTTACAATGTTCTTGATAAAATTTTCCATCCACGACAGGGAATTCTCAGCTCCAAATAGTTAAAAGTTTATCAAAGTTTATTAAAGATCTGTTAAAACAACCCAGCAATGGGATATCTTACTCTTATCTAGTTGTAGGCTAAACCTGTTAAGATTCAGACTGCTTCTTAGCCTGGGACTGTGTATAAAGATGAAGGAAGATACCTACAACCCTTCCATCTTCTGCAGACAGATCCAACACTGTGATAAGGAAGGGTATAAATCAAGGCAAGAACTCCCACTGCAAGTAGCTTCTCCAAAGCTGAAAAGAAACACGTTTTTTCAGGGTGGGAATCAGACAAAGTCACATTGGAACTTCTTTTCTTCAGGACGTTAATTTTTGTTACCATAAAAGCGTGTGCCATAGATATAGTCTAACCTGGAAGACTGTGTCTTGACCAATCCGACACACTGAAAAACGTAAGAATATGAGAAAAGGTCCTTTTCTCCTGAAGAGGTACCATATTTCATCAGTTTCAGCTTGCTTTGGACATACTGCTTGGTCTTGCTCAGGAGGACATTATAGTAAGTACACAGAAATCTTCAGAACCATGTCAGGATTTCACAAGTTTGTATTTTAAAAGCTTGTTTAACCTTATGAGATTTTTCACCTTTGTCTACCTCTTCCTGAGGGTGGTTGGTAAATTTATGTTATAATTCCCTACACTGTTTTTAAACTACTGCTAAAGAAAAATCTATTGTCGTTAATGACACAATCATTATTAATGACTTAGATACTGTGATATGGCTATTGCTGTAAATAGAGTCACATTTCATCAGCAAGACAGAGTACAAAGGTTCAATTGCATGCCACAGGTTTTATACTTCATGCTTTCTGAGCAGGATTACTGTGGTATGAAATTCATATGCATTTATTTGTGTTGTTTCCTTGACACTATAAGAGCAACGAGCACAACTGGTCAGAACACTTTTTATAACAATGTATTGGTTATGTAAAAATAAATGTTTACAGTTTCAAATCTTGTATAAAATCTTCTTAATGCCATTTTAAAAAAGAACTGGAACATGATGCATCACCTTTACTAACGGGGATGATATGAGATGCATAAAGATGAGATTCACCAGAAAATAGCTTTTTTGACCTCATCTGGGTTCTTTCTTTCCCTGCAGAGCTGTATTTCTGTGGTGTCCACGATCACTGTTACAGCAAATTGACCAACTAGAGAAATCTTAAATATAAAAAATACTGAGGTACTCTCCTGCTTTTTATGTGTGGGATGCACATGATTTGTTTTCCTTACTCTACAAGATAAATATTTTAAAGTAAGTTTGTGAAGATAGATGCATAACTACATGGGAAAAAAATGTACTTTAACTTCTTAATTTTCTTCCACCATTCACTAGGTAAAAGCCTGATGTTGCAGTGATTCATGGCCTTGACAAGTATGTGCAGCCCTATTTTAACAGCAGTATAGTTAAACACACAAGTAAATGTTTGCAAGTTTGGGTCAAGGAAATACAAGCCATTCTTATGTTAACACAGAGAGATACTAAAAAAGAATTCTTACATTAAAAGAGATAAAATATTTTTTCTGTCTTTTTAAGGAAAATATATTGTATTATTTTTAATAAAAGGTAGTGAAGAAAAAAGAGAAAGACACAATGAAATTGGGGAATGGAACAGAATATTTTCCCGTTCATCTGCCACACAACAGTTGTGATTTTTCCCATTTTCAATACATTGTAACAAGCGATCATTTCTGTTGATTATGTCATTAATAGTCACGGAAGAATAATTTTTAATGATTTTTTTTCTATCTGTACCATTAAAGTTTCATGATATAGCGAACTTTTAAAGCTGGGAATCTCTTAGAATGTTTTGATCATACACTACCAAAAGGAGGTGCGTGAATATTGTCCTTAGCTACAAGATCATTGTGACCGTAGTTTCAACAAGAGAAACCTATGTTTATCATCTGTTATTTGTTTTAATTAATTATTGTTTGCCTCCTCTTTTTCAACTCCCTGCAGGAATGCTAGTTGTGATGCTGCATATCAGCATTGCCCAGTCCTTCTTGTTAGGATTTCTTGTTAAACTCTATGTAGTTCTTTTTACTAGCAGGGAAGTACATATGCTCCAGCCTTCCTCTTCCTCATCGATATACCATGGATATATTGTGCCCAAACAGCAAGGTTGTTCTGCATGTGTGCTGAAGACTCACTAAAGCATGCAGTTTATTACATGCGTACGCAGATGTGTCCTGATTTGCCTCCAATAATAAAAGAGTGGAGTTCGGCAGCTAACTTGCACAGGGAGAAAAAAATAATGCAACCTGTTCTCAGATGCCCTTCTTTTTAGACACACTCAAGAGAAGCAAGGGAATAGATTAATTGCTGCGGTGGTGGTGTCTGACAGCCAAATACTAATTTTCTGGGTAGTGGAAAAGGATTTAGCTGAGCACCTCAACTCTATAACACATGACCAGTAAGCCCAGTAGGACAACAGATGAGCCGAAACGACCCTGGAGCAAGCAGTGGTCAGAAGCAATTCACAGACTTCTCATTAGTCCTTAACCCCGTTAGGATCTTTAGGGAAAAAGAATATTCAGGCAGGGGAACCCAGCTGGAAAAATTGCATCTGCAAGCTGCAGACCATCCAGGATGACAGGTGAAGAATCCTTAGTACACTATGGCACTGAACTTTCTTGAGAGGTGTGCTACACAGTCTCTCATGGAGGATTTTGAAGGTTGTGTACTGCTAGTCTTCTCAGTCACATGCCCATCTCACGACAAGCGATGTTGTGGTCTCTGTCATGCGACAGGAGTAACAGCAAAACGCTCTGCCACCAGGCGTGCTTTGGTCAATTATCACAAATTTGTCCCCGGCTCACCAGCACATTTGTGGAAGCAACCACCACCTGACCAGGCATTTATGTATAACTTGCCTAGGCATACACTTGCCATGTCACTCTACAGGGGTGGCTGCGTGTGAAAGCAGGGCTGTGGAACCACCATAAAAGTAAGCAGCAAAAAGTTGGCTGCAGAAAAAATCTGCTGTGCCTGCTGCGGTACAAATGTGAACTAATAAAAGTAGAGCAAGATGTTAACTTCCACAGCTATGTCTTTTCTTCCCTACTATTTAAAACAGATTTCTTTATGCCAGTTAATCCTCTAAAGATGGAAATGCCAATAGATTACAGACTACATAATGCAAAAAAAGTTTACCTATTCCAGCAAAACTGGAAGACTTTTAGGTTGCTAATTTGTCACAATTGTTCTTCAAAAGTGAGGTGACATTTCCACTAGCTAATACATAGTGTAGTTAAGTTCCATGGTCTGTAGATTCAAGGACACTCACAGTTTATATTAATAACACTTAGGCACAGCAATAGTGCCACTAGATACCCCTGCAAGGGTTTTGAGCGTACTGCTTGAAGTGGATAGACCCTGAGACACCTTACAGAGAAAGGACAAATGGTGGGTTGGCAGTGGAAGCAAAGAGATATATCATAGATCCATTTCATTTTTTGATTTAAAACTTTGGAAAATGTAAGTAATTTTCAGGTTTTATAACAACAATTTTTAGCAACTATGAAACATACTGGAATATCATTCACAAAAGCTCTTACAAATTTGTGTAACTATCTCAGTAGTCTTCACCGAATACGTTTAAATAACTTAAACAACATTGCCTCTCCGTGTGTAGAGCATATGATAATACATAGGCAGGCAGTACATAATGTTTAAAAGTATGGGCTACAGGTCAGACTTCTTTTGTGATATAAAAATGTGATGGTTTTGTGAGACAATATTTCAGGACTTCATGGAGATAGAAAAATATGTATTTTAATATAATTTGCAATGCCTCCTATGTTCTCCCAGAATCCCTGCCAAATTTACTCTGACATATTGATAAACTAAATATTCTTCTCTTTTGTATGCCAGGATATGCTACCATTGCTGCTTAATTGCCCTTTTGTTCTGAGGTTCTTTATAATGATCACAGAATCATGGAATCACAGAATGGTATGATATTTGAAATATCTTTGAATAAAAAAAAATAAGTGCTGCTACTGCCAGTTCTGCATATCTTGTGTCCACGGAGAACATAGAAATGTGGCACTGCATGAAAACAAAGGTTGAACTAGGTCACACAACTTGTTTTCTTAAGAATCCCATCATTTTCAGTTTCTTCTCAAGCTCTGAAGGCCGTAGAAAATGACTCCTGTGCAAATAATATTTAAAATATAAAATCATCAAATGTCTTTCTTGGTATAACCAAAGAAGAAAAGGAATACATAGTGAAAAATGCATAGACTTTTATTAATGTCTCGTTCCTGAAACTACCTATTCATGTAAAATACATAAGTCCCAGAAGAAAATTCTATTCAGGGATCCAAAGTAAAGTGCTCCTCTGGGCAAACCTCCCATTTGGAAAAAGTTTTGTGTTTCTGCAGAGTTGTTTTGACATGTACATATAGTGGATGGTTCTATATTCATCGACATGACAAGATGCTTCTTAAAACCCTAAACCTAAAAAAAGAAATGGTCCAGTTACATGTTGCTGATCATTGTGAAGAATGAAAGCCTTAAGTACCAGTTCACCAGATACATTCGGTAGCGTCATTCCTAGTGCATCACGTGGAACAAAAAGGAGATATTAATTTCATAGGTTTCCTTCCCCTATTTTACTTTTCCTGGTTTATTACTAACATAGTACATTACATTGTTTTGGTTTCGGCTGCCGCCGGCAACAAAAGCGCCACGCGGCCGCCCTTCCCCCCGGCGGTGTGCGGAGGAGAATGAAAAGAAAGAGGCAGAAACCGGTGGGTCGGGATAAGGGCAGTTTAACAGAACAGCAAACAGAGGGAAACAGGAACAACAACGATACAAATAAGGA
>Ga0065711_1039839_pt1 | contig 17458 bp, 12 predicted proteins | sample Hoacrofraction12_FD_59098 | JGI IMG/M metagenome (GOLD analysis project Ga0065711, IMG submission 59098) | Hoatzin crop microbial communities from Cojedes, Venezuela - Epithelial fraction 12 v2 (version 2) | ecosystem: Host-associated > Birds > Digestive system > Esophagus > Crop | place... | reverse complement strand
GTGCAACCTGAATAATACATGGAGATTGTTTAGCAAAGAAATGCCTGATGGCCCAAAGACATTTTGATGATAACTGCCATCTGATGTGCCACACAGAATAGTGTATTCTCTTTCATGCTAAGAAAAAAATAGTATATCACTATTTATGAATGTTTTCTACAAGGGTAGATGAGTGTTTACCTGCATGTACCTCAGGTTTGGGGACACAATTTCATTTTGAAACCCACTAATTTTGCACACCCGTTAATTATTAGAAATAAATGGAAACATCCATGTAATATGGTACATGTACTCTCCAATTATGTAACCTAATATTCAAACACAATGATTTCTATGGACATTTGTCGTAATTCAACCTGGCAGCTGGCAACTACGCACTAGACAGCCGCTCACTCACCTCTTTCCTTCCCCCAGTGGGATGGGGAGGAGAAATGGACAAAAGGGGAAACTCGTGGTTGAGATAAAGAGAGTTTAATAAGGCAACAGAGGAAATACTACTAATAATAATGGTAATAATAATGATAATAATAAATATACAGAACAAACTATATACAATACAATATTTCTCACCACCTGACACCAATTTGCAGCCCAAAAAGTTTGAACTCCTGGCCAAGAGAGGATTCAAACTCACAGAAATGAGAAGAGCAGAGAGCCTCCTGCACCCCCAGCCAACCCCCATTTGTAAACTGAGCTTGACGTCTATGGTATGGAGTATTTCTGTTGGCCAGCTTGGCTGTCTGTCTGTCTGTGCTCCCTCCCAGCTCCTGCACACTTGCTCATTAGCTGAATATGAGAAACTGGGAAAAAGTCCTTGATTTCATAGCAGCAACTAAAAACATCAGTGTTCTCAACATTCTTCTCGTACTGAATCCAAAACACAGCAGCGACTGGGAGCAAAATTAACTCTATCCCAGCTGAAACCAGGACAACGTTTTATTTTCTCTGGCCACTTTTACAGATAGAGATGCCCATACAAATAGTTTTCAGTCTGTTGCCTTATCTTCAGTGCAACATACTGAGCTCCAGTAGCAGGAGCAGCAGATCTAGGGGAGCGGTTATTCCCCTCCACACAGCATCGTGAGAGACAGCATCTGAAGTATTGTGTCAATTTTGGTCTGCCCTGTAGAAGAAAGACATCGTCGTACTGGAACGGGCCACCAAGGTGAGGGGTTGCGGCCAGTGGTACACCAGGAGACTGTTGGGCTCGTTCAGCATGGAGAGGTGCTGTCCCTCACTGTCCACAGCGGCCTGCTGGGAGGGGAAATGAAGGATAGAGTGAGACTTGTCTTGGACAGGGTGAGAGGCAAGAGGGTTGCCTCTCACTTGCCCTATATGGACCAAGGGAAATTCCAAGTAAATGCTAGGAAAAATATTCCCAAAGAGCATGGCTAGGCTTTGGAGCAGGGGCCCAAGGAGGAGGTGGCATCTCTGTCCTCGGAGAGGCTCAGAATTTGCCTGTACAAGCCCTGAGCAACTTGGTCTAGCGTGGCTTTAATCACTAGACTAGAGACCACTGGAGGTCCGTGCCAACCAGTATGTGTCTGTGGTTCTGTGTAGTACTTTATGACATTAAAAAGATAAATGGAACTATTCACAGAGCGTATTTTTTTCCTGTGCAATTCATAGTGCCTTGAATTCCTTGTAAATAGAGAACTTTGTAATGGAGCTTGCTTTGTAAGCACTTCATCTGGCATAGAGTGGAGCTGGGCAGGAAACAACAATTGCAAAGCCAATAATGTAACTACATGTAATTAACAGTCCTTTCAATTTTTTTTTAAGCCTATTTCAGCTACAAGCATCTTCCACAGTAACTTCTCAGTGCCATCAGAACTGCAGTTAATTTTTTTGTCTGGTTTTAAGGATTTTCTTTAAGGGTAGCTAATTAAAATAGTTCATCTTGTTCTTCCCAGTAGCTCAGACTTCTATAATTATTTAAAAAATTTGCAAGGAAGAAGTTGTGTAATTCCAAACATGACTCTTTTAGAGAACTTCTGAACGAAAGTAACATTGCAATTCTTTATTTCTTTGAGAAAACGGACTCTTACTTTTTGACCTCTAATCTTTGATTACTCTTTTACTCTGTTGGTAAATAACATTCAGAAGATTTCAATTGCAGGAACTCAAACCTGACTTTTCATTTGCGTTTCAAATCTCTGCAAATCAAACCAAAGCAGAATGAATCTCGGGAAGCCTCCACTTGTCCCAACATAATCAACACAGAGCACTTTGGTGCAGGGTAGCCCCCACAACCCAATATGTTTCTAGGTTTTGCCTCTCTTAACATCTTTCTTTTGGGGAAGGTAGAGGAGAATTTGGCTTTAACAGTTAATCTCATTCCCAGTAAAATATTTTGGGGTGATCATCAAACTTGTATTTTTCATATTTATCTCTTGTTAGTCATTCAAGTAAGTGTTGTATCACAGGTAGTACTGGCACAAAAAAAGTAGCAAGGCAAAGGACACAGTAGCAAAACTGGAGTGTCATTATCCCTGAGCTTACTGCTACAAAAAAAGAGGAGCAACTTTATGTAGATCCATATTTTCTGTGCTAACTTGCAAAGTCCTAAGCAGACTAAAAAAACCTCAAACCCTACAAACTACGTTGTTGGCTTTTCCATTGTCTGTCGTCATTGTGCACTGAGCAAAGACAGCAGAAACAGTCAATTAGTCTTGTCCTGTAGTAGGGGATGTTACTTAGAATTAACTTAGCTACAGCTGATGCCTTTTATTCTCCTCTCCCAAATGTCTCACAGATTAGGTTCACCTGAACCTTCTCCACCTGGACACCTGTCTGAGGCAGTCCCCTGACTTGGTGTTTGATATCTCGATCAGTTCTAAGTCTGTGACTGTAACTGTAAAGGAAAATGGACAGATCAGGGAACAGAAACTGCACTGAGTGCTCTTTGCAAAGAGGTGAGATAGAGCTGCTCCGTGAGTTGTGTTTGTGCAGTAGGAGAGCACTGCCCCTGAGCACAGCCCCAGCCTCCCTGGCCGAGCAGGATTGCTGTGGCCAAGGTGAAAGGCACTGGGGGCAAGGGAGGGGCATGCCAGCCTTTTGGGAAGAGCAGTAGGGGAGACTGGGGCTTGTGGGAGGTGTGCTAGCTGAAGTGAACTCCACTGATGTGGAGTTTTTCACAGAGCAGCAATAAGCATCTAACAGGTGCTTTCATCTTAAAGTAATAATTGATGAGCAAAAGGTCATTTCTGAAGGATAAGATGGCAGTATGGCTGGGGAGGGGATTATTTTTTGGGGTTGTGGGTTTGGGGTTTTTTTGAGTGTAAGGAAATACGGTAATAGATTCTGATGCCTTTTATTATGCTTATAACACATGTAACTGACCCTTGAAGCTTTATTCATTGTTCTGGAGTTGTAGCTGGTGAAAGGGAAGTTAAAAGTAATTTCCAGATTCTGCTCTTCAACATATGAAGGTCTTACAGACAAGCAGTCAGGTATGTTCCAATGCACTGAGACTTTGGTTCTTCTTCTGGGTCTTGCATTATGAGTAAAGTAGTTTGCTTCTGCTGGGTTTTGACTATGTTGGCGTTTCCCTCTGTTGCTAGAGTGGTATCTGTGTGGAAGTTAATCATGCCTTATTTGTGTAAACATGAAATGCTTGTCTGGAAACCCGGGTGGAATGGTTGAAGTCATGTGCTACACACTGGTTATCAGCATGTGTAACTGCCATGTACAGAACTGTACATCAAGTTGTTTCTGGCTTGGTCTCTTGTATTTTTTGAGCTGAATTCTGAGTCTGTTTATTAACCCTAATGTGTGTAGGGGTGGGTGTCTGCCCTCCTTGAAAGAGGACAGGGCTTTTAAGTTGGTCAAGACAGCAAGAACTAGTGAAGACTTCTTTGTGATGTATTATACCACTTGTATGCTCACTGTAGAGATGAGTAACTCCCTAACTTGAAATCATGCATGCCAAGGCAGCCTCTTCACTAGCTCTGGGAGAGCAGCGGCATAGAGCTCACTTAATTATTGAACAGACTTTTAGGAGTAAAGTCATTATACCTTTCTCCTAGAAACAGGTAGTATCCTAAATGGCTTGACTTAAACAACTCCAGGAGTTTTAGTCTGAGAAACGCTGAGGAGACCTTGTTTTCCTTCTTTTCTTCCACCCTTCTTACAAAACTGTGAAGGACTTGCACTCCTGTTACTTCACGGAAGGTGTGTTAATTCAGAATAGGCTTAAATATGAGAACAGGTGTACAGAGTCGTGTTGCCAAATTGGTAATATCAGAGGAAGGTGTAACAGCATAAGGAAAAAATAAAGCTGAACACCTTTTAACTAAAGCTGCAAAGCTATTCACATGATGAAGGAAATGAGGGGTATTTCACTGAGAGCTGAAGATGTTAAAGAAACACTTTGTGTAGAAAGGATCCAGCCAAACACTGGGGATGGGGCTTGACTGCTGGAGAAGAGGTGATGCTCCAAAGCTTGTTTTCTGTGGGGGTGTACAGCATAGGGTGAATGGGCTTATAAACATGAAAACTTTGGTCACGTGTTTCTAAAGAACATCTCTTCAACTTGTACCCGTTATAAATAAAGCAGATTAAAAGGGGAAGAGTTGAAGGACTTTCTTCAAGTAGTTAAAGAAATATCTGGAAACAGTCCAGTGAATCAGACTTGTCTTACGAAAAGAATGGTGTAATAAGTCAAACTTGTAGGCATAAGCATGCGTCTGAATCTGCACACATGGCATCATCAAATTGCAGAACAGGGTTCATAAGAACAGTGCAAGACTTCTGTTAGTAAGGCTTAAGGAGGAGGGCAGCTCCTTGTCTTCTGCTTTCTTTTTAAAAAGAGGGTTAGCTTCCACTGCTGCAATCCTGTGGCGTTTGGCAGTGCTTCAGCCTGATCTATGAACTTAAAACACATTTGATCTGTATGATGGTGCTTACTGCCAGGTCCTGCCACTCCACCTGAATAACTATAACATGCTCATAAATCAGGGGAGAGCATTCCTCTGTGACACCATCCCGAATGCCCTACTGAGCCAGAGCCTGTGTTAACCATCAAAGCCTCTTACATAAACATGTCATACTTTAAAGTAGGGTCTTACAAAAAGCACAAACAATATAGTGACATAGAGGGGCCACACAAAGTCAAGAGCTGTTAAGTAGGGGAAGACGAGGAGGAAAATCTCCTGATGATAAATATATCTCTGCCAGATACACGTGGAAAGAAAATAGCTAAGCCTAGTTTGGATTCCTTTCCAAGTGAAATAGTCAAATGTGGAAATGGCTGTGTTATTCCTTCTAAAACTCTGAAGTTAGGAGTCACCAGCAAAATAATGGTGCAGGAGACTTTGACTTCTGTTGCATTCCCTTCAGCTTGGTCAGTGACTTTACCCTGTGCCTTGTACAGTGCTGTTTCCTGCTTAACAAGACCTGCATGGGGGATCTTTGTACAAGATTAACTGTTCTTCGAATCTTAAAATGGTGTAGTTAAGAAGTATGAAGGATTTCTTTACAGGGCCACTTGAAGCCCTCCATTGCATGCCATGAGGTTATGTATCTACATCTTGAAGTAGTCTGTGTATCTGATCAGGTAGTGAAAAAAGCTGGCTTGCATTTGGTCCACTGTAGAAAGCTGAGTAACAACTATGACTTGGTTCTGTATGTGCATTCGAAACTACTTGCTGAGTGTCGCTTAGTCACCTTGTCCTCTGATGCCAGCATTGTGGCTGGTAGTTCCTGCCTACCTGATCTTAATCCTTGCACAAGCTGATGCCAATTTTAGGCACGGTGAGAGGAATATTGCGGAGCGTCTCGGGCACACCTTTGTTATAGCACACAGCTGACTGACTTGTAAAACTCATGTGTTTGTGTTGGTGCAGCCTTTGATCTGAATTGGTGAGGAAAGTGCTCCCCACAGCAGCAGCTGGAACACACACAGCCAAAAGTGACACTGGGCTGTAAACAGTGGCTCCAGCCGACCTTGTCAGATGGGTCACAAATCACAGGGGCTGACAGGTGCCTGTGCTGGTGTCCTGTGTGCAGGGTGTGCTGTGGTGTGGAGCAGCAGGTAGGAAACCTGCCTGGTGGGTGGCCAACTTGTGACTTTGGTACAAGTAACTCAGATCCTCTGCTCAGGAGCAGCCTGTTGCACAGCTTGGTGCAGAAATAGAAGCACTTGCTTTTCTCTGAAGTGAGCTGACTACTGCTTGTGCTCTGACTTTCAGGGTGGGTTGGTAGCACCAAGTAGCTGCACTGCGAAGAGGGATTTATTCTGCATGTCAAAGCAGAGCTGCTCAGGCAGGTTCAGCAGCCTTGGTCAGACTAGAATTTCTGTATAAACCGTAAACTGCTGTCTTGCTGTTTCCACTAGCACTTCCCTCAAATGTGTCTTAAACTTCTGCCACTAACAAGCTGGTATAGTAGCTTGTAATTAGTAACAAACCGTTACTTAAAAATGGTTCTACACTCTGAAAGTCATGATAACTGTAAGGTTAAGTTGTAGTGTTAAGGTAAGTGCTTTTTGTGGAACACAACTGAGCCTGCAGTTGCCCGGTTGCTGATACTGGGATCCTGCCTTCAGCACCCAGGTTTCTTCCCCAAGGATAGAGATCCAGCAGGCAAGAAGGGAGGCTTAAGTAGGCTGCATCACAGAAGGGCTTCAGAGTGTTTGGGCATGGACTTTTCTAAGGGATATCTAATTTATCCCTGGGAGAAATTTCTCTTTTCTAAATGTAGCTGGAGGAATTGATGAGTATTACTCTGCTGCGGGAGCCTGAACCATAGTTAATATTTGTGATGACCTTCCAAAAATGCACACGTGAGATGTAACACAATCTCTTTCTACTGCCTGCTTAGAACGGGTTTTTACTGCCTTACACTGTTACCCTTGATTTCTGTGCTGCGCTTATCCCCTCACCAACTCCTTCTGTATGTAATTTAAGGTCTTTAGAACCTGATCCAAAGCAACCAACCTGGAGCAGACTGCTGTTTTTGTCCTAACACCTTGTTCATGTTAAGTGCAAGCGACTCTCACCTTGTGTAGGCAGTGTAGTGCCTTGTGGCAGGTCTGTGCTTTTACATCCCAGCCTTCAGTGAAGCAGGCAAGCTTTTGGTCAGAGCGAATAGCTTCCACATAACCTTTTTCAGAACCACGAGGCAAAGGCTGAAACAGCAGCTCTAAACATGCGCTGCCCTCGGGAGAGGCTCCTTGCTGCTGTGCAGCTGTTATGAGAGCCGGGGAGGACGTGGGGCTCCATGGGGGAGTGCCACATGTGCTTAGGCAGCTCTTGGCAATCAGCAAGCCTGCCTCAAGTCAGCTTCTGTTTAGGTGTGGGTTGTTGTTTTTTTTTTTTTTCTGGAGAGTCACTTGATAGGGTGTAATCCTGTAAGATGCTCAGCAAAGAAGCTGATACAGTAAAGTATTTCTGCAGATGCTTAATTTTCGGTGAATAAGTGGTCCTTTTATGTGGGTGGGAGCACTCATGTGCTTAAATTTAAGCATGTGCTTAAGTGCTTTCCTGGGTCAGGGCCAAAATGCTAATGTGCTGGAGGTTCCCTTGCTTTCTCAAGTAACAGGCAGTGTTCAGGACCTTCAGGTGGACCGCTGGGCCTGCAGGATTACTGAAATACACCAGTGACTGGCTAGTATTAGACACTTATGTTCTTAAACTTTTCATTTTTAGGAAAAAATTCATGAGTTTGTGCTGTATTGTGACTTTTACACTTTGCGTACAAAAACAGTTCTTGACTAGGCCTGTGGCGGCAGACTTGAAGAAAAATCTGTTTGCTGACTTCAAATCAGTTTTATTTAATAGGTTACTGTATTTTTCTGTTTGAGAACAAAAAAAGCTTCCTGCAGCATCTTTCGATCTGACCCTGCTACCTTATCTTTAAACTCTTCCTGCCGCACTTTTGGAAGAAGGTAAGCCTTTGGCAGACGCCACTAAGATGTTAAATTCCAACTACTGAGAATCTCTGGTGTGATGTTGCACTTACTGGTATTAAGTCTGCTTTGATGACAGTGCTGGTAACGAGCCCAGAGGACACGGTTTGGGATGTGGCAGTGGTGTGCACCTGTCTTGGACAGGGGCCACTAGGTCTTCCCCTCCAGCAGCCTTCTCGGTGGCTGTGCTAATCACCAAGAGTGACACTCGCCATGCCCGACAGACTGAGGAACGTAGCGGGGTGTTGTGAGCCTGAATACACAGCTGCTTCTCAAATTATAATGCAAAGGTTCAGAGGTCAGTGCAGTAAAAGCAGATAAAATTATGCTTTCTACCACCACGATGCAACATCAAAATGGTAAATTGTTTGTTTTATGGTGGGTCTGTCAAGGTATTTGCCTGTACTATAGCAAACACATGAACTTTTCAGATCAGTTGTAGTGCTTTAAAAATAAAGGGGTTTGTTTTCTAAATATCATGTTAAGAGATTTGTTTTTATCCACTGTTGTTCTTTGACTGCTGCTGGAAAATAGAACTTCTTAGACTTTTAAAGTGTTTTCTCAGCGGCGAAGCCTCAACGGTTGACAGCAGGGTGAGGGTGTGGGGCCAGCAGTGCTGCAGGACTTCTGTGCTCCAGCTATGCTCTGTGTGGGCACAGCAGCCCACAGACTCTCCCTCAGATACCTGGGACTCGGAGCTGAGCTGTGGGCAGATGGCTGTACACATGAGGAGCCATCTAGGTTAATAACTTGGGCAATGATGTCAGCCATTCTGTGCATAGCTACTGCTTCTGTTTCTATTTAGCAAATAGGGCAGATCTTTATCTGTGTGCAGCGTCCATTCACTTTTCTCAAAGTTGAATGCTTCTGTTTCCAGTCACACCTTCTGTTAATCTTTTGCCATCAGCAATGGTTTTCAAGGGAGCTGTGTAAATTGTTGCTGTCCTCTCTTCCAAACTGTAGACTCTAAGTCTCAGCTGCTTTCCTCCAGAGTGGATCATCCCAAGGAAACTGGGTGATGCTCCTTGTTGATTTGAGGTGGTGCTCAGTGTCAGGGCTCAGAATGCTTCTGAATCTCCTGATCTTAAGGGTTTGTCCAAGGTGGACCTGTTGAAGCATTTGAATTTTGGGATAGTCCTCTGCCAAGCTGGTGCTGGACCCTGTGTTGTTTTTCATGTAAGGACCCAGCACTCATGAGCTCAGACTGTCTGCAAATCCACATGGCCCTCAGAGGAGTTTGTGGGGGAAATACTTCTCAAGCTGTCATCCCCCATCACCATAGGGCAGATGCAAATAGCTGGAGGCCACACGAAGTGCTGAGGGATGCTTTAAGCCCTGGGAGCACTGGGACTCCCCACAGGCAGTGGTGCCTGCCATAAAGCTGGTCATGAGCATGTTCCAGTATGAGATAGTGAGGATGGCTGTTTTTTCCTGTCTAGTTCATGGGGCAGTGTAGATGCAGCCAGAAAACCAGTTTGAAATGAGCTTGGTAAACACCTCTAGAACTGCTTGTGTAGTCACTCTGTATTCACTGGGACACTGAAGGGAAGAGCCTCTCTGGTGCCCTTTCTGCTCTGGAATTTGTGTTGAACAGGGAATGGGGCTTATAAGAAACTTGCTGAACTAAGAGCGAGAACCAGGCTGGAAAGAACAAAAGAATTCAAACACGTAGGGTATGTGATGCTTTCTCCAGCTTTGACTTTTTTGAGTTCCTTTTTATTGTGAATTGCTTGTTAATTTTTTTGTTAAATTCTTTGACCATAACTGTGACCAAAGAGAGGAATGCATTTGACAAGTGCAATAAAGCAAATGTTCCACGTTTATGGCAAGTGCTATACTTGCATGCTATTAATTCAAATTGCCTGGATTCTTATAAAACTGGGACAGTGTAGGATTACTTACCTTGCTGGAACGCAGTTGAAATGGATCATACTACAAAGTAGTACACATCTCCCTATCAAGTTTTAGAGGAAATAATCTTGGAGTCATAGGGTAGGCATATGTCTCTGGAGCACAACTGGTTTAGGTACATTTTTGTATCCAGCAACAGTTGGAAGCCTCTACAGAGAATAATCGAAAAATGGAATTAAGTAAAATAGTTCAGTGTAAAAAAAAAAAAATAAATAACAGTTGCACTGTATGTGAGGTAATGACACATTTTTTAAGTTATCTGTACACCAGCAATTTGCTGCAGTACTGTAAATAAGCAGAGAAGGCACTACTAGGTGACTGCAGTAGTCGGTCCTCTTCTGGAGGAAGAGCATTGAGAAGTGTGTGGGGAAGCTGTTGTAGTGTTGAGAAAACACTAGCCCTGAAGACTACGTGGTGAAGCTTCCTTTGAACGGACCTCTGCTGAAAACCAGAAGTGTGTGAATAATTGGTTATTTTTCTTCAGTTTGGTGGCTGGACAGGCAAGGAGAAATTATTTGGGGCCAGACAAACTTTTTAGAGAATGAAGAAGGCATTAATGTGTTCCAAGAACGCGACACTGCTTCAATTTCAGGGATTTTTAACCTTTTTTTCTTAAATAAAAGCGAGAAATCTGGTTTTTACAGGGTAGAATTCGGAAGTCACACATAGCCCCAAGATACCTGTGGGAGGGACCGTGGGGGACTCTGCCTCTTTACGTGTGGCGTGTAGGGTGAGCACGTATGTTACAAAGCTGCTGACGCTGTCCTCTGAGCCTGGCAGAGCAGAAAAGTGGTCTGAATTCAAGTTTCTGTATCCAAAAGTAGTTCTGACCACTGAAAGAAGGATTTGAAGTCGAAATGCTAACGAGAGTGACCCTGGTGAACAGTACCCGAGTTCCCAAGCAGATGTAACTCCAAAAATACAGTGTTTTCTGTAACAGTGTGGGGGAGGAATGGGGACGAGGCAGGACGGACACCCCCACATAAGCTGGGAAGGCTCTTCTGGTTAAACCTTTGCCAGCACTACTTGAGTTTAGGATCAGTTCAGATAAGTAATTAAATACTAACTGTTGAATTGAAATGCACTTAAGTACACTTGCATTTTCTTTGAAGCCTGGTCCTAAAGATTTTTTATAATGAAACAAAGATAAGCTGCTGTGCTGTCAGTGCCGCCTTCCAGGGAATGACTCTGTGCTGTGCTTTATCTGATCTTGGTGTCCGTGGTGCTCTCAGTCACTTCTGGTCAATGACTGCAACCCGGTAGCCAGGGCTAAATCTTCAGCGTCTGGTTGAATTACTCTAGTGAAAAGCACAGGGCTAGTCACCGTGACAAGAACAGCTCGTACTTGTATTGGGATCTGAGTGGGACCAAGGCACTTGGATTTCAGCGGTGGCTGCTTGTGTGGTGAAATGGCTAATCCCTCTTTCTGTCAGCTACTCATCTTTAAGGGAAACTTCTCTCCTTTGCTGCCTTAGTTTCCTTGTGGTGGGTGATCTGCGTACCTGCAGTATCTAGTGTGTTATTCTGAGCTCTGAGTACCTACTAAGGAGTTACTACACAAATGCAGGGGTGGCTTCTTGAACTACAGTATTTGAGACTTAAGTGTCATTTGGCCTTGAGGTCAGTGGACCTCACTGTTCATCTAGGACAGATTCTTTTTTGTACTGTCGGACTTCTGTTCTGGAGATGCACATATGCTCCTTGCTGTCACCCTCGCCAGTGACAAATATAAGGCAACCAAAAGGGACTTATCACTAATCCTGCAAAATTGATTTCCTAAGAGTTGATCACTGAACAAGCAAATGTAACTGGGAAGACAGTGTAAGATATCCTCACGTGGTTTGAGACAACTTTCTCCTATTAACAAATGCCAAATATTTTGACTTGCAATACTGTGCTTGAACTGTTGCATCTTATACCACTACCTTAATCACTTCAGTGCCACGGTGTTTGCTCAGGTCTTTAAGGTGACTTTTAACACTGGTGCCAGAAAGAACAATCCATTGATGCTTTGTAAGTATAAACTTGAGGTCTGTGGTACATGTTGGCATCAACCAGGTGTGTCATCCCCTGCCTGTCATGTTGATTTTTTTCCTTGTGCAAGAGAAGCAGGCTTGTGTTTGAGGTTTCTACCTGACACCTGTGTCCTCTTCTGAAAACAGTGTCCTTACTAATATATAGCAATTCTGTTCATCTAAATGGTTCCTAAAGAAACTTTTCTTCAAAAATTTGGGAGAGTAGAACTGGAATAGTGAAACTGCCTGCTGATTGGGCAGGCTTCCTTCCTTGCAGATGTGCCTTTCTTAGAGTCCACTGTTAGATGCACTGTGCAGCCTGGGACGAGTAGGTCATCACATGCTATATGTTATTCTATAGCTAATGCCAACTGTAATTTCAAGTGCTCTGCACTAATCTGTTCCCTTCATGTATTACTTCCTTGTGCAGCATTAGCAAATCACATACTGATCCACTGTTGCTTCATGGATTTAGAAAATAATCTACAGGCCCACAATGATGTAAAACATTAAATATTGTTTTAAGTATTGGAGGCGCCATCCTGCCTACACGGTATTTAGGGTGGGCAGCGTGCCAGCATGTTTGCTGGCATGTGGCTGAGAATCGGAGCATGCCCGCTCACAGCGAACAAAGCAAAGCCCAGGACAAGAAGGCAAGAATGATGACAGACAGGAAAGGGCTGGTTTGGGTGGTGCTATTTGACCGTTATATCAGCTTTGGAGACTATACTGTCTGGAGGGCTAAGAGTTTCTTTCTACACTCCTGCCTTACTGCCCGCACCTGCCCATCTCGGGGCAGGCAAGAATGAAAGGACACTTCCTAGGTCTTCCAGGAGCTTGTCCGTTGGTTATTGTACACTGGGTTTGCACTAGCTGCTTAATAATTGTTCTCTCACTCTCAGAATTGCCAAGTAACAGTGGGCTAAATCTATTTCCCCTAGATTGGCTTCCCTCTTTCTCTTTGCAACAGCAAAAAGCCTGAATTGTATATGCATGGGGAGAGCTGGGGAAGCCTGTGTGCTGCGTGTGTGACTGACACGGTGGGAGCCGCTGGCTGGTAGGAGCTGTGAGCCTAAGCGTGGGAGCTGGGAATAACACTTTCACTCCCATCTTGGGGAGCGCTGCTTCAAGGCTCTTCTGTGTGTGCGTGCAGGGAGCATGGATGGGGTATTGTCTGCTGCACCATTTCTGGAAGTTTGTGGAAAACCTGTGTGCAGTCACCTCTGAGCTGTGCCTTTTCTTCCTCCTTTGGAGGAGTGAATTGTCTCTACAGCCCTTCCTGGAGCGGCTCATCTTCACTCTGTGCTAGTTATTCTAGCTGGTGTGCAGGGAGGCCTGGCGGGCTCCTCTTCAGCCCCTGGCTTTCAGCAATGAATCCGTGCCTAGACTCACCGTTCGGACAGCACTAGCTAGGGGAGAGGGTCGTTTTTCTTTTCCTTATGCTGGCTTGAACCATGAGTATGAGTAACCACAGGGAGTCATCCTGTTTCCAGATAGAAAAGCTGCAGAACCTCTGATGGTGGCAAATGTAGTGTGTGTAACTGCTCACCCCACTGAGTGCAGCCTGCCCATCTACGTGCATCTGTCGGGCATAAACTGTGCTAGGGTTTTATGCTGTGTCCACTGCCTAAGGACTGGTGACCTTGTCCTTACCTGATGTTTTTCAATGTTGGGAAACCATCAGTCACCTTTAACTTCTGCGTCACTACATCAGCTCCTGTCTCTGCTCCCAGATTCCTTGGGAGGATGAGCACTCATCCTTTGCAAGGTGGTCCCGCGCTTCTGAACTCACGGCACAGTGAGTGAGGTTTTGGAAGGCAAAGCTTCAACTACTGTTGGAAGCATCTACCCATGAACTACTTAATATAGTTCAGTGTGTTAGAGTGTCTGTATGGAAGAGACAGGAGGAAAGGGCTGCCCATTAATATTATCAGTACTAATAAGCATGGTATTAATGCAGCCAAAGGTGTGGTCTATTTGTATACCCACCCTTTAACGCATGCAAATGAGCTAATTCTGTGACAACTTGCAAAGCCACAAGACATATGAACTTGGATGCCACACACTCCTTAATGCATTATTTCTCCTTTTTTTCTATACGTCCTTCTAACAACAAATGGCCCAGGAGCTTGAAAGTCATACCACAACTTAAATCTGTCCTCCACGCTTTCTCTTCCTTCAACATCTTGCTGTGGCAAAGCCAGCTTGTTACTGGCTCTAGATTCAGGCTTTCAAATATAAGCAAATTATGACAGTTCATGTTACCTGGCCCAGCTGGGCTAGAAATAGGTACCTTGTCTCATTAGAAAAGCAGGCATCTCTCTTCCACTGGACTCAAACCCCTCATTAGCTGTGGAATGTTTCTCACTGCTCCCACCCCCCAAAGCTACAGCTTATTTGGCCAAATCCATTAGTTCCTATTTCCAGAAACTGCTGTGTGTCAGAGGGCTTCTGAACTGATTACAAGTGTGGCTGTAATACAGGTAAGGTACCTGACCTAATTTTCCTGTAATTGGCACAAATTACTTCCTGAAGTTGCTTTCTCTTCTAAGAGATGAAAGCAAGCCTTGCAGATGTTTGTATTGATGTGCAGTCGTGGAGCATTTACAGGATACAGATGAGACTCATGAGTTTTTTTCCTCAGATGCTGAAGTCTATGTTTGCTTAGACTCTTTCTTTTGGAGAGTTGCTGTAACTAGTTAAATTGGAACACACAACGAATGAAAAACAGAAATGCAACTTAGCTGCAAATGCCTAAATACGGTACTCTAATTTTTTACCCTAGCTGACTGGATGAGATAGCAGGTATGTAAGCAATGCTTCCCATTTCTGGCTGTCCCAATGTGCTGTTCCTTCCCTTGCTGGCCCTCAGCAGGCAATAGTCTCCTGTCATGTTCAGGGGCACAGAGGGTCTCTAACCTGAACTGCAGGGTACAATGGGCTTAGCTTTGAGTGTATGCGATAGTTTTGCCAAAATGGAAAGCAAAAGGAAGGTGTAAGGGTACACATGTTGGCTGTAAATGCAGTCTCTCACCTTCTCTTTTCTCATTGAGCTGTGAGTAATCAAAAGATCTGTGGTTATTTCTGAAGAAGATAGTCCCCCATTGAACTGCCCAGCATACATTGTTGTTTCAACCTGAGCATGTGTACTTTGCTTCTGGTGTATTAAAAACTGTGATTAATGTGTAAAACTGAAAATTATGTGGGAAAGACATGAAGATGCATGAAATGATGAAATTCCATGGGGAGAAGGATCTTGTTAAATGGACTTAGGAAATTCTCATCAATATCATTTTAATGTGGTTTAGTTCTCTTTTTTCCCCCCTCTAATATCTTATCCACATGATAACAAGATATTTGTTTCACCAACAAAATGGAGCATTAATTTAGAGTACTGGATTACTCATAGCACAAACATGGCTGTTACGTGCAAACTTTCCATGTTCTGCCAAGGTCAATTTGTGGGGGTTGAGACGAAACTGTTTCCTAAACTGTGAAAGTGATCCTGGGTACCCAGCCTGCTGGAATGTCTGGAGCTTTTATGGATTCCTTCTTCTTTAAGCCTGCTAGCAGGGTATCTGCTAATGCAGGCTCTCCTCCTGCCTGCATCACTCTGGGGAGGCTCACTTAAAGGAAAGCACTGCTTTGGTTTGACTTTTGTTTTCTGACTTCTTGTTTGCCTCCAGAAGGAGTGTTTGCAGCAGCCTTTTCTGTAGATAACTAAGGCAAGAGGGACTTCCAGTCAAAGATGAACGTAACACTCGTGTTTGAATATGACACCAGACCCACAATGGGAGCTGGAAGGTGTTTGGTTATACTCAGACCTACTCTCATAGCACCTGGGAAAGGTGCAATCTGCTGCCAGTGGTTCAGGCGTGCTCCGGCTGCTGGCCTGGCTGGGCACCGCGCCTGCTGTCGTGCAGGTGCAGCCTGTGGTGTTCTGCAGCCCAAGGGGAGGTGCAGCGGCCAGGCACAGCACGGCCCAGGGACCCTTGCTGCCTGTGACCAACTGCTGGGACTGACGGGCTCACGTGAGTAACTACCTGAAGCCAAGCCAAGAGACAGAGTTAAACCCAGGTAGCTGTATGTGACTGTAATCCGGCTCACTCCTTAGCAGAGAGCCCTAATTTGGGAAGGGCTGATGAAAGGTCTCATGTCATTTGGGTGATGGAAACAAAAGGTAGCAAAATAGGTTTTGGCCTGTGGGTGAGGATCTGCAGTGGGCTTGCTCTTCTCACCAGCTCAGAGGGGGTGTGCGCTTGCTGGTCCTATGACCAGGCAGGTCTTAGTGGTGCCTGAAGGTTACTGGAAAGACCACTCCTGAGGGTGCCTTCCAAAGCGCTGAATATGTTGCCCATGTGTCAGGCTGACTTTGCACTCCCCCTCTGCAGTTCCTAACTACTGCTGGTCTGGCTTTGCTTGCCCAGTGCTCCTGTGGGCGACCACAGCCTCAGCCACAGCTTCCACTTTCTGATGGCTCGGAACAGAGCATGCTCTGGGAATGCTGCATGTTAGAAGCATGCACCAAAATAAAGTTGTCAGAGTGGTTTCTTGAAGTCATGCGGCTACAAACTGAATCTGTTTATCAACATGCTTTACAGAAGAGTGTGGAAGAACCAATAGGATTAAGCTGATGAGCAGCTTTATCTTCCTAGGTGCTGCTTATGTACTGTTTTTTTCTATGTAATGTAGCCCCTATGGTTGTTTAATGCATCTCCTTGATGTTGACTGGGAACTAGTCTGGCTTAAATTCAGGGCTTGTGTGCAACTATGTAGAGTTTGATGCATGTTTTGGGACAACACAAAACCAACCTTTGCCTCCACAGAAGCAGCGAGCTATGCTGAGTGCACAAAGGTGGCCATGCTGGTGTGGCACTGGAATTGACTAGAGTGAGCCTAGAGGGTGGAGATAGTGGTCCTTCAAGGACAGGACTCACCAGACCTGTCTTAAATTGATGGTAGTCTTTGAGAAGAACCCATTCTCTGCCTGTGAGGCAGATCAAGTGGGAAATATGTGATCAGGGTGAAGTGGGGAAATCCCACTTGATGAATCAGACCTGCATTATATTCCTAAATCCTCGCTTCTGTGCCTTCTGATTTTTATTTTTTTTTAATAATTTGCTCTTTGCCTGTGCTATACAGGATGTTAATTCAGGGCTTAAATATCTAAGGGATGTCTGACTCTGCTGGGATTTCCAGACTTTCACAGTGTAGCTGGCAGATTTGGATCCTGGGAAGCGCTGTCTTAGGGCAGGACCTGAAGATGAAGTTTTTGTGTAAGCACAGAAAATAGTACTAAATTTCAATCAGACCTAGAAAGAAACAGTGGTGAGCAGAAAGATGTTTTCCCTCAGCTGAAGTAGTTGCTCTTCTCGTACCTGTGAGGAGGACCTTGCCCAAACTCCCTGAACTTGCTTTGAAGTACAGCTGAGATCTCAAGTAGATCTCAGCTCTAGCCTATTTACTGTCTGAACAGAAACACAATGCGCTACAGCCTCAGCCTAATTTTATCTGAATCAGCTGCCACTAGTCTGGAGCAGAAGTGAGAAAAAACAAAATTACTATCTGAATAAACAGCCCATTAATTTGATGACAACTGTTGTTCTCCATTTCGGGGGGGGGG